>SERZ01001156.1_pt1 | contig 15635 bp, 13 predicted proteins | sample 3171461 | NCBI WGS metagenome assembly SERZ01 (sample SAMN06051861, study PRJNA518727) | freshwater metagenome | biome: subpolar coniferous forest; feature: holomictic lake; material: water; isolation source: holomictic Lake 227, 6 m depth | place: Canada: near Kenora, Ontario | collected... | reverse complement strand
GTGATTTGTAGCGTTGTGCTTGCGGTGTTGGTGGCGTGGGGCATCGGGCGGTTGATTTCGCGGCCGGTGCGCTGCATGACCGAAGTCATGCAGCGACTCGCGGATGGTGATCATCAAGTCACCGTGCCGGGTATCGGGCGCGGCGATGAATTGGGAGAAATTGCCGCCGCGGTCGGGGTTTTTAAGGAAAATGCTATCCGCGTGAAGATCATGCAGGATGAGCAGGTGGTCGCGCGGCGCCAGGCCGATGAAGAGAAGCGGCAGTCAACCCGGAAGCTGGCCGAAGAGTTGAACTCGACCGTCCGACAGGCACTGTCCGCGGTCTCGGGCGCGACCGGAGCGATTGACCGCGAGGCCTCCGAATTGGCGCATATTGCCGACCGGACCAGCCAGCAAAGTGCGGCCGTCGCGGTTTCGTCCCAACAGGCCCATGCGAATGTCGAGTCGATGGCGCAGGCGACCGGCCGCTTGTCTTCTTCTATCGATGAAATTTCGCGGCGGGTTCAACAATCCTCGCGCGTTGCCCGTGATGGCGTCGAGCAGGCCGTGCGTACCGATATGACCGTGCAGGGGTTGGCCCGGGCCGGCGAAAAAATCGGTGAAGTGGTGCGTCTGATCACGGATATCGCCTCACAGACCAATTTACTGGCTCTGAACGCAACCATCGAGGCGGCGCGGGCCGGTGAAGCCGGCAAGGGGTTCGCGGTCGTGGCCAGCGAGGTCAAGCAGCTCGCCAACCAGACCGCCCGGGCCACCGAGGAAATCACCACCGAAGTGAATAACATTAAAACGGTAACCGGTGAATCGGTTGCGGAAATCAAGTCGATCGGTGAGATCATCAAGCGCATCGACGATGCTTTGAACGGCATTGCCTCCGCGGTTCAGGATCAAGGCCAAGCCACCAATCAAATCAATGGCAATTGTGCGGAGGCGGCGACCGGGACGCGCACTGTTTCAACTGAAATCGAGGGTGTCCGGGGGGCCGTTGAACAGACCGGCACCGCTGCTTCGACCATGCGAACGACGGTTGCGCATCTGACCAGAGAATTCAACACTTTGCAGTCCAATATCGACGCGCTGGTATCACGGCTCAAGGCGGCGTAAGTTCCCCGCCGGGGCAATTAGAAATTCGGAGGAAACAAAAATGCCATTCATCGTTTTGAGAGCTGTTGCCGTAGTGTTCATGTTGGTACTGGCCGGTCCCGCAGTCTCTGCCGAACTGGGGACGGCTGCCGAGGCTCAGGCGCTGGTTGAGCGGGCCATCACTTTTTATGACAAGGTCGGCCGCGAGACGGCGTTGAAGGAATTCAGCAATAAGCAGGGTCAGTTCGTGGACCGGGATCTCTATGTCATGGCCAGTGAAATGTCCGGCTTGTTTCTGGCGCACGGGGCCAATCCCGGCCTGATCGGCAAAAACATTACCGATCTGAAGGATGTCAACGGCAAACTGATCGGTGCGGAACTGGTCAATTCGGCCAAGACGCATCCGGATGGCGGCTGGGTTGACTATACCTGGACCCATCCCGTCACCAAGAAGCTTGCGCCCAAGCGCACCTGGGTCAAGGCTCACGACGGGATATTCTTCGGCGCCGGCACCTACGAAGCCAAGACGCCGTAATCATTTCACGAAATTCGGGAGGGTCGGGTGAACTGGATTCGTCGTCACGGCTTGATGCTGGCCGCACTGGTGCTGATCGGTGCCGGGATGCTGTGGATCAAGCAAAGCCTGCTGCGCGACGGCGGCGGTTCGTCCGAGATTACCTTTGAACTGGGCGGACCGTTCCGGTTGACGGCCGGCGACGGCCGCCCGGTTAATGAGACAAGTTGGCCGGGTAAGCGCTTGTTGATCAGCTTCGGCTATCGTTTTTGTCCGGATGTCTGTCCGACTAACTTGCAGACAATTGCCAAGGCACTTGATTTGCTCGGGGACGATGCCGGCTCCGTCCAGCCGTTGTTTGTTACCATTGATCCCGAGCGCGACCCGCCTTCGGTGTTGACGGACTATGTCACACAGTTTCATCCGCGTCTGATCGGGCTGTCCGGCACTGCGGCGGAAATTGCCGCGATTGCCAAAGCCTTTCGTGTTTATTATGCGAAGGTTCCGGGCAGCGATGCTGCGAACTATAGTATGGATCATTCCGCTTTCTTCTATTTGACGGATGATCACGGTAAAGTCCGCAGGGTCTTCGGTCATGATACCAAGCCGGAAGCCATTGCCGCCGCTGTTCGGGTGCAGTTGCGGAAATAATCCGGGCCTACGGCGTTGATCGCCTCCGCTCAGCCTTCATCGCCGATGCCGGGAAAGCCGCCCTTGCGGCGGGCCAGATGGCCGAACAGGTTGCGGCTGGCCTCACGCAAATAAGCGAGCGAGTGTTTCCATAGACCGGGCGGTTCCGTATTGTCCCCGGGCGTTCCGGGCAGGGCGGCGGCGGGCATCGGCAACGCTGCTTCGCCGTCGCCGCGGCGGTTGCGAAAGCCCCATTCCACCACTTCACCGGCCATTGCGGCCCAGCGCACCACGGCTTCGGTCGCCCGCGCCCGGCTGTCTGCCGCGACAATCGCGTCGGGGGTAAAGTGATAGCGCACGTCAACCATGTCATGCGGATCGCTGACCCGGAACCCGGCCATGATCCAGGATGAGGGCAGGTGCCAGCCACGGGCTTCGGCGCTCCTTCGTGCAATCGACCAGGCCGGATGCTCCGGTCCGGCGAACTCCGGCCCGGCCTTCACGAAGACAACATAGCCGCACGAGCCGTCATGATCAGATTCATATTGTATTTTTGCATAGGGCAGATCGGCACGGGTGCAGGCTGGCGGTTTACCCCAGCCCCCGGTTGCCGATCCGGAGGAAGCATCGACCAGCACGGCGCCATCGACGGTCGCTCCGTTCAGATGAACCAGCGCGAATCCGGTCACCGGCCCGGGCGGGGTCGAACCGTCGCGCATCCGGAGCGTCGGGGCTTCCCCGAGTATCCGCCAAGGCCCGACCGGCAGCGGGACTAACTTGCCGGCCAATTCGATTCCGCCTTGAACGATCCGATCCTCGACCACCAGCGGAATGACTACGGGCGGCACGGTTTCCTTGCCGATGGCGATTCCCGTGCCCATGACTATTACCGTCGCCGCGAGCCCTGTTTTTCTCCTCATGCCTGCGCCTGTCCCTGCCTTTGCCGGTCCTCAAACCAGATAATCGACCAGACGGGGGGTATGGGCAACTGATTTTGCAAGATTGGCTTTGCTGAGCGGGGATGTCCAGGTTACTCCGGCCTGCCGGGCCAGTGTGGCCGCATCGCTGTCAAGTTGTGTGACCGATGCCGTGGTCTTGGATGAAACATCATGACCGGCACGCGAAGACAGGGCGCGCAGGCTGCCCAGCACGCTGTTGAGCGAAGTCAGTACCTTGGACAGAGCCGGGTCGTGTTTTCCGGTTTTGGTTTGGCCGGTTGTTGCTTTTTGTCCTTTGGTAATCGCATTGACGGCGGCCATGACTTGTTCGGTCTGTGTAGTCATTTCGGCCAGCCGGTCAGCCCGCCCGCTTTTAATTGCGGCGTCGGCCTGCATCCGGATCGACTCCATGACTTGCGCCGCGATCGTTACCTTGTCGCTTGGCTTGGTCGCGGCGTTGACGTCGGCTATGGTTGCGATCAGAGGCCTGCCGCGCTTATCCGAGGCGAAGCTGTAAGCGGAACTCGTGCCACCGAAGAAATTTGTTAAACCCGAAGTTGCTGCCGATGTCGTTGAAGCCAGTGCCGATGTCAATGCCATTTCTTCCTCCCCCGGGCAGGACTTGCCTGCCTTTTCGCATCGCGGGGAAGAAACTTCCCCTTCGAGCCGCAAAATCGTTGGCTCGATAGTCGGGAGAGCAAGGGGCGTGCCGAAATTCCGGCTGGCTCGGTTCTAATCTTATTGCGCACCGCGACGAAACAATTTTGCAACGCAACATTTTTCCGAGGTATTGTCACCGAAAATTAACCGCGTTCGGGTAGGGTACGGAGGATTCGGTAAGGGCGCCGACTAACTCCTTCACATCGCCCGCAAGCATTCTATTTTGCGCAACCAAGGAGCTCGGTCATGTCCGTTCGCAATCTTGATTCCCTGCTGAAACCCTCCTCGATCGCCCTGATCGGAGCCAGCCGCCGACCGAATTCGATTGGAGCGGTGGTCGCCAAGAATTTGTTCCATGCCGGATTTGACGGCCCGATCATGCCGGTAAACCCGCGCGAAAAGGCAATTGAAGGTGTGTTGTGCTACAAGTCGGTCGCGGATTTGCCGATTACGGCCGATTTGGCGGTGATTTGCACCCCGCCCGAGACCGTGCCCGGCCTGATTTCCGAGTTGGGCGCCCGGGGTACCAAGGCCGCCGTTGTCATTACCGCCGGTTTCGGCGAGGTCGGTGACGAGGGTAAGGCGCTTCAACAAAAGATTTTGGACGCAGCGAAGCTCCACAATTTGCGCGTGCTTGGCCCCAATTGCCTGGGCATCATGATTCCCGGCAAGGGCGTCAATGCCAGCTTCATTCACGTGCCGCCGCTGAAGGGCGACGTGGCGCTGGTCGCGCAGTCGGGCGCGGTGGTGACCTCGATGGTGGACTGGGCGACCAATCGGAAGATCGGTTTCTCGCACCTGATCTCGATGGGCAACAAAGCGGATATCGATTTTGCCGATTTGCTCGATTATCTGGCCGCCGACCCGCAGGTGCGGGCGATCATGCTCTATATCGAGGCGCTGACCAAGACCCGGAAGTTCATGTCGGCGGCACGGGCCGCGGCGCGTCAAAAGCCGGTGATCGTAATCAAGGCCGGGCGTAGCGACGAAGCCGCCAAAGCCGCCAGTTCCCATACCGGCGCGATGGCCGGCTCGGATCGGGTGTATGATGCGGCCTTCCGTCGGGCCGGCGTGCTGCGCGTGCATGATCTCGACGAAATGTTCGATGCGGTCGAAACCCTGGCCATGGGGGTGTCGGTGACCGGCGGCCGGCGGGTCGGCCGGCGTCTCGGCATTCTGACCAATGGCGGCGGCATCGGCGTGCTGGCGACCGACTCGCTGATCGAGGGCGGCGGACAATTGGCCAAGCTCGGCACCGAGGCGATGACCAAGATGAACGAGTTCCTGCCGCCGACCTGGTCGCACGGCAATCCGGTCGATATCATCGGCGATGCCTCCGCAAAGCGCTATGCCGACTCGTTGTCGGCGATGTTTGATGATAGTGACGCCGACGCTTTTCTGGTGCTCAACTGCCCGACCGCGGTCGGCGACAGCTATTGGGCGGCGCAAGCGGTGATCGACACCATCAACAAGCATCCCAAGGGCAAGCAACGGCCGGTGTTCACCAGTTGGCTCGGCGAGGGCACGGCGCATCAGTCGCGCTCGTTATTTGCCGCCAACAGTATTCCTACTTATGATACTCCCGGCGATGCCACCCGCGCTTTCATGCATTTGGTGCAATACAGCGCCAACCAGGAAACTCTGATGGAGACGGTGGACTCCGTGCCCGAGGAGTTCGCGGTTGACGATGCCACCGTGCGCAGCATCATCGACCGGGCTTTTGCCGAAAAGCGCCATTGGTTGACCGAGTATGAGGCCAAACAGGTGCTGGCCGCCTATGCGGTGCCGGTGGTCGATACCAGGCGCGTCACCACGCCCGACGAGGCGGCGGAGGCCGCTCGCGACATCGGCGGCCGTGTCGCCCTTAAGATTCTGTCGCACGACATTACCCATAAATCGGATATCGGCGGCGTCGTGCTGGGTTTGGCCGATCCCGATCAGGTGCGGACCGAAGCCGCGGAAATGCTGGAGCGCTGCCGTCTGGCCCGTCCGGATGCCAATATCGAGGGCTTCACCGTTCAACAGATGGCGGTTCGGGCCGGTGCCCATGAACTGATCGTCGGGATGACCGACGATCATTTGTTCGGCCCGGTCATTCTGTTCGGCCAAGGCGGTGTCAGTGTCGAGGTGGTCGGCGATCAGGCACTGGCCTTGCCGCCACTCAATCTTAACCTGGCTCGGGAGCTGATTGCCCGCACCCGGGTGTCTCGGCTGTTGCGCGGTTATCGCGACCGTCCGGCGGCGGTGATGAATGATATTGCCTTGACCTTGATCAAGGTTTCGCAATTGGTTGCCGACTTCCCCGAGATTAGCGAACTCGACATCAACCCGCTGTTCGCCGATCATCAAGGGGTTCTGGCGCTTGATGCCCGGATTCGTATTGCGCCGTCCAAGCAGGAGGGGGCTACCCGTCTGGCGATTTCAGCCTATCCCAAGCATCTGGAGGAAAAAGCCCGGCTCAAGGATACGTCGGAATATCTGTTGCGCCCGATCCGTCCCGAGGATGAACCGGCGCTCCAACGTCTGATCGGGCGTATGACCCCCGAAGATATCCGCATGCGTTTCTTTGCGCCGATGCGGGAACTGTCCCATCAAGCGGCGGCGCGGTTGACCCAGATCGATTATGATCGTGAAATGGGTATCGTCGCGGTGGCGCCGCCCTTTAAGGGGCCGTTATCCGATATTCAGGGTGCTGTGCGTGTCGCCACCGACCGGCGCACCCATACCGCCGAGTTTGCCGTGATGGTTCAAAGCGACCTTAAGGGACGCGGTCTCGGCTATCTGTTGATGAAGAAGATCATCGACTATGCCAAATCCCGCTGCATCAGCGAAATCTATGGTGAAGTTCTCCGTGAAAATCACTTGATGCTCAGTCTTGCCCGTGATCTCGGATTTGAACAAAAGAGCAATGGTGATGAGCCGGGCGTGATCGAAGTGCGGCTCAAGCTGTAATTGACAGAGAAATACTCCGGGAGCGGTAAAGCTCCCGGGGTATTTACTTCAGTTCTGTGCGAGTAATACCCGTCCGATGACCAGAATTAAAAAGCCGATTGGCACCGTCCATTTAATGAATTCGCGGAGTTCTTGATAGAGATCGCCAAGCGGCGGGGCATCGGCCGGGCGGAGGCGCATGATGGTGAAGACCAGCATCAAATTAATGCCGATGAAACAATAGCCCATCCACATGGCATCGACGACGGAATTGCTGACACTGACGATGGTCGGCTGTTCCAGCACGACCTTGAAGTTAAGGGTTAACAGCGCCAATAATGCTGTGAATAGCTGGGTCGGTGTTGTTGCCCCTACATTAAACAGGCAGACCAGAGGCAAAAAGATAATCGCCATAAAGGGCATGAATATTTGTGTGACCGCGACCGAAGCGGAGCGCTTGACATCCACTGTCAGAAAACACGTCGAAAGTTGGCGTCCGGTGATGCTGGTGCTTTCGCCGACATCGGCGTTGGTGCGCAGAACCTGCCAGCTCTTGATCGACAGCTTGGCATTGCGGACGACTTCGACGTCGCGAATCAGCACGATCTCGCGGCTGAATTCCGCAGAGGCGAGGCGGGCCACCAGTCGTTGCCGGTCGAACGGAAAATCCGCGAAAGAATAGTTGGTCTCAAGACTGGCTGAAAGTTTTTCAGTAATCTGAATCGTACCGTCATTGCGAATGATCAAAATCATGCCGATCATGCGCGGCGTTTCGGTACTGTTGGTGATGGTGATCTTGGGCGTCCAAATCGTGGCGATCTTGACCTTGGCCGCGTCATTGATGAATTCATAGGCGTCGCGGCCGGCGGCCCGGGCATCGAAACTCAGCCGGCGGTCGCGCCAGACATAGGTCAAGGTCAGCGTCGCCCGGAACAGGCTGTCCTTTTCGCTGATTTCAGGAATCTGATCGACGCGTAAGGTCGGTTTGACCCGGATCGGCAAACCTTCGTCGACCGGCGGTCCCGGCGGCTCGGGGGCGGCGAAGGCGGGGAGCGCTCCCGCCAGCAGAAATCCGGCGAGCAAAATCGTCAAAATGTAGCGATGCAGGCTCACTTGGGCGTCCCCCCGCTTTTGCCGCCCGCATCGAGCGAGGGGGCCGCACCGGGCGGGTAGCGCCGCAGCAGATCGATTCGCACCGATTCGATGCTGGCTGCCAGTACGCCGATTTCGTCCTTGCGGCCGATCGCCTCGACCTTGCTGGAAAAATCACCTTTCGCCAGTTCTTTCAGCCGCTTGCCCAACCGCTCCAGCGGCCGCAACATCATTCCCGAGATAATCAGCAAGGTCACGCCCGCAGTCACCAGCAGCCCGAGACCGGCGGCAACCGCCAACCGCACCATCGCATCCTTGAGGGTGCGGCCGAACTCGCTGATTTCCTTGACCGCCAGGATGGCCCCGACATTCTTACCGGTAAAGTCGAACAGCGGAACCTTGACTACGCCGACCTCGACCCCGGCGACGGTCCGGGTCTCGAACCCGCCTTCGCTGACCCGCTCGACATCGGATTCGCGCAACGTTCCGGCCAGATAAGTCCAGTCGGTCGCCTCGGCCGCAATGTAGTCCTTGAGTTTGCGCGCCTCGTTCTTACGCATGGCGCTGTCGGCCGGGATGACGGATTCCTTGATTAGCATGGTCAGTTCGGCGCCGGTTACCGTCTTCAACTCGGAAAGGGTGGGACCGAGCCCGGTCGCCCATTCCAGCGCGCCGACATGGGTGGTACCGTTATAGACCGGGGCGACGCCGCGCATGCCGACGACCGCGCTGATTTCCAGTCCCGATTGCACCTCGCGCGTTCGATTGGCGAAGACGAGAATCGGGCGGTGATCGCTCTGATCGTCGCCGAACTTGGCGGGATTATGCAGACGCAACACGGTCACGGCCGGGGGCGTCACCAAGTTTCCCCCTTCGGCGCCGTACTTGGTCGCCGCCTTGCGGTAACCCGGCATCAGCAGCTTGACCGCCCCGTCATGGTCGCCTTTGGCCATCAACTCGCCGGTTTGCGGCAGAGTCGCCAGCAGTTCGGCCGCCGCGGTGGTCTGGCGCGCCTGCTCGCGCAGAAAGACCTCGATCATCGTCGAAATGCCGGCCAGCTGCTTCTTCTTGGCCCACTCGACCGTTTCGGCGGCATCCTGATAAGCAAGAACACTGATAAAGCCCAGAACGGCCACCACGCAGGTTACCATGGCAAGCGGAGCGACGACCTTTAATCTCATGACGCTTTTAATCCTGACTTGCTTTAGGGCCGCGATTGGGGATTATGGGGGCAAAAGCGGCGGAGGTGTCAAGTGTCGGAAGAAAGCAAGGTTCGCTTATGGATCTGGGGCGGTTTCCTGTCGGTCCTGCTCCTTCTCGTCGTCGTCGGCGCCAGAAGCTATTTCTCGTTCGAAGGCACGGTCGATAAGTTCGACGAGTCCGGCCGGGTCGGTCATTCCACCGTCGAGGTGCTGCTGGCCGACCGCAACGTCGCCTCGCTGCGCAGCTACGCCCAAAGATATCTGGCCTCCGGTGACGAGGCTCTGCTGAAAAACTACCATGACCGCAAGGACTCCGCCGACAAGGCTCTGCACGAAGCGCTGAACCTGACCAAGGGCGCCGACCGGCGCCAGGGCATCCAGCGCGTGACGGAACTGGTGACGTCTTTCGATGCCCGGTTCGCGCAGGCGGTGGAACTCCGGAAGAAAAAAATCGCCCGGATCAAGGAAGCCGACGATTTCGGCCATAAATGCCGCGACGCGGTCGATGAATTCGCCAAGACCTACCGTGCCGAGGCGCTGTTCATGGAGCCGGTGGAAACCCTGATGCGGTCGCGACTCGACCTTGCCCGCATCGCCGGTGTCTACACCGAAGCCAAGGCCAAGGAAGGACAGGAACTCGCGGCCCTCTTCGCCAAGGAGATTCGAGACTTGGCCGCCGGACAACCGCCCGACCGGCGCGCCCGAATCACCGAGATTTTCACACTCGCCGATAGTTACAGCGCCGGTTTCGCCGCCGCCGTCGAAGCCACGATCGAAGTGGATACGATGGTCGATCAGGTAATGGAGGCGATTGGCAAGGAAATCAGCACCACCACCGCGAACTTGCGCTCGCTTCAGGTCAAACGCCAGGAAGTTCTGGAATCCGAAGCCGGTAGTTACGTCCTCAATGCCAAGATAACCATCGGGATTTTGACGCTGTTTGCCGGCGGTATCGCAATTTTCTGTGCCGTACTGATCAGCGCCATGGTTTCACGGCCGATTTCCGCCATGGCGATTGCCGCCAGGGTCGCCGAAGAAATCGGGGAGTTGATAAAGCTTGCCGCTCACGATGGCGACTTCCGCAACCGCACGCCGACCGAGGGCCGCACCGGCTTTGTTGCGACGATCAGTGTTGCGGTGAACCGGCTGTTCGATTCGGTGTGCGATGCTTTTGCCGGGATCAGTCGTGATGCAGCCAAGGTTGCGTTGGCGGCCAGCGATGCCAGCGGCGCCGTGGTCGAAGTGAATGCGGGGGCGGCCGAGCAGGCCCGCTCGCTGGAACAGGTACGCGAGGCGATTCGTCTCTCGGCCGAGGCGATTACTAAGGTTAGCGGTAATGCCAAAAGCGCCGCCGCCGCCGCCGAGCAGGCGACCGGATTGGTCAATCGCGGCCAGATCACCATTGCCGGTTTAGCCGAGCTGATGGAAACCATGGCGAAGAACGGCCGCGAGGTTGCCGGGGTGACTCGTGCGCTCGGCCAGATTGCGACCAAGACCGATATTCTCGCGACCACCGCTGCGGTCGAAGCGGCCCGGATGGGCGAGCAAGGCCGCGGCTTTGCCGTGATCGGTCAGCAGGTTGGCGCGCTTGCGCTTGACGCCGGGATGTTCGCCACCAAGATCGGTGAGTTGGTTGAAACCGCCAATCGTGATCTTCAAGCCGGACTGGCCGCGGCCGGCAATGCTCGGCAGGTGGTCGATGACATTCAGCGTCAAGTCGGAGAAACCGACAGCATGATTCGCGCCATTGCCGAAGCGATGCTGGCTCAGCAGTCGGCAATCCTGGAAATCGACGCGACTGCAAACAGTCTTGCCGAAATCGGCGAGCACAATGTCGAGGCTGGAGAGCAGATTTCCCGTCGCTTGGTTGAATTGCGTGAACTGTCCGAGGCCACTAAGAACGCCATCGGGCAATTCAAAATCAGTCGGCAGTCATAATCATGGCCGCCGCATCCGTGCCGCCCCGGCTGATCAGTCTGGAAGATGTCGTCAAGCGTCGCTTCTGGTGCCCGTTTTCGGGTAGCCGGTTCATGGTGCCCGATGGCAATTTTGCGGTCAACAGCAGTTGCATCGGTCCGCGTTGCGCCGGTTGGGAGTGGCGGAGTGCCGGCGATGCGCTGGAGTCCGAACCCCAGCGTTGTTATCTGTTGCCGCCGCACTTCAACCCCGATTATCGGATCAGGCTGGCCTCGCAGACTTTGCCTGAACTGGTTGCGCCTTTGCAGGCGCTGGCGCGGGGCGAGGGCGATGCTGTTGCCGTGCGCGAATCAATTCTGGCTTGGGCGCAAGCCAACTGGCAACCCGAGAAGGATTTGGTTGAGCCGAACAGCTGGCAGCGCTTAGCCGACGTTTATTGGGATAAAGAAGCCGACACCGTTGCCCTTGATCTTGTCCGTAACCGTACGGATGAACAGCGCGTCGGCTTCTGCGGTCTTAAACAAAGTAGCGGTTAAGCAAAAAAGTAGCGGTTAAGCAAATTCGACCAGCACTTGTTGCGATTTGACGCCGTCACCTTCGGCGACCTTGACTGCTTTGACCTTGCCGGCGACCGGAGCGGTGACGTTGGTCTCCATCTTCATCGCTTCCAGGACCATGATCAGATCGTCCTGTTTCAACTCGTCGCCAACCCTGGCCTTGATGCGGATGACCACGCCGGCCACCGGGCTGCGGCAGACATGCGCTTCATCGACCGGACCTTCGCTTGCACCGCCGGTTACGGGCGCCGCTGCCGGCGGTTCGTGGAGTGAGCGCAGAGTGGACGGCGGCGCGTGCGGCGGCAGATAGCCGCGTGGCCGCGGTGCGTGATCTTCTTCCAGTACTTCGACATCAATTTCGTACGACTTGCCGTCGACGCCGATTAATAGCTTCAAGGCCCGAACTCCTTTGTTCCGTCAGCGGACGCGCCGCATATCGTGGGATGCCGCCTGAACGAAAACCCGGCCGTGCTGCGCCCAAGGGCTGGCGCCCTCGTGCGGAGTTAAAATCTGCCGGGCCGAGCGGATGCGTACTTTCTTGCCGAGAAACGCGGTTACCGCCGCCGCCAGAATGACCAGCGTCTCCGGGCCGACCTCTTCAACGCCAGGCAACGCCGGCTGCGCCTTTAGCGCCGCAAGTTCCGCCTTCAGCGCATCGATTTGGGTTTGCAGGTCGCGGCGCACCGCTTCGACCGCCGCCCTCATCTCGTCCGAGGATATCGCCGCCATCGCTTGCACCTTGTTTTTAGAGGGGAATCAGCCCGTGCTTCTTGGGCGGACGGGATTCACGCTTGGATTGCAGGCTGTTCAGGGCAAGCGCCAGGAACTTGCGGGTTTCGGCCGGCTCGATCACGTCATCGACCAGACCGCGGCCGGCCGCCACATAGGGGTTGGCGAAGGATTCGCGATAAAGCTCGATCATTTCCTTGCGCTTGGCCGGCTTGTCCTCGGCTGCATCGATTTCCTTGCGGAACACGATTTCTGCGGCCCCTTCAGCCCCCATCACCGCAATTTCCGCGGTCGGCCACGCCACTACCCGGTCGGCGCCGAGATCCTTGCCGCACATCGCCAGATAAGCGCCGCCATAAGCCTTGCGTAGAATAACGGTGATCTTCGGCACGGTCGTTGCCGAATATGCGAACAACATCTTGGCGCCATGGCGAATAATGCCGCCATATTCCTGCTCGACTCCGGGCAGAAAGCCGGGGACATCGACGAAGGTCACCAGCGGAATATTAAAGGCATTACAGAAGCGGATGAAGCGTGCCGCCTTGTCCGAAGAATTGATATCAAGAGCCCCCGACATTGCGCAGGGCTGATTCGCCACGATGCCGATCGAGCGGCCTTCGATCCGGGCAAACCCGACCACAATGTTGGGGGCAAAAGTTGGTTGGATTTCCAAGAAATCCTGTTCATCCACCAAGCGCACCAGCACCTTACGCACGTCATAACTGAGCTTGACGTCGGTCGGGACCAGCTGATTCAACTCGGGGTCGGAGACGATTGGCTCGTTGAAGGGCAGGCGCGGCGGGTCATCAAGATTGTTCGAGGGCATAAAGCTCAGTAAGCGCCGGCACAAGTAAATCGCGTCTTCATCATCTTCAGCGATTAGATGAACAACCCCGGAACGCATTTGTGCTTCAGGACCGCCCAAATCTTCGGCACTTACTACTTCGCCGGTGACCTGCTTGATTACTTGCGGCCCGGTGATAAACATTTGAGCGCGTCGAGTCTGAATAATAAAATCCGTCAGAGCCGGACTATAGGACGCACCGCCGGCGCATGGTCCGCAGATCAGCGAAATCTGAGGCACTGATCCGGACAACATGACATTGTAATAGAACACCTTGCCATAGCCGGACAGGCTGCCGATGCCTTCCTGGACCCGGGCACCGCCCGAATCATTAATAAAGATAAAGGGTGAACCGGTCTTCAGCGCCAGTTGCTGCATCTCCGAAACTTTGATGCTATGCACTTCGCCGGCCGCACCGCCCGAAACGGTGAAGTCCTGCGACGCCAGATGCACGGTTTTGCCGTCAACCGTGGCGCACCCGGTGACGACACCATCGGCCGGCAATTCCTTATGGCCGAGGCCGAAGGCGGTCGATTGGTGCTGCGCGAACAGGCCGACTTCCTGGAAGCTGCCGTCGTCAACCAACTTGGCCACCCGCTCGCGCGCGGTCAGTTTGCCGGCGGTATGTTGCTTTTCGATTTGCGCCTGTCCGCCGCCTTGTTCCAGGCGCGTGCGCCGGGCGCGCAGGCCCGTGATCTTTTCTTCAATAGTTTTCGGCGCGGAATGAAGTCCGTGTTTGGTCATGAGAATTCCCTTCGGTGTTCCGCGCTATGCGCCGGGGGCAACCGTTACCTTGTGCTCCTTGCCGTGGAGCGTGACGACGTAAGTGACCGGCTTGGCCAGCCCGGCCGGTTTTGCTCCGTCCGGCGCCGGAGCGGACGAGGCTGCGGGCGGCGCTTTTACTGGGTCCTTGCCCGGATTCTTCGGGCCATCGGGGCGGCTTTTGAAGAACTTCGGGGCGACTTGAGGGAACATGGCATAGGTCAGCACGTCTTTGTCGCTGCCGTTATTGTTTTCAAGCGCCAGCATCTCGTTCCGCAAAGTATCCCATTCCGGCTTCAACAAATCAGCCGGACGGCCAGTAATAATCGGTTTTTTAGCATGGGCCTCAGCCTTGGCTAAGACTTCCGGATTCTTTTCACCGGCGGTGCTGCCATAATAACCGAGCATCAAATCGGCAAACTCGCCGGTCATGGTCTTGTACTTGCCCATCAATACGTTAAATACGGCCTGCGAGCCGACGATCTGGCTGGAGGGCGTGACCAGCGGCGGAAAACCGCTGTCGCTGCGCACCCGCGGCACTTCTTCCAGCACTTCATCTAGTCGGTCTGCCGCACCCTGACCTTTGAGCTGGCTCTCCATATTGGAAATCATGCCGCCGGGGATCTGGCTTTTGAAGATTTCGGTATCAACCCCGGTGTAATCGCTCATGAATTCGCGATAGCGATTGCGAATTTTATTGAACCAGGTCTTGGCTTTTAGAATCCGGGTCTTGTCGAGACGAGTCTCGAAACCGGTGCCTTCCAGCATCTCGACTAACGCTTCGGTCGGATTATGCCCGGAACCAAGCGACAGTGAGCTGATCGAGGTATCGACGATGTCGCATCCGGCCTCGATCGCCTTCATCAGCGAAACCAGAGTAACGCCGGTGGTCGAATGCGCATGTAGGTGAATAACGGTATCGGCGCCGCACTTTTCCTTGATGCCTTTGACCAGATCATAGGCCGGTTGCGGCTTGAGCAGCGCCGCCATATCCTTGATGCAGATCGAGTCAACGCCCATTTCGCGCAAACCCTGCGCCATATCGACGAAGGCTTGCACGGTGTGAACGGGGCTTACCGTGTAACAGATGGTGCCCTGAGCATGCTTGCCCGAACGTTTTACCGCGGCAATTGCTGTCTTAAGATTGCGGTGATCATTGAGCGCGTCGAACACCCGGAACACGTCCATGCCGTTTTCCGCGGCCTTGGCGACGAAACGTTCGACCACCGCGTCCTCGTAATGGCGATAGCCGAGCAGGTTTTGACCCCGCAAAAGCATTTGAAGCTTGGTTTTAGGCAAGAGCTTGCGGAACTGACGAAGTCGTTCCCACGGATCTTCATTCAGAAATCGAATGCAGGAGTCAAAGGTCGCCCCACCCCAGCACTCCAGCGACCAGTAACCGGCATTGTCCAAATCTTCACAAGCCGGAACCATGTCTTCCATAGCCATGCGCGTTGCCAACAGGCTTTGATGCGCATCTCTTAAGATCACATCGGTGACTTCTACAATGCGACCCATGGATGATTCCTCTTCGTGTGTTCAGCTCGTCCGACCAGCGAGCAGCGGGCACACTAGCCGAGTTGATGCTTCAGGGAAAGCCCCCGGGTGGGCATGTGAAAGAAAAATTTGGATGCCCTATTTCCCGGCCGCTAATGCCCTGGTGAGAAAGGCGTCGATATCCCGCCACGCCTTGGCCCGAATTTCATCGCGTTCGGCCGTGATATCGTGGCGAGCGCCGGGATAAGTAATTGCGGTGCAATCATGCAGCCGACGACA
>SERZ01001155.1_pt1 | contig 15642 bp, 8 predicted proteins | sample 3171461 | NCBI WGS metagenome assembly SERZ01 (sample SAMN06051861, study PRJNA518727) | freshwater metagenome | biome: subpolar coniferous forest; feature: holomictic lake; material: water; isolation source: holomictic Lake 227, 6 m depth | place: Canada: near Kenora, Ontario | collected 2013-06-25... | reverse complement strand
AAGCGGTTCATAAAAGTTTCTTTCGGAGGGTTGGAACGTTATGGGAACAAGGCCCGGTCGGAGTTCCGTCACGCCGATTCCGAACTTCCCTGCTATTCGATAGCCGAGATTACTGGCTCCGAGTTTTGGGAATGAGAGGCCACCTGTGGCCACCACCAGGGCATCTGATCGAAAGGTCCCTCGCGAGGTGTGAATGACGTAGTGATCTGTCTTTTCGATATCAAGGACATCACAGTGGGAGTAGAGACATACCCCGGACTCACGGCACTCGCTTTCCAGCATCGAGATGATCTGTCTGGAACTGCCGTCACAGAACTGCTGTCCCAGTTTTTTCTCGTGATAGGCGATTCCATGCTTTTCGACAAGGGCTATGAAGTCCCATGGAGTATATCGTGCCAGGGCCGATTTGCAGAAATCACGATTTCCGGAAAGGTAGTTCCCTGCGGAGGCGTTGATATTGGTGAAGTTGCACCGCCCTCCTCCGGATATTTCGATTTTCTTACCGACCCGTTCGCTATGTTCCAGCAGAAGAACGCGTTTGCCCCGATTTGCCGCCGTGAAAGCACAGAACATTCCGCTCCCTCCACCTCCGATCACGATCACGTCGTGGTGTTCTTGAACATCCATGGTCACCCGATAGTCATGACAGCATGGATCCAAAAAAAAAAGCCCTCTGAGCGAGATTCGATGCGAGGAGCTCCTATCTTCCCCTTGGTGGGTAGGCTCACTTGATCCGATCGTTGGTGACGGCGAACCATTATGGACATATCTTATTAAGACTATGGAAAAACATCGCTTCGACAGTCTCGGACTCTCACCAGAAATCCTTAAAGCCGTTGCCCAGCTTGGATTTGAAGAGGCTACACCGATTCAGTCCGCAGCCATTCCAGTTCTTCTTGCAGGAGGTGATCTTGTCGGGCAATCCCAGACAGGTTCTGGAAAGACGGCGGCCTTTTCCATCCCAGCCATTGAAAAAGTTGATCCGAATAGCAAAGCCGTTCAAGTTCTGATTCTCTGCCCGACCAGGGAACTTGCAGAACAGGTGGCTGACGAAGTTCACCAACTCACGGCATTCAAGCGCTCCATTCACTCCGTTCCCATCTATGGGGGGGCTTCTTATGATCGGCAACTCTTTGAATTGAAGAAAGGAGTCCAGATCGTCATCGGAACTCCGGGACGTATTATCGACCATCTGGAAAGGGGAACTCTGAAACTCGACCAACTCAAGGTCGCGATCCTTGATGAGGCCGACAGGATGCTCGACATGGGTTTCAGGGACGATATCCAGAAAATATTGGACGCAACTCCTGATGAGCGTCAAACGGTGTTCTTTTCCGCTACTCTCTCCGGTCCCATCAAACAGCTCATCAGCCGTTACTCGCGCGATGCAAAAACTGTTGCCATCGAGCGTAAAGATGTGGCGGCTCCCGACATTGAGCAGTTTTTTTATGAGATTCCGCCGCGTGGGAAGACGCAGTCCCTGATCCGTCTTGTTGACTTTCATGCATTCCGTCTCGGAATTATTTTTTGCAATACCCAACGCATGGTGGATGAGTTGGCAGATGCTCTCCTTGCTCAGGGATTCTCGGCGGACCGTTTGCATGGAGGCATTACCCAGACCCAGCGCACCCGCGTCATGAACAAGTTCAAGAACTCGGAATTTGAGTTCCTTGTTGCCACGGATGTCGCTGCCCGCGGTATCGACGTCGACGCGCTGGAGGTCGTGATCAACTACGATCTGCCCCATGACCCGGAGGACTATGTCCATCGGATCGGGCGAACGGGTCGTGCCGGTCGAAAAGGGATGGCGGCAACCTTCGTGACCGGTCGTGACATTTATAAAATTCAATATCTGGAGAAGTTCACCCATTCCCGGATCCGCAGGGCGACAATTCCCACTCCCGGCGAGGTTGAGGGAAAGCGTTCGGAACAGATGTTCACCAAGGTCCAGTCACTCCTTGCCTCGGGTAGTTTCTCAGATCAAACACAATACACGGATCGCCTCATGGAGCAGGGCTATCAAGCCACCCAAGTCTGTTCGGCTCTTTTCTCGCTCTTGCTAGGACAGACCTCAGGGGAGGACGTGCCGACTAACCAGAAAAACCAAGACTTCCCGATTGAATTGCAGGCGAATGAAGGATTTGCACAACCAAAAGGATTCAAAAAAGGTTCGCAGGTTCCAAGGGAGATCTCACAAGGGGATAAACCCGGTTTCAAGGCTCCTTTTCAAAAAGGGAAGCCGACCAAATTTGTCAAAGGATTCAAAAAGGACCGCGGGCCCCGTTACTAGTCCACTCTCACTCTTTAACCCAACCGGTTAGTTTTTTGTGGAGAGATCACAAAAAAACCCCATGCCCCGAGTTGTGGGGCATGGGGTTTGTGATTAATTCGTTAATCTTTGATTAATTGGAGGAGGTCAGCTTCTTTACAATCGGGGCCACTGTAGGGTCAGTTTTAACTGCTGCGGCATAAACAGCCTTTTTGGCGGCAGCTTCTTGCTCTTTGATCGCTGGATTAGCCTTATCCGCTGCCTTCTTGGCTGCATCGTATTTAGCTTTGTCAGCAGGTGGCAGGTCGGCTGACTTAACTGCTGCCGGTCCGGAGAGAGGCATGCACTGATCCAGGATTGGGGCCACAGAAGGATCTGCCTTGATCATGGCGTCTCTACGGGCTTTCTTAGCGTCCACTCCCAATTGCTTGACTGCGGGATCAGCCTTGTAAGCTGCATTCCTTGCGGCCTTGAGATGATCTTGTTCAGCCTGGGGCAAGTCGGATTCCTTGACTGCTTGAGCATGGAGGGTGAGGGCCATGAGACCTGTTGTGATGAGAGCTAATGCACTTTTTTTCATAGTTATCAGGGGTTAATAAGTTTTTATGTTTGAAACCGACAACGGCAAACTAGATTAAGAAAAGTTTTCGTCAATTTTTTTTTGATTCTCTAAAGTTAATTGGATGGGAAGAGGTTCAAGGTTGCGATAACTCTCAATTTCCATGGAGTCCTTGCCTCAGCATAATGAGTTTTTTAAGAGGTTTGCTGTTACGTTGAGGGGGCGCCTTATCGGCATATTCTTTTTAACATTCTCAGTTGTAAGGGCCGACGTGACCCTTCCACCGGTCTTTGGTGATCACATGGTGCTGCAACAGGGAATCACTCTGCCGGTGTGGGGCTATGCGTCCCCGGGTGAGCGTGTTTCCGTTCTCTTCGGGAAGTGCTTCCAAGAGACCAAAGCTGATGACTCAGGAAGATGGAGGATAACCTTTGCGCCCTTCTCCTCCCCGAAGAAGTCGCAACGGCTCATTATTAAAGGGAAAAACCGCATCGAGATCCAGGATGTCATCTTAGGCGATGTGTGGGTTTGTGCCGGAGGCGGGAGTATGAGCATTCCTCTTTCAAAGTCTTTGGAGACAATGAAGGAGCGACCTCCTTTTGATGATCAGATTCGGTTTTTTTTCACCGATTCGTCGTTGGACCCTCATCATTATGGGAAGGGTCGTTGGGTTGTCAGTTCTTCTCTTGAGGCCTGCAAGGCCTCTCTCTCTGCCGTCGGCTATTACTTTGCCCGGGATCTCACGAGTTCCCAACATCTTGCGATCGGGATGATTCAATGCACAAGAGATGCTATTCCTTTGGATTCATGGATCCATGCCAATAAAAGGGGGGCGGGTTCTGAGAATCCTGCTTTTTTGAAACAGCCTTCTGCATTCAACGAACTGATCTTGCCGATCATCCCTTTTTCGATCTCCGGCGTTATCTGGAGTGATGGAGAGACTCTTCTTGGGGAGGGGGCTTTGACGAACCGTTCCATTCTTCCACGTCTCATAAGGAACTGGCGCAAGGAATGGGCCCAAGGGCCGTTCCCCTTTTACCTCGCGACGCCCGTTCGATCTGGAGATGAAAATGTCTCCTCCGTAGACCATTATCAGCGAAACGGAGCTGCTGTCCGGGGATCTCTTCCATGGGCTCGGGAGGCCATTGCGGGAACATTAGAACTTTCTGCAACGGGCATGGCCGTGACCGATGATTTGGGTGACTTAGATGATCCCTCATCGCAGGGGCCTCTCTTGATCGGGAGGCGCTTAGCCCTTCTTGCCAGGCATCGTTTTTATGCTGAAGAGATCAGTGATTCGGGACCGGAGTGCCGGTCGATCAGTTTCGAGAATAATAAGGTCAGGGTGAGCTTTGAGACGCATGGGAGTCACCTGACGCTTGCGATGTCCCCAGTGGTATCTCAAGGGGACTTTCCTAGAATGAGCACTTCGCTTAAAGGTTTTGCGCTCAGGGGTGAGGGAGGGAGGTGGTTCCCGGCGCAGGGCCGGATTGATGGTGAGAGTGTCGTGCTGACTGCTGATTCGGTTCCGAGCCCAAAAGCCGTCCGCTACAATTGGAAGGACTCTCCAGACGGTAATCTTTATGACTTCAAGGGACTTCCTACCCGTTCCTTCCGGAGCGATTCGGAACAGCCTATCGTCTCTGGAAATCTCTAGGGGCACCGGTTCATACCCCTCGACAGAACGAGTGCTATTTTGTGAAAATAGGATTTATGAAATTGCTTGGTTTTTCTCTCATTGCATTTTTCTCAATAAGTTCGTGGCTTCAGGCATCACGTGCCGAAAAAACATCGCAACCTGTTTCTTCATCATCCGTCTGGAATGAAGAGATTGTTAATGCTCCGCTCAAGCACTCCTTTTTGAAAGTTGATAACAAAGAGATCTTTAGAAGGGTGATTCAAGCGCGTCTTTTCCATCAAGGATCCTGGACCCTTCCAGGATCCTCGCAGACACCTCTAAGCATCGGTCGCTCTCTTGCATCTCTGCATCCCACTTTTTTGACAGGCCTAGTTCGCGTGCAGGACTACGGCGGGATTACCAATGCTGACGTCGAGGCCTTTAAGGCCGTTCGCTCGGTAGTATTGACGGAGAATAGGGAGTGTCTGTTCGATATGGTTGTCAATGCTGGTGACGAATCCTTCGGAAGTGTTTTCATTGAGCATCTGAAACAAATTAATGCAAAGGTCCGTCCTGATGCCTGGACCTTTCTTGTTCGCCCCAATGACAAGAATGTCAACGCCTTGGTTCTTGCAAAAGGGGTTGCCTACGCGCACTCCTGCGGTCAACTCGTCGGATTCGAGGGACCTCTCTCTCTGATTCCGGAGGGAGTGGACTTTATCGTGATCAGGGCCTGGGACTTTAAGGTGAGCAAGACAAAACTGGCATCCTTACGAGCAAAGTATGAAGTACCCCTGATTGTTGAAATTCCAACATCTTTTGGAAAATCAAAACAACCGGAAGTCATCTCTTATTTTAAAAATGAAAGCGGTGTTGATCGCTCCGAAGTCATCTCTCGCCTTGCCGTTGATCAATCTTCTTTTGGCTATCGTTTTGCCTATCCCTTGATTTATCCAATCGATCCGGTCGGTCACTCGTTTGACGCAACCAAGGATCTGATCCTTTTTGTGACGATCAGGGCTCTGATGGTGAAATTCAATTAGAGTCTATGGTCTGGTTGGGATCTTTACTTAACCACCTAAATATTTTATCGTAATCAATTGTTCTTGTTTCTTTCAATCTCATGCAAACCACCCCTCAAAATCCGCTCGAGAGTCCTTCTGAAAAAGATTCTGAAAAGCTTCTTTCTCCAGCTGCGTCCCAAAAAAACAAGGTCTTCTCTTGGATCAAGTGGCTGGTCTTTCTGCTGATCATTGGTCTCTTGGTTTGGCGGTTTTATCCCCATGCAGAGGAGTCACCCCGTCCTAAATCTCGACGATCTCAGGGTGGCGGCGGTCCGGTTCCGGTTACCCTTGCCGCTGTTAAAACCGAGGATTTCCCCGTTTTTCTTGATGGCCTTGGGACCGTTCAGGCGTTCAATTCAGTCCTAGTGAATGCTCGGGTTTCCGGGCAGATCCAAGAGATTAAGTTTCAGGAAGGGCAGGAGGTTAAACTCGGCGATGTCTTGGCCCTCATTGATCCGAGAACTTATCAGGCTCAATACGATCAGGCTCTTTCCAAGAAACTCCAGGACACGGCTCAACTGCAAAGTGCCAAAGTCTTGTTGGAACGTGACAAATCGCTACTCGAGAAGAATGTCCTCGATAAACAGACCTTTGATACCCAAAGGTATCTTGTTGCCCAGATTGAAGCGACCGTGCAGGCAGATGATGCAAACGTCGAATTGCAAAAAACTCAGTTAGATTACACCAAGGTGACCGCCCCGATCAGTGGTCGAACAGGCGTGAAGCAGGTAGATGTTGGAAATCAGGTCATGGTTGGTGGCAATATGGCCAATGGTGCTTCCTCGATCGTCACGATTAACCAGATCCAACCGATCTATGTCTCTTTCACGCTTCCTCAGCAGAGTCTTCCGCAGATTCGCGAACCAATGCTTGCCCATAAGTCCCTGGAAGTCATTGCGCTGGATCGGAATAATCAGACCCCATTGGCTACGGGTGTCCTGAGTGTCGTGGACAATCAGATCGACACATCAACGGCTACAGTAAGACTCAAGGCTGTTTTTGGGAACGAAGATTACAAACTCTGGCCCGGACAATTTGTCAATGTAAGGCTTCTTGTAACAAAACGTGCTGATTCCTTGGTCGTGCCGACCGAGGCCGTGCAACTTGGTCCTGAAGGTTCCTATGTTTATGTGGTGGGTGAGGGGAACACCGCAGAGATGCGTGCCGTGACTGTCGGTGGAGCCGAGGCAGGACTTTCGTTGATCGAATCCGGGCTCAAGGTGGATGAAAAGGTTGTTGTTGACGGCCAATATCGCCTTCAACCGAATTCTCCCGTCATCACGGCCTCTGCGAAAACCGGTTCCAAATCCGGTGCGGAGTCCGGTTCCCATCATCGCAAAACCCCTTAATCACGCCTGACGATTTAAGCTGCAAGCCCCTTGGTGAAACGGAAAGCAGTCAGGATTTCTTTGATTACGCGACCACAAGAGATTTCATGAATATTTCAGAACCTTTTATCAAGAGGCCGATCGCCACATCCCTCCTGATGGTGGCTCTCGTCCTTGTCGGCATACTGGGGTTCAAGTTCCTGCCGATTTCAGCATTGCCGACGGTTGATTTCCCGACCATTCAGGTGACTTCACAATATCCGGGAGCCGATCCTGAAGTCATGGCCTCGCTCGTCACGGCACCGCTGGAAAAACAGTTTGGTCAGATCAGTGGCCTCGCCTCGATGAATTCGATCAGTTCACTCGGAACATCGGTCATCACCCTGCAATTCATTCTCGGTAAAAATATCGATCAAGCCTCGCAAGATGTTCAGGCAGCCATTAATGCGGCGGGGGGGGTTCTTCCGGCCAACATGCCGAACCCACCAGTTTACAACAAAGTAAATCCTGCCGATGCCCCGATTCTTACGCTGGCAATCACTTCCGACACGCTACCACTTGTTAAAATCAATGATTTTGCTGATTCGGTCCTTGCCCAGAAGTTGAGTGAGGTCCAAGGAGTTGGCCTTGTCACCATTCAAGGAAACCAGAAGTCAGCGGTTCGGGTTAAACTTAATCCTGCGGCTCTGAATGCGCAGGGAATCAGTCTGGAATCGGTGCGGACAATCATCAACCAGGCCAATGCCAACGCCCCTAAAGGCAGCTTTGATGGTGCCAAGCAGTCCTTTACAATCGGTGCGAACGATCAAATCCTCAGTGCGGCGGAACTGGCCCCTCTGATCCTAGCTTATAATCCCAAAAACAATGCCCCGGTTCGTCTGATGGATGTGGCCACGGTTCAGGATGATGTGGAAAATTCCCTGGTCCAGGCATGGGTCTCCAGCGCCAAGGATCCTTACCGACAGGCTGTTTTGATCGATATTCAAAGACAACCGGGTGCCAATATCATCAACACGGTGGATCGCCTGAAAGAGCTTCTGCCAAAACTGGCCTCCTCGCTCCCCCCGGGGATTCACATTTCTATTTTTTCGGACCGCACGGAAACGATCCGCGCCTCGGTCAAGGATGTCGAATTCACCCTCCTGCTGACTGTCTTTTTGGTGGTTCTGGTTCTCTTCCTGTTTCTTCGGAAGTTGACCGCCACCATTATCCCGAGTGTCGCCTTGCCTCTTTCGGTTCTAGGAACCTTTGCCGTCATGTATTTGCTGGGTTTCAGCCTTGATAACCTTTCCTTGATGGCCCTCACGATCTCCACGGGATTTGTTGTCGATGATGCGATCGTCATGATCGAAAACATTGTCCGCTATATCGAACTGGGAGATTCGCCACTTAAAGCTGCCCTGAAGGGATCGCGTCAGATCGGTTTCACGGTGATCTCATTAAGCATTTCTCTGATAGCCGTATTCATACCTCTTCTCTTCATGTCCGGGATTGTTGGGCGTCTCTTTAGAGAATTTGCCATCACGCTCAGCACCGCCGTCATTGTTTCGGCAATCGTATCTTTGACGCTCACTCCCATGATGTGTTCAAAGATGCTCAAGGCCGAAAGCCACGAGAACGAAACCAATCTTTCCCGTTCACTCGAGGGTTTCTTTGAAACGGCGCTTCGGTTTTACGATCGAACCTTGATTTGGGTGCTGCGACACCAACGTGCGACCCTGTTGGTTGCCTTTGCAACTCTTGCGATCACGGTTATACTTTTCCTTTTCATCCCAAAGGGACTTCTCCCGCTTCAGGACACGGGCCTTATCATTGGAGTGACTGATGCGGCTCAGGACATCTCCTTCACGCAGATGAAGGACCGTCAGCAAGAGCTCTCGGCCTTAATTGCCAAAGATCCCGATGTGGTGCGTGTAGCGGCCTTCGTGGGCACCGGTGTTGTTAATTCCACGCAGAATACGGGGCGCTTTTACATCGTTCTGAAGCCGCGTGATATCCGGGTTCCGATCGGAATAATCATGGCGCGTCTCTCCGAGACCGCCCGGCAGGTTTCCGGCATCAGTCTCTACCTTCAACCCTCCCAAGATCTTCAGATTGATACCCGCATCAGTCGTACTCAATACCAGTATCTACTACAGGATGCGGATCCGTCAGTTCTGCGCACTTGGATCCCCAAACTGATCGAACGCCTCCGTTCCGAACCGGCTCTTTCCGATGTTGCCAGTGATCAGCAGGATCTGGGGCTCCAGTTGGAAATCACGATCGACCGTGTCGCCGCCTCACGTCTGAATGTGCCGGTTCAAGCTATTGACGAAACCCTTTACGACGCTTTTGGACAGCGTCAGATCTCCGTCATTTACACCCAACTCAACCAATACAGGATCGTGATGGAAAACGCCTCGAATTTCCGAAACTCCCCGGAAGCGCTCGATAAAATCTATGTCAGTTCCTCCTCTGGCAAGCTGGTTCCTTTGAATGCACTGGTCAGCATCAAGACCAAAACAAGCCCCCTCATGATAACACATCAGGGTCAGTTTCCCTCATCGACCATCTCTTTCAATGTAAGCCGTGGTCACTCGCTGGGCGAAGCTGTTAAAATTCTTGAGAAAATACAACGCTCACTCGGTTTTCCCGACAGTATCCAGACACAGTTTCTCGGGACAGTGGCTGAGTTCAAGTCTTCCCTTGCCAGCGAACCTCTGCTCATTCTTGCAGCAATCATCGTGATCTACATCGTCCTCGGTGTCCTTTACGAGAGCTACATCCACCCGATCACCATTCTTTCCACTCTTCCCAGCGCGGGAGTCGGGGCATTGTCTGCCCTTCTTCTTTGCAGAATGGAGTTTAGCCTTGTCGCATTGATCGGAATCATCCTGTTGATCGGCATTGTGAAAAAGAACGCGATTATGATGATTGATTTTGCCCTCGATGCCAGAAAGGTGCGGGGAGTTACTGCCCGGGATGCGATCTATCAGGCCTGTCTGCTGCGATTCAGGCCAATCATGATGACCACTGCGGCGGCTCTTCTCGGTGCAATTCCACTGGCGTTTCAGTCGGGCACTGGTTCGGAGCTTCGCAAGCCCCTTGGTATTGCCATTGTCGGTGGTCTCCTGCTGTCACAACTGATCACACTCTACACAACGCCGGTCATCTACCTCTATCTTGATCGTTTGGAGAACTGGATGACTGCCAAATTTTCTTCAAAAGACACCCATAATGAGTTTTCCATAACCGATCATTCGAGTCTTTCGGAATCCTAGCCTCATGAATATCTCCGCCCCCTTTATCAAGCGCCCGAGGGGAACGTCGCTAATTGCCATCGGCGTTTTTATCCTCGGCTTCTGTGCTTATTTCTTTCTTCCGATAGCCCCTCTGCCAAGTGTTGATTTTCCCACGATAAGCATCGGAGCGGATGTCCCGGGAATCGATTCACAGACCGCCTCTTCGGCGTTAGCGGCTCCTTTGGAAAGGCGTCTTGGACAGATTCCCGGGGTGATCGAGATGACGTCAACCAGCAAGTCTGGGAGTAGTGAGATGACGGTCCAGTTTGATCTGGACAGGAACATCGACGGGGCGGCCAGGGATGTCGAGGCCGCGATCAGGGCCTCTGCTCATGATCTCCCTCCCGAAATCAAAAGCCCTCCCGATTACCGCAAGGTGAATCCTGCGGGATCTCCCATCATGGTTCTGGCAATGACATCAGACACCATGCCCCTGTCCGATGTGTATACCTTTGCCGATGATATTATCTGCCAGAGAATCAGCCAGATTGCGGGTGTCAGTCAGATTATGATTTCGGGAGGGGCGAAGACGGCCGTCAGGGTTCAGGTCGATCCTGCACAGTTGGCAAGCATTGGTCTGGGCATGAATGACCTGCAGCTTTTTTTAACGGGGGCAAACCATTTTGCGCCGAAAGGTTTTATCGAGACGTCTGATCGTTCCTACGGCCTTCGCGTCAACGATCAACTTCTCGATGCCGGGGATTATCAGGATCTGGTGATCGCCCAGAGGAACGGAGTCCCCATTCCTCTCTCTTTCGTGGCAAAAGTCATGAATGCAACCGAGAACCGTTATCAGGGTGGTTGGTTTGACGGGAAGCGTGCCGTGATCATGCCTGTGTTCAAGCAGAGCGACGCCAATGTCATTGAGATCGTGGATGAAATTAACAGGATTCTTCCTCTGCTCCGTTCGTGGCTCCCCCCGGGAGTTCATCTGGATGTTGTTTCGGATCGAACTCAGACAATACGTGCCTCGGTCAACGATGTTCAAACCACGTTGATCATCACAAGCGCACTCGTTATTCTTGTCATGTTCCTTTTTCTCCGTCGGCTTGTTCCGACCTTCATTGCTGGGATCACCGTCCCGCTTTGCATAGCGGCAACATTCGGGATGATGTGGATCTTCGGATACAGCCTGAACAATCTCTCGCTGATGGCGCTTACTGTTTCGGTCGGATTTCTTGTCGATGATTCCATTGTGGTCATCGAGAATATCGTGCGCCTCATAGAAGCTGGAAAGTCACCGATGGAAGCATCGATTCTGGGTGCGAAACAGATAGGATTCACCGTGGTTTCCATGAGCCTTTCCCTGGTAGCGATCTTTCTCCCTGTTTTGATGATGGGAGGGGTCATGGGAAGGCTGTTTCATGAATTTGCCATGACCCTAAGCTGTTCGATTCTTGTCTCTCTGGTAGTTTCCCTAACGCTGACACCATCTCTATGCGCCAGATTTCTGGAAAGAGAACATCACAAGGTTGAGACGGGATTGGCACATTGGTTCGAGTTGGGATTTCATGCCATGCAATCTTACTACCGGAGAAAATTGGATTGGGTGTTCAAACATGTTCGTCTCGTTCAGTTTCTCACGCTGGGTACTGTTTTCCTGACGGTTTATCTCTACACGATCGTACCCAAGGGATTTTTCCCACAACAGGATACCGGATTGCTATTCGGAACAACGGAGGGAGCCCAAGACATTTCTTTCTTGGCCATGCAGGAGAAGCAGAAACAGATTGCAAAAATTATCAAGGAGGATCCGGCTGTAGCGCACATAGCTTCCGTCATTGGTTCAAATGGTGGAACGGGTTCCAATAATGGCCGTCTTTATATCGCCTTGAAACCAAAGTCCGAGCGTGGTCTTGACGTTGATGGTGTCATTAACCGTCTCCGCCCGAAGCTTGCCGCTGTCAAGGGAGCAAGAACCTTTCTTGCACCTGCTCAGGATCTCAGGATGGGTGGTCGACAGTCCAGAGCTCAATACCAATATGCGCTGAGATCCGATACGATCGCCCCGCTCATTACCTGGGCTCCAAAACTTATCGAAAAACTTCAAAAATACCCCCAGCTAGTCGACGTGAATGCGGACTCACAATTTCAAGGACGGCAGGTCAAGGTTGTTGTCGATCGCAATCTTTCCGGCAGTCTAGGTATTGAGCCGATTCAGGTGGATCAGGCACTCTATAACGCCTTTGGACAGCATCAGGTATCGACGATGTATCAGCCCCGCAGTCAGTTTCATGTGATTCTGGAGGCGAATCCTGAAATGGCCAAGGATCCCGCCTATCTTTCCAAGATTTATGTGAAATCCAATTCCGGTAAGATGATTCCGCTGAGCGCGATCGCTCATTTCGATCAGATCACGCAGCCCCTTTCCCTGAATCATCAGGGACAGTTTCCCGTCGTCACGTTTTCCTTCAACCTTCAACCTGGGGTTTCCCTTGGAGAGGCTGAGGAGATTGTCAACAAGGCGATGGCAGAACTGAAAATGCCACCCTCGATCAAAGGTGGCTTTGCGGGCAATGCGCTCCTGTTTCAAGACAGTCTTTCATCACAACCACTTCTCATCCTGGCCGCAATCCTAGCGGTCTACATTGTCCTCGGAATGCTCTACGAGAGCCTGATCCACCCCTTGACGATTTTATCCACGATTCCCACTGCGGGAATCGGTGCCTTACTGGCCCTCATCCTCATGAAAATGGAACTCAGCATCGTGGCTATGATCGGCATCATCCTTCTTGTCGGTATCGTGAAGAAAAATGCCATCATGATGGTTGATTATGCCATTGAGGCACAACGTGAACGATTCCTGTCACCCAGGGATGCCATTTATGAGGCCTGTCTCGTTCGATTCAGGCCGATCATGATGACCAGTGCCGCGGCTGTGTTCGGTTCGCTGCCACTGGCCATCGGCATGGGGGTCGGTTCGGAACTTCGACAACCTCTTGGAGTGGCCATTGTCGGAGGTTTAGTTGTCTCCCAGGCACTAACCCTTTTTACCACGCCGGTTGTTTACCTCTTCATGGAGCGCGTTCGAGTCTGGTGCAACGGCTTGCGAGGGAAAATAGTTTTGTTCAAGAATCCCCTAATATTCGGAACAAGGCTTCGAGAATCGAGTTGAGGCCGATTCTTCGCCGGAGTCTTGTCACGATCTGGATAGGTGATACCCTATTTTCAGCAGACCCCGTAGTTCAACGGATAGAATAGGAGTTTCCTAAACTCTAGATGGTGGTTCGATTCCACCCGGGGTCATACCCTTTAGAATGAGGATTTCAATACAACTCTACTGGTGAGCGTTTCCCATCTTCCGGGCTGCGTGAGACGGCTCCTTCCGTTCCTAGCGTTGCAACTCGAAGATCCCAGACGCCGCCATCGAGTTCCTTGAAAGCCTCCTCGCTGAATGGCGAGGGTGGGGCAAGCCGTTTTTTAAATGCTTTCACGTGGCCTAAAGCCTGGTTTATTTGATCATCTGGGCACATTGTCAAAACTTTTGCAGCCTGTTCTGCGAGTTCGGTGCGGTGGCAAATCATGAGAAGATCGTTGCCTGCCGCCAAGCCCATCCGAATCATGTCTTCAAATCCGTAGTGATTGAGGATTGCACCCATGTCGAGATCATCAGTCATGACGAGCCCATCGAACCCCATCTCCTCTCTAAGAAGGGTTGTGGTGATCGTGTGGGAAAGCGAGGCCGGAAGTCCGGAGGCATCGAGTTCTGAAAAAGAGATGTGACCAATCATCATGCTATCGACTTTATCGATGCCCCGAGCGAAATGCCGGAAGACCTTCAGCTCATGGGCTTCAAGCTCAGACGTCGATCTAGGGAGTGCTGAAAGTTCGTGATGAGGATCGCTCGATGCTGAGGAGTAGCCTGGAAAGTGCTTGCCGCACGAGAGAATACCGGTGGACTGAAGAGCCCGGTTAAAGACTCTCGACATCATGATGACCTGATCGGCGCTAGTCCCATAGCATCGGCCGCGCAAGGAGTTGTCGGCTTCATCATCAAAGGCGATGTCGAGCACGGGACACAGGTCGAGATTGAATCCGAAAAGCCCCAGTAATCTGCCTGTCAGTTCACCATGGCGTGCGATGAGTGAGAGATCGCCCTTATCCCTGAGTTGTTTCGCATTAGGCGGTTCATTACCCAGAAGTTTGAGTCTGGAAACCCGTCCCCCCTCTTGATCGATTGTTATGATGGGTTCCTCTGAACTGAGTTTGCGCAACGTATCGGTAAGCCGGCGCAGTTGTGAGGGTGATTGAATGTTCCTGCCGAAGAGAATGAATCCCCCCGGCTGGATGCGATGTATAAAGTCCGCAAATTCGTCATCCACATCATATCCCGGAACTCCAAGGAGCAGAAGTTGACCGACAGGAGAGCATTTCATAGCGTCAGGGAACCAGATTTCACTCACGTTGACGAAATAATCTTATCATGCGCCGCTCAACCCTTTGCCTCCTAGTCACAACCCTCCTTTCGACGATACCGGTTCACGCCGTCGAACTGGGGATCGATGTCCTTCAGAATAATAATTTCGATCTTCTCAAGGGCAAGCGCGTGGGGTTGGTAACCAATCAAACGGGAGTGAATTCCGCGGGGGAAAAGACCCGGATGATCCTTAAGAAGCATGTTCATCTTGTCGCCCTTTACACGCCCGAGCATGGCCTTGACGGGACTGAAAAGGCGGGTGTCGAAGTCAGGTCAAGACGCGATCCCCTGACTGGTCTTACGGCTTACTCCCTCTATGGTGATACCCGCAAACCAACTCCTCGAATGCTCGAGGGAATCGATGTGCTGGTTTATGACATGCAGGATATTGGTTGCCGTAGTTACACCTACATCAGCACCATGGGCAAATGCCTTGAGGCGTGCGCCGAACTGGGGAAGGAGTTTGTTGTGCTGGACCGACCAAATCCTCTCGGCGGGAACCGGGTGGAGGGTCAGGGCATCGATTCCAAGTGGATCTCCTTTGTCGGCCAGTTTCCTATTCCTTATGTCCATGGACTGACCGTTGGAGAACTTGCCTTAATGGCTAACTCAAAGGGATGGATGGGGCCGAAGGCGGACCTGCGAGTTGTTAAAATGAGAGGGTGGAGCAGGTCGATGACTTGGCCGATGACGGGACTTCACTGGGTCCCTCCGTCCCCAAATATTCCGAACGAACTCTCTCCAAGTTACTACGTGATCAGCGGTGTGGTCGGAGAACTGGCGGGAGGTCTCGATCAAGCCCTTTTTTCACCGAGAGCGTTTCAGGTTCTCGGCGCGCATTGGATGAAACCACGGATGGCTTCCTATCTTCAATCCAAGTGCCCGGGGATCACGGTGACTTCAACGAGCACCCCTTCCGGTCCGGGTGTCATGTTTCATGTCGACCCTCGGGGTGGGGGGAACCTTGCGGCCTGTTCCCTATACACTCTTGCAGAGTGTGACAGAGAGTCCCATGGCTTGATCTTTTCTCAGTCAAGCAGAAGCAAGCTGAACCTGTTTTATAAAGTCTATGGAAGTGACTCAATCCGAAAGGATCTAGCCTCTCG
>SERZ01001154.1_pt1 | contig 15644 bp, 9 predicted proteins | sample 3171461 | NCBI WGS metagenome assembly SERZ01 (sample SAMN06051861, study PRJNA518727) | freshwater metagenome | biome: subpolar coniferous forest; feature: holomictic lake; material: water; isolation source: holomictic Lake 227, 6 m depth | place: Canada: near Kenora, Ontario | collected 2013-06-25... | reverse complement strand
TGAGAGAAGATAAGGGATGGCAAGCAGCTACATCCATAAGCAGCACAACGTATCGGTGTTGATGTATCATGTGGTGTGTGCGGCGAAGTATAGGCGGGTGGTAATGAGCGAGCGAGTGGACGAAGTGGTAAGGGAAGCGTGCCTGGAGATAGAAAAGCGGTGGGAGATAAGGTTTTTGGAAATCGGGTTGGATAGAGATCATGCGCACTTTCTGATCCAAAGCGTGCCGAGCTACAGTGTGAGCCGGATAGTGCAGGTGGTTAAGAGTGTGATAGCAAGGGAGGTGTTTGAAAAAGCGCCGGAGGTGAAGAAGAAATTATGGGGAGGTGCATTTTGGGGAGAGGGATATTTTGTGAGCAGTGTGGGCCAACACGTAAGCGAAGAGGTGATTGCGGCGTATGTGAAAGGGCAGGGGGACGAAAAGAATTACAAGCAACTACACAAAGCGCGCGGTCGTAGGCGATGATCCAGCCTCGATCCCAGAAGTTATTCCACCACTGGCAATGCCGCTTCCAATCCTTCGCCAGGTCCACCGGCTTGGCCGCCAATTCCTCAATGGCCTTGACCCAGACGTTGATGTCTGGCGTCTGTTGCTGATAGGTATGGATGCGCAGGTCGAAACGGCGTCCCTGCCCGGAAAGCACCCCGTCGGCCTCGATATGGATCGAACCGGTGGGCAAATCCAGCGTCTGGCGGAAGGGCTTTCCCGCCACAAACGGATTGGGGGCAAGCGAGAGGCGCAGCCGGCCGGTCTTGTAGTTGCCGCCGGAAAAGCCCATTGCATCGTTCTTTGCAAGCAAAAGATACAGGTCGCCGTTTTCGATGGCATAGACCCCGGCCGCAAGATCGCCGTTGCCGGTGGACATCACCCCGGAAGCGTCCTTGGACGGAGTGGTCCACACCACGTTGTACCGCGCCATGCGCTCCGCCGCCTGCCCCTCTGGGGAGGGCGGGGACGCCGCCTTAACGCTGAATCCCACACAGAGCACACCCATCACGATCAGGTTGAACAAATTTCTCATCTAATTGATTTCCGTTTCTGAATTGCGATCATTTCTCCACCGGCAGCAGCTCGATCTCAGCCAGGCTGGCGTAGGGGGTCGTGGGATCAACCCCGCTGATCAGCACCAGCTTGACGGCCACGGCCTGCCGCGGCGCGGCGAACAGCACCGTCTCACTGGCGTCATTCCGGTTGCATTCGCCGCGGGCGGCCTGGATCCAGTCTACCTTGTCGCGCTGGGCCGAGGAGTTCTCCTCACGGGTGTAGATCGCATAGCCCTTCACCCGCCCGCCCCATGCCGCGACCAGCTTGCAGCCCCGCAACAGGGTCGGCTTGGGTAACTCCAAGATGATCTCCTGGGGATAGACCGGGGCGTTGACCGCGTCGGCGCTGCGCCAAATGGTTTTCGGATTGCCGTCCGTGAGATTGGCCGCCGGAAAACCTGCCACCTCGCTCTCCACCTTGGACACACGGACTCCCAACCGGCCCGAACTGCCCTCCACCAGCTTGCGCAACACCTGGTCGAGCACCGCTTCGTCCAGCGTCTGCTTGGGCGCGAACGTCTCGGATCCCATGTACGCATAGAGACTCCGCGCCAGTTGCCGGGCTTCGGGTCGGGTCTTAAGATCGTCCCACACGTTGAACCCGCAGACCAGCAGCCGTCCCGGCCCGACCTGGGCCTCAAAGAGAGTGCCGATCTTGCGGTTCTGCGCGTGGTTATCGATCACCTGGCCGATGGGCCGGTAGGCCGGCGGCGCCGCATCCAGCGACAGCGAAACCGATCGGCACGCCAGATCCTGCCAGCGGAAATCGCGATACATCGGTGTGTGGAACTGGGCAAAGGCCGGATGCTTCACATCGAAGAGCCCGCCCACCGTCTCGTTCTTGCTCCCCCAGAAAGGAGGGCTCCAGAACGGCGCGCGCCACTGGCCCCCGAAAGCGTTCTCGTAGAGGCCGGGCATGAGTTGCAGAAATACTTTCTTGCCCGCCGCCAGGGCCGCCTTGGCCTCCGGTCCCCATTCGCGCACCACCACTACATCGGCCGGGGGCAGCGGAGCTGGCGTGGCCGGATAGACATGGATGTCCCAGCGGTTGGCATACGGCGTGCCAGGCAGCGTCACCGCCACCGTCAGCGTGCAGGGGGCCGGCAGGTTGCCCAGCGGCAGTTCCAGCTTGCCCAGCGACGTCAGGCCTCCGGTGGCGATATTGACCTTGGCGAAATGACCCGCCGCCACTTCCCGGCCGCGTTCATCGCAGGCACTCCAGGTCGGTTCGATGCCGGTCAGATCCCGCGGGCCGTAGTGGGCCACCTCCGCCGCCGCGGTGAATGTTTCCTCGGTGGTGAACACGCGTTTGGCGAAGCGCAGCAGCGGCACCGTCTCGCAGCAAAACTCCCGCCAGGCCTTGGGTGTGATGAGCTCCTTGGAATCCCAGAACGAATCCACCATGCCGACGGTGCCCATGCCCTGTCCGGGATAATCCTGCAGGCAATGCAGGGAGAAGCCCCCCAGGTCCGGCGTGCGGAATTGTTCCTCGAGGGCGACCTTATATTCTAGAACCGCAAGTTTGCCGGTGGCCTCCACAAAGGCCTGCGCCTGCGGCAACATGCCGCGCCGCTCCAGTTGATCCCGGATCATCTCGTAATTTTTGGGCTTGAGCACCCCGGTGTACTTGGGGATCTCCAGCACATTCGGAAAAATCATCACCTGCCCGAGCTCGTGGGCGGTCAGGGGGAGCGGCGAGAGTTCCACTGCGGCCCGGAAATCATTGGTCGTCGCCGCCGTGTCCGGGATGGTGCGGACCGTCTGGTTCTGGAAACCGTCGGTCTCGCGGAACTGCTCTTTGCGGACAGGGTCGGCATGGGACATCCCCGAAAATTCGGCGTAAAGCCGGCGCGGATCGTTCTGCTTCATTCGCTCCACGATTTCGGAGAGGATTTCCATCTTGCCGCCCATCTCGTTGCCCAGGGTAAAGAGGCAGAAGGAGGGGTGACTGCCATAGGCCTTCAGAATCCGCTGCGCCTCGTCCCCCAGCCAGCGATCCGTTGCAGGCCGAGCCCCCACGTCCTGATACCAGGCACCGGCCTCCGGCTGTAGATAAACGCCCTCCTCATCGGCTGCGGCAAAAGCCGCCTCTGGCGGACACCAGGAATGGAAACGGGCAAAGTTGAGCCCGTAGCTCTTCAGCACGCAGAAGACCCGCCGCCATTCCTTGACCTCCATCGGCGGATGGCCTGTCAGCGGATAAATGCACTGCTCGAGCGTGCCACGCAGAATGATGGGATGACCGTTGACGGCGAACTGCTTGCCCTGAGCCTGGAACTGCCGCAGCCCGAAGCGCACCGTCCGCTGTTCTGCGCCCAGCTTGATGGTTAGCTCCTGCAGCGACGGCGCGAACTCGTCCCATAGGGCAGCCTTCGGGCCAAGATCAATGGAAAACTCGGCGCGTCCGCCGGCCGCCTCCCATCTCGCCGTGGTTTTCCCCTTGCGCCCCCCGAGCCGCCACGACAGCGTCCCCTTTCCCGCCTGTCCCGTGACGTTGCCGATCTGCACCACCACCCGCGCCTGTTTTTTGGCGATGTCGGGGAAAACCTGCGCATCCTCAAAGTACACCGGCTCGCTGGCCTGCAGTTCCAAGCGACCGATGGCACCGTTCCAGTTGACCTGGGTGTCTTCGCCCACCGAATGCGCCCAATTGCCGCCGATCTGGTACTGGTCGATGTTGTTGATGCAGAGCGTCACCCGGTGCTTGCCCGGGGCGACGCCGGACAACTCGTAAAGGTGCGGGGTTGCAAGGCTGTCCTGCGCACCCAGCGGTTGGCCGTCCAGCCATGCCTTGCTGCCGCAGTGGACCCGCTCAAGGAACAGCGTGATTCGCTTGCCCTGCCAGGAAGCGGGAATCTCGATCTGTCGCTCATACCACGCCGGACCGACGTACTTGGTGGCCCGGTAAAGTCGCCACAGGGTCGGAGTTTCCTTGTTGGGCGAAATGCCGGCGGTGTCCAGCGTGTTCGGCAGGCGCATTGTGCCGCTCGTTTCGGGCGTGTCGGCCTGAAGCTCCTTGGCAAACCAGTTCTCCTTTTCGCCCGCCTTCTTCGCATCCAACCGGTAATGCCATTCCCCTGCCACGGACAGCACTTCTGCGCGGACAGCTCCCACACCCAATAAACAATTCCAAATTATCGCCCACCCGACCATGCCCGCCAACATTTTCGACTGCCATTGAATTCCGAATATTTTCATACGACCCATTAATAAATAGCTTTTTTCAAATCCTGTCTTGTCCACTTTTTGTTGACAAGGGCAGAGGGGCAGGGCCGGGTTATTAAGAATTTTTCAACTGGCCCCAGGGCTTATTTTTTGCGTCGCGCTTGAAAAATAACTCAAAATGGGGCGGCGAGTTTGGCGGCGTCGATCCCCTTGCACTGGTCATACACGAAGTTCTGCAAATGATCGGCGTCCCGGTTCTTCTTCGCCAACGACAGCACGATCACGGCCTTGCGGGTGAAGATGCGGCCGCGTGGTTGGCTCGCGAGGACGACTGCTCAATCTGCCGGCCATCTTTTGTCCCCAAAACTTGACCTAAACAGCGCTCACAGTTCGGGTGATAATACACGATCATTGGCGACTGAGAACATGAGCTGTTTAACACCAACTCAGCGCACGATACGAGCCGATGAAATTGACGAGAAGATTGACGAGTTGCGCCGCGCCCTCTGGCGCGAGGCCGACATCCTCAAACTCTACTCCCTCCATGAATCATCCCGCCGCCTCTCCGGTGTCTAGCGCAGGTACTTCCGCGATGAACCTGATAAATGAGGGGAGCGCCGCGCATGACGTGTTCAATATCGAACGCCGATGGAAAGCGAAAGCCAAAACCCGCTCCTTCTGCCAATATCGATATTCATTGCGTTTCTATCGAACAGTCCCCCAGGCTCTTCGTTCGTTTCTGAACACCCCACGCGTTTATCCCATGACCTCCAGAGAGCGAATCCTTGCAGCCATTGCCCATAGAGAACCCGACCGCGTGCCGATCGATCTTGGCGCAACGCCCAGTTCCGGCATCTCCGCCATCGCTTACGCCCGGCTTCGTGCGCATCTGGGGATGACCGCCGGCCACACGCGGGTTTATGACGTGGTCCAGCAACTCGCCCAGCCCGAGGACGAAATCCTTAGCCGTTTCAAAATCGATGTGATCGACCTCGGCCGCACCTTCAACACCCGTGCCGAGGACTGGTATGACGTGCGACTTTTCGACGGCAGTCCTGCGCAATACCCCGCCTGGTTTCACCCGACGCCCACTCCGGAGGGCGGGTTCAAGGCCATTGCCTCGGATGGCACGGAGATCGCCATCCAACTCAAGGACATGAATTTCTACGACCAGAGCATCTTTCCATGGGAAGACAATTACCCGGCGGATTTTGGCAAGCTTCCGGAAGCCATGTCGAAGGTCCTCTGGGCGGCGCTGGCCCATAGCCCGTGGGATAATGCGAACCAGCCTTGCTTCTGGGAGCGCTTGCGCGCCAATGCGCTCGAACTGCGCAAGCAGGACCGCGCCGTGGTGCTCGTCATCGGCTGCAACCTCTTTGAATGGGGCACGTTCCTTCGTCGTATCGATAACTTCCTGATGGATTTGATCGCCGAGCCCGAAAATGTGGAGCGCCTCCTCGAGGCCTTGTTGGAAATCCACCTCAAGACGCTTGAAACCGTTTGCAAACACGTCGGGGACGTGGTGGATATCATTCGGTTTGGCGATGACCTGGGCATGGACACAGGGCCCTTCATGTCGCCGAATACTTACGTGAACCTCTTCAAACCGCGCCACGCGCAGCTTTGTGACTATGTTCACAAGCACTCCTCGATGAAGACGTTTCTGCATTCGTGCGGCTCGATCCACGCGCTGATGCCTCACCTGATCGAGGCCGGTTTTGATGTGATCAACCCGGTGCAGACGGCTTGCTTCCAGATGGAAGCCGATCGCCTCAAGGCTGATTTCGGACGCGACATCACTTTCTGGGGCGGGGGCGCCAATACCCGGCACATTCTCAACCATGGCAGCGTCGCTCAAGTCAAAGAGGATGTGAAACGGCGACTCGACATTCTTGCTCCTGGCGGAGGCTTTGTTTTCAACACCATTCATAATATTCTCCCGGATGTGCCGCCGGAGAACATCGTGGCGATGTACGAGGCGGTCGAAGAATTTAACGGATGCGCTTCGTAAGCTCCTCTTCAACGCAAACCATTATGACCAATGAGCAAGATTAGCATTATTGACTGGATCATCATCGTTCTCTATCTCGGCGGCATCGTGGGGGCCGGGGTCTATGTCGGGCTGAAGAAACGCAAGGGAGGCGCGGCCGGCAGCTACTTTCTAGCGGGAAACACGCTGGGATGGGGGTCGATCGGGTTGGCTCTCTTCGCCACCAATATTTCATGCCTTCATTTGGTGAGTCTCGCGCAGGCCGGCTATGATTCCGGGCTGATGATGGGCAATTTCGAGTGGCTGGCAGCTTTCGCGCTCGTCGCCCTGAGTCTTTTCTTCGTCCCGTTTTATATGAGGGCGAAAATCTCCACGTTGCCTGATTTCCTGGAGAAGCGGTACTGTCCGGAATGCCGCAATTGGCTGGCCGGGTTGTCGATGGTGACCGCCATCATTTTCAACATTGCCTTCCCTCTCTCCACAGGCTGGCTGGTATTGCACGGGGTGTTCGGGATTGATAAATGGGTTTGCATCATCACGCTGACTTCGTTGACAGCGGTTTACACGATCTTGGGAGGCCTTTCCGCAGTGGTGCTGACGGAGACAATCCAGGCAATTATTTTATTGGCCGGTTCCCTGATCATTACCGCGCTCGCCTACTCGAAAGTGGGCGGCTGGGGAGGCATGTTCTCGCAGTTGGAGGCCAGCCACGATCTCGTCAAAATGTCGATGTTGCGCACCGCCGCCCAGGAGCCTTCCATGCCCTGGTATGCAGTCGCCTTGGGCTACCCGGCTTTGTGTATTTGGTACTGGTGCGCGGACCAAACGATCGTGCAACGCGTCCTCGGGGCGAAGGATGAAAACCACGCCCGCACCGGCCCGCTGTTTTGCGGGTTGATCAAGGTGTTCCCCGTGTTCGTCTTCATCTTGCCGGGCCTCATGTTCCTCACGATGATCCAGGGGGGAAAGCTCGACGGGATCGCCCAATTGCGTGTGCGCAACGAAAATGCAATGACCCAAACCGCGCAAGGCCCAAGGAGAGCGTATGAAATGGAAATGTCCGGCGCCGAGATGGAGGGCAAAATTGAACATCTGGTGTATACCGAAGGCGACTCCCCTTTGGATCTGACCAAGACACTGGCCAATGGCGGGAAAGCGATGACGCTGATGACCGGAATGGATGCGAAGAATCTCGTATTGCCAGCCAATGTGACGCTAATGTCCTCGAAGGAAACCTATGGCTTGATGATTCGCAATCTGATGCCGGTGGGATTGTTCGGTGTGATGGCAGCCGCGCTCATGGCCGCGCTCATGGGAAATCTGGCCAGCGCCTCCAACTCGATTGCCACTTTGTTTAGCTATGATCTTTACCGGCGGTTCCGCCCGGAAACCCCCGAAAACAAATTGGTGTTTATCGGGCGAATGGCGTCGCTGGGGGCATTTCTGTTGGGGATTGCGCTGGTGCCGCTGCTCGATAATTACAAGAGCATCTTCGCCGGGATCAATGACATCATCGCCCACATCGCCCCGCCGATTTCGTGCGTGTTCGCGGTGGGAGTATTCTGGCCCAGAGCCTCGGCCTTCAGCGCCAAATGGACCATGTGGATCGGTTCTCTGATGGGCACGCTCATTTTCATGCTCAAGACACTCTATGTTTGGAAACCGGCGGAGTTTGGGTGGATTCCCTCCTTCTTTTATAAAACCCCGTTCATGCTGATGGCGTTTTACATGCTCGCCTTTTGCATCGTGCTGCAGGTGGCGCTGACATTGATTCACCCCAAGCAGGCTGCGGAAGATCCTGAACATCTTTATTGGGAGCATCCGTTGGACCCGTTGAAATCCCCAGGCTGGCCTGGTCTGGCGAACTACAAAGTTCTGGCGGCACTGGTGGTCGTGGCGATGTGCGGCCTGTATTATTTTTTCCGCTAGAGCGGGCCTATCTTAGGCAATTCTTAACAATTTAGCCGTATCTCCAAATACAACCTTAACAATCGAGTTGTAGGATTGTGGCTTCACAGTTCCAAAGGTTCCCCCAAGCAAAACCGTACTGCGCTTGCACCTCACGAGCTAAAAAACCTCCTCATTGGAGAAAACAGTGGATAGGCAGCGTTTGATATGAAAAACAGAATCGCGATTGGGCTGATGGCCGTGACAGTGGCCTGTGGTTGGCAGGAGGCTTGCGGGGCAGGCTTGGCGCGTCCCAACATCATCGTCGTCCTGGCTGATGATCTCGGCTATGGCGATGTCCATTGCTTCGATCCCCGGTATGCCAAAATCCCAACGCCGTGCGTTGACCGGCTGGCCCAGCAGGGGCTGAGCTTCACCGATGCCCATGACGGAGCCTCACTCTGCACCCCCAGCCGCTACGCGCTCTTGACTGGACGCTTCAGTTGGCGCACGCCCCTGCAAAGACAAGTGATGGACGCTTATGGCACGCCCTTGATTGCCCCCGACCGGTTGACTCTGCCCAAAATGCTTCAACAGCAGGGCTATCAAACCGCCTGCTTTGGCAAGTGGCATCTGGGCTGGGACTGGGCCTTGCGCCAGAAGGATGGTTCGATTGCCCGAGCTCCCAAAAATCAGTTTCTGCGATGCCGGAGAGGAGAGGGGAATCCAGTCTTTGAAGAGTCGATTGCCCAAGGCCCCATCACGCGGGGGTTCGACTACTATTTCGGGGTCGATACGCCGAACGGGACGCCCCATACCTTCATTGAAAATGACCGAATGGTCGTGAATCCCACCAAACAGGACAAGTGGGGCGTGTCGGCACCCGGATGGCGGGAGGACCGGATACTGCCGACGATCCTGGAGAAGGCCGAGTCCTACATCGCCGAGCGTGCCCGGGAGAAAAAGCCGTTCTTTCTTTACCTGGCTTTGAATTCCCCGCACACGCCGATCGCCCCCTCGGAACCCTTTGTCGGCAAAAGCGGGATCAACCGCGAGGCGGACTTCATCATGGAGACCGACGCGGCGCTGGGCCGCGTGGTGACCGCGTTGGAGAAAACCGGCCAGGCAGACAACACCATCGTCATCTTCACCTCCGACAACGGCCACGCCGGCTACCTCGACCTCAAGCCTTACGAGAAAGTGGGCCACCGCGTAAGCGGGCCGTACCGGGGTTACAAAAACGATCTGACAGAGGGAGGCCACCGCATTCCGCTGGTGGTCCGCTGGCCTGGCGTGGTCAAGCCGGCTACAAGCAGCAACCAGCTCGTTTGCCTGAGCGACCTGATGGCCACCTGCGCCGAGATGCTTCAGGTGAAACTGCCCGACAATGCCGCCGAGGACAGCGTCAGCTTGCTGCCGCTGCTGCACGGGCAGGATGCCCCGACCCGGCGGTATCTGGTCAATCAATGCTATTTCACGCCCCCGTTAGCCATTCGCGAGGGGCCATGGAAACTGGGAATGTGTCCGGGCTACGGACCTGGCCAGCAGGGGTTGACCATGGAGGATGCGATCCGACGTGGGATCTCGCCGGTCCAGCTTCACAATCTGGCGGACGATCCCGGCGAGACCACGAACCTGGCAACCCAACATCCCGAGATCGTCCAGCGGCTTCGGGCACAGTTGGAGAAGTACATCTCCGAAGGCCGCAGCACGCCCGGCGTGCCGCAGAAGAACGACGTGGAGGTCAAACTCCAAAGAACGGATAAAGATGCAAAGGAAGATGCAAAGAACGGCCACGCAGGAGACTAGCGGGGGCGAGACGGCGGAACTCCATTATAAATAAACGAAGGAGCCTTGATATGAACCGAAAAATGCGTGTCTTGCTCCTGGTCGTTTTATCAACCGCCCTGTCCGTCTCGGCCGCGACGGGCGAGGATTATTTCGCCGCTCCGGCCCGGGGCTTCATCAGCTGCCGCTCCGCCGGTAACGACTGGGAAAAGTCTCTCCTGACCGGCAACGGCACGATGGGGGTGATGGTACCTGGCGACCCCTTTGACGAGACACTCTACCTGAGCCACGCAGCCCTCTTTTCGGGCGGGGTGGGCGCGGGCGAACTGCACGTGAGCCCGGCGGGCGACGACGCCAACCCCGGTACAGCGGGAAAACCGTTGCGGACCTTGGCTGCGGCGCAGCAGGCGGCGCGACATGCGGCGCCAACGCGGGTGCTCCTCCACGGCGGCACCTACTACCTGCCGGAGACGCTGGTCTTCACCGCCGGCGATTCCGGCGTCACCTACGCCGCGGCGCCGGGCGAACAGCCGGTGCTCAGTGGCGGCGTGAGGCTGGATCGCCTGGCCTGGAAACCGTACCGCAACGGCATCCTGCAGGCGCAGGTGCCGACGGGCTTCGCTACCGACCAGTTGTTCGTCAACGGCGAGCGCCAGCCAATGGCGCGCTATCCCAACTTCAACCCCGCCCAGTGCATCTTCAACGGCTATGCCCCCGACGCCATCGCCCCGGAACGCGTCGCGCGCTGGGCCGATCCGCGCGGCGGGTTCATCCATGCCATGCACACGCACATGTGGGGCAGCATGCATTACCGCATCACCGGCAAGGACGCCGTCGGCAAGCTCGCCTACGAGGGCGGCTGGCAGCACAACCAACCAATGGAAATGATGGGCATGCACAAGACCTACCGGTTCGTGGAAAACATCTTCGAGGAACTCGACGCCCCCGGCGAATGGTTCCTCGACGCCGGGAAGGGCGTGCTGTACTTCATGCCGCCCGCCGGGGTTGATCCGGCGCAGGCCTTGGTCGAGGGGGTGCGGCTGCGCTGCCTGGTCGAGTTCCGCGGTACCCCGCAGCAACCGGTGAAAAACGTCCGACTGCAGGGGCTGACCTTCCGCCACGCGGCGCGAACGTTCATGGATACGCGCGAGCCCGTGCTGCGCAGCGACTGGATGATCTACCGCGGCGGCGCGGTTTTATTCAACGGCGCCGAGGACTGCGCGCTCGAGGATTGCCTTCTGGACCAGGTCGGCGGCAACGCCGTGTTCGTCAACAACTACAACCGCCGCGTGACCGTGCGCGGCTGCCAGATCGCCCGCGCCGGCGCCAGCGGCGTGGCGTTCATCGGCGATACCAACGCCGTGCGTAACGCCCTGCTGAACTGCAAGCAGCGCGAGCTGTACGAACGGCTCGACCGAACCCCGGGGCCGAAGACGGATAACTACCCCGCCGACTGCCTGGTGGATGACTGCCTGATCTGGCAGTCCGGCCGCGTGGAAAAGCAGTCCGCGCCGGTCGAGATCGACATGGCGCAGGGCATCACTGTGCGGCACTGCTCGCTCTACGACGTGCCGCGCGCCGGGGTGAACATCGGTGACGGCTGCTGGGGCGGACACGTGGTCGAGTTCTGCGACATCTTCGACACCGTCCGCGAGAGCGGCGACCACGGCGCATTTAACTCGTGGGGCCGTGACCGTTACTGGGCGCTGAATGGCGCGCCCGCGGCGGAGCTGCCACAGCTCGCGCGGCTCGACGCCGTCCGGCCGAACGTCCTGCGAAACAACCGATGGCGGTGCGACCACGGCTGGGATGTGGACCTCGACGACGGGTCATCGAACTACGAGATTTACAACAATCTCTTCCTCAACCGCGGGCTCAAACTCCGCGAAGGCTATCACCGCCGTGTCTGGAACAACATTGCCGTCAACAACTCGTTGCATCCGCATCTCTGGTTCGAGCGCAGCGGTGACATCGTGACCAACAACATCTGGATGAGCGCCTACCAGCCTCAGGTCATGAGAGCCAGTCTCACAAAGTGGGGCCAGGAAATAGACCGCAACCTGTTCACCACCACCGATGCCGACCGCACGAAGTTCGCCAAGCAAGGTTGCGACGAACACTCCCTCGTCGGCGATGCGTTGTTTGTCGATCCGGTCCATGGCGATTACCGGGTGCAAGACGGTTCGCCCGCGTTGAAGCTCGGTTTCATAAACTTCCCGATGGACCAATTCGGCGTTCAGAAACCGGCGTTGAAGAAGTTGGCGCGCACGCCGTCGTTCGCCGCCGGCACGGAGAAAATATCGAAACGCGACGGCAAGGCGCTCGCATGGCTTGGCGGCAAGATCAAGAACATCGTTGGTCTCGACGAAGTATCCGCCGCTGGTCTGCCCGGCGAAATCGGCGTGCGCATTGAACAAGCGCCGCCCAACACCGCGCTTCGCGATAACGACGTCATCCTCAAGTGTAACGGCGGGCACATCAACACCGTTGCCGACCTCCTGCGCATGGCCCGCGGCAACCTCAAACTCGAGGTCTGGCGCGATCAAAAAAGCCAGGTCTTTGAGGTCGAGTTCCGGTGAGTCAGGACGGAAGCGAGGAAGAATAGTTGGACACGCGATGGACGGCCGACCAGAAGAAGACAAGCGTGGACGTGATGGCTTATCTGCTGTTAAATCCCGCCATCAAGTTGAGCGACAGCAGCGATCCGGGCTCGATCCGCTTCTTCCCCGCGCGTCCGCCTCAATGGAAGAGCGGTTCGATCAAGGGCCTGCGCCTGCGCGGGGCGATCTCGCTCAAAGAGCTGACCTGGGGCGATGGGCAAGCCAAGGCGGTGTTGGTCTCCGACAAGGATCAGACCGTCACCATTTTCACTCCCAGCGGAAAGAAAGAAACGCGAGTCCTCAAGTCAGGAGAACCCGTGGAAGCCAACTGCCAATTATGAGCGGGATAAAAACCAACCAACGAGATCAGTAATGAAAACAAAACGTCTATTGCAATCGATCGTCCTTAGTATTATCGGCACTATTCTGGCGGGCCAACTCTTGGCGCAAGAATCTAGCCAGAACACCCAATCGTGGTTTACCGCTCCGGCCCGGGGCTTCATCAGCTGCCGCTCCGCCGGTAACGACTGGGAAAAGTCTCTCCTGACCGGCAACGGCACGATGGGGGTGATGGTACCTGGCGACCCCTTTGACGAGACACTCTACCTGAGCCACGCAGCCCTCTATATGCCCCGGGAGAAACGCATGCGGCCCATTCTCCTGGCCAATCACTTCGAGAAAATCCGCCAGCTTTGCCTGGAGGGCAAATATGATGAAGCGGGGCAGATGATTGTCGCAATCCATAAAGAAGATACCGCCCAGAATGGTTACTCGTTGAATCTGACTGATCCTTTTATTGGTGCCTTTACCTTGCGGATCGAACAGGAGCCGGCTGATGTCAGCCGCTACCAACGTTCGGTCGATTTTATGACAGGCGAGGCGTATGTCACTTATGCCAGCACTGGCGGTGTTTTCCACCGCAGCACCTTTGTCTCCCGCGCCGACGATGTCATCGTGGTGCGGCTCGCCGGCAGCGGCAAACAGGAAGCGGCGGTTTCGTTTGCCGGACTACCAGGGCGCACCATCAAGGAAATGAAGGAAATTGTGAAGCGGGTGAAGGATTCCGAGCAGGGCGTTTCGGGAAAGTATCTCTACTTCCGCAACGAGTTTGCAACCCCCAATGGAGACAACCCGATCCGCGGTTATGAGGGGCTCGGCAGGATCATCGTCTCCAAAGGCGGCCGCATCGGTAGGACTCAAGAGGGATTCAAAATCTCCAACGCCGATGAGATCCTTCTGCTAATCAAGATCCGACCGCTGTTTGTGGCCGGGAAGGAAACGACCAACGTGTCGGCGATGGCCGAGGCGCTGGAGGCGCTGCCGGCCGACTACGACAAGCTTCTGGCGGCTCATGCCAAGATTCACGGCGATCTGATGGGTCGCGTGAGCCTCTCGCTCAATGCCCCGGCGGCTGACCGGGCCAAAGCAACGGAGTATCTGATCAAGGATTCCGAGACGATGGAAGCCCCGCTGGCCCAGATCGAACGGGCGTTCGACGCAGGCCGCTACAACATTATCAGTTCCACCGGATATAATCCGCCGAACCTCCAGGGGCTTTGGGGCGGCACTTGGTTGGCGCGCTGGGGTTCGGCCTTGACCACCGATGCCAACGTGCCCTGTGCGATTGCGTTCCTTGGGATGGGGAACACACCGGAATTGATGGAGCCCTACTTCCGTTTCTACGAGCGGATGTTGCCGGGCTTCCGCCAGCTCATGAAGGAGGTCACCGGGATGCGCGGATTTCTGGTGCCGGCGCAGCTTACGACCGCCCCGGTCTTCGTGGGCATTTCGCCCTCCCAGCCTTTCTACTACTGGTATGCGGGGGCGGCTTGGGCCTGCCAGTTCTTCTATGACCACTGGCAGTACACGGGCGACCGCAAGTTCCTGGAGGAACGTGCCTACCCGCTCATGAAGGAGACGGCTGACTTCTACGAGGATTTCCTGACCGAGACCGACAAGAACGGCAAGTTGATCTTCGCGCCCACCTATTCGCCCGAAAACGGACCGGATGGTTCCTATGTGAGAACCTCGATCAATGCGACGATGGAGGTTGGCGCAGCCAAGCAACTCTTACGCAACACGATCGCCGCAGCCAAGGAGTTAGGCCGCGACGAGGAGTTGCAAAAGAAGTGGGCGGAGTTACTGGCAAAAATGCCCCCGTATGAGGTGGGGCCCGACGGGTCATTTCGCGAATGGCTCTGGCCGGGGCTGAAAGACAGCAATCTGCATCGCCATGCCTCGCACTTTTATCCGCTCTATGACGAGATGCCCCCGGAGATCGTCGACAACCCGGCGCTCAAGAAGGCGGTCGGCCACTCCGCGAGCGAACGGATAACGTTCCTCGCAAAAAAATCATCCGGTGCGGGCTTTGGGGTGGTGCAGGACGGTCTGGCCGCCGCACGTGTGGGTGACGCGGAACTGGCGCAGGGGGTAATCAACGAACTTGGCAAAAATTATTGGTCTACCGGGATGGGTTCTTACAGTAATCGGCATGGGATGTTCATGATGGATATCTCGGGCGGCTTTCCCTACCTCTGCGCCTCAACGCTGGTCTATTCCGATCCGGGCTCGATCCGCTTCTTCCCCGCACGTCCAGAACAATGGAAGAGCGGCTCGATCAAGGGGCTGCGCCTGCGCGGAGCCATTACTCTGAAGGAACTCTCTTGGGATGAGAAGGGCGCCAAAGCGACGTTGGTCTCGGACAAGGATCAGGAGGTCACAGCGGTGATGCCGGGAGGGAAGAAAAACAAACTTGTCCTCAAAGCCGGACAGGCCACCGAGGTGAGGATCCAGCTGTAAATTGCGGATTTATATTCATCATGAACTACTCCCCTAATCCCAATGCCTTTCGGTAATTGAAGGATCAACAGGTTCCTCGCTATTTTCAGTGGGTAGAACGGATGAGAACGAACTGGGCGAACGCCAACAACGGGCGAGCGGTGCGCCTCAAAGCTTCAGGGGTTCGACAGGGAAAAGTTAGCGAGAACTTTCCGAAGGAAGGTCTTGTCTGCCTCCCGCTTCCACGGGCTGTGCGTCCAGATTGTATCACCTCGCTTGTAAGTTGGGATGCCAAGCCTGTGGAACAGTTGTTCCACGCATGGGACCAGGCGCTTCCAGCTATTGTCGGCGGGGGCGGGCCGGGGGAAAATTGGTGGCAGGGGGCCGGGGGG
>SERZ01001152.1_pt1 | contig 15654 bp, 18 predicted proteins | sample 3171461 | NCBI WGS metagenome assembly SERZ01 (sample SAMN06051861, study PRJNA518727) | freshwater metagenome | biome: subpolar coniferous forest; feature: holomictic lake; material: water; isolation source: holomictic Lake 227, 6 m depth | place: Canada: near Kenora, Ontario | collected... | reverse complement strand
TAAATGATGCGCCAGGAATTTATTCGGCACGTTACGCAGGGCAGGGCGCAACCGATGCTGAAAATATCGCCAAACTTTTACGCGAATTAAACGGCGTACCCATAACAGAACGTCGCGCCTACTTTTTTTGCGTATCGGTGTTGATGCGACACGCCGATGATCCGTGTCCGTTAATCGCGCAAGGGCGTTGGGAGGGTTATATTTTAGAACAACCCAGCGGTGAAAATGGTTTTGGTTACGACCCGATTTTTGGGGTTTCGACGCATTCATGCAGCGCGGCAGAATTACCGTTCGAGATTAAAAATAGCTTGAGTCATCGTGGAAAAGCGTTGATGCAATTACAATGTGAACTGAGCAATTCCAAAGACTTCATTTTTTAATCCCCCCGAAAATTAAGCGCGTCTTTTTTTAAAATAGCGGATGAATAACGCAAAAATTCGTCTAAATGTTGCGTAATCACGTTCACAGTTATCACGAGTTGCAATTTTTTATAGTCATGCACAGCAACGTTGCGAAAACCGACCATGCGTTTAAGTGATTCTGCGAGTGTATGATCAATCCAATTGGCTTGCGCTAACAGCGTGAAAACATCGCGTGAACTTTGCGGCACACCTAAATTTTCGCGGCGAATTAAATGCTGCCCCATATCGAGCGCGGCTTCACACGCACGTTGAATGTTTAAAATCGCGGCATCTTGGCGAGTAAAATTAGTGGAAAAACTTTCGGGTTCACTGTCGTACTCTTCACGAACTCGCACCACACAGCGTTCAATCGTATCCGCTTTATTGATTAACACATCATCCATAAATTGTTCCTCGTTGTTGAATATCGGCTAATAATCCTGCTCGCGCTTGGTCAAAATCTAATTTTTCACTCAACACAAAGCACTCGAATAATCCAGCTTCTAATTCTTGCGCCCATAACCGCCGTCCTGTTTGTAAAATTTGATATTGCATGACGGTTGAAGTGGCTCGCATATCTAATAAATCTACGTCGCAACCGGCAATTTCAGCTAAATCACTGGCGATTTCCCACAGTCGCAATGGGTCGGCATAACCTGCGACTAATACCGCTAAATCTAAATCACTTTCAGCATTTGAATTGCCTTTAACGCGACTACCGAAAACATAAATGGCTAAGGTATTAGGAAATGTGGCTCGAATGGTTGAAATAATTGAAGAAATTGTAGGTTGTGCCAATAGCTCGGAAAGTGTGATTGAAGTCATGATTTAATCGCAGTAAAAGTACAACGGCAATAAAAAAGCTCAAAGTTTTTTACACCTTGAGCCTTCATAATTTAGCGTTTAAAAAACTTACGCCGCTGTCGAACGATAATACTCAATCGCCGCGCCAACGCCGCTGCCTGCTTTGATGTCGAAACCACAATCTAACATTGCCATTTCAGCTCCTGCGATTGCACCCAACATCGAAACGTCATTCATATCGCCCATGTGACCAATACGGAACACTTTGCCCATCACTTCTGACAAACCGCCACCAAACGAAATGTTGTAGCGATTAAACGCCACGCCAATCATTTCGCGAGCATCTTTATCCGCAGGCACAACCACCGCCGTGACGGTGTTTGAATGGAAACCTTCTTGAGCGCAAGTCGTTAAACCCCACGCCGCAATGGCGCGACGTACACCTTCGCCCAAACGGAAATGACGTGCATAAACGTTGTCCAAACCTTCAGCAAACAACATATCCAACGATTGACGCAAGCCGTACAACAAAGGTAAATTCGGTGTGTAAGGCGTGTAACCTGTGGCGTTGTTGGTGATTTGGTCTTTCAAATCCAAGAAACAACGTGGGAAAGTTGCGGTTTCGGCGGCTTTCAAGGCTTTCGCGCTGAACCCTAAAAACGCGCCACCCGCTGGCAACATGAAACCTTTTTGTGAGCCGCTGATAATCGCGTCAACGCCCCATTCGTCCATTTTAAATTCAATGCTGGCAACGGAACTTACGCCATCAACAAACATGAACGCAGGATGATTTGCCGCATCCATTGCTTTGCGAACGCCCGCAATATCAGACGTTACGCCTGTTGAGGTTTCATTATGCGTGATTAAAACCGCTTTGATTTCGTGAGCCGTATCTTCTTTTAAACGCGCTTCTAATTTGTCGAGTGGAACGCCCATTCCCCAAGGTTCTTCGTGCAATTCGACTTGAAAACCTAAACGAGTTGCCATATTCGCCCACAAATGCGCGAATTGTCCAAAACGGTAAATCAACACTTTATCGCCTTGATTTAAAACGTTCGTGAAAGCAACTTCCCAGCCCGCTGTGCCGGTTGCGGGGAAAATAAACGTTTGTCCCGTTGTTGTGCCGAAAACTTTTTTCAAATCTTCTAACAATGGCGCGAACAATTTTGGAAATGCGGGCGAACGATGATCTTCCATCGGAACGTGCATTGCGTTTAAAACTTCGTTCGGCACATTGGTTGGGCCTGGAATATAAAGGTGGTTACGACCTGCCATGATTTTCTCGCTGTAAATTTAAGGTTAAAAAAACGCGCCATAATGACATAGCGACTTTTAATCAGCAAGTTCGCGATGCCCGTGCTAACAATTCCCCGCGCGGAAAGAATTGATTGAAAAATGTGTAGTTGAAAAAGTTAATTCACGACGTGATGTCCGCGATTTCTCATGCAATCGGAATACGCGCGTTTGTAGGATTCTTCGGCAGAAAAACCTTGTTTTGCCGCGCCACCAAAACCACCCGCTGCTGCACCCATTGCAGCCCCTGCGCCAGGATTTCCCGAGAATGCGCCAATCGCTGCTCCCGCTGCACCGCCAATTAACCCACCAACGCCTGCGCCAATGGCCGTTTCTTTTGCCGTGCCACCAGAGGCTTGACCAGCTAATTCTTGGCAATCGCCCATATCTTGATTGATAAAACGTGAATTTTGGTCGTTGTACGAATCAACGGTTGGAGTCCAACCGCCTTGGCTGTAACAACCACTGATTAAAAGCGTGCTGATGAACAGCAAACCTGTTTTGTATTTTGTATTCATAATAATCACCGTTGTGTCAGATTGAAAAGAACCTTCTAAAAACACAACAATAGTAATCGATTGAAATAGGTCAAACAAGGTAGAAACGGCGATGAAAACGGGTAACGCGAGGTGATAACGGGAGCCGGTCAGATGAAACGTGGGCAAATACGCACGTTTATCTGACGCAATGTAGCATGAAACTATCTAATTTTAGCTTCTTTATAAATAACGTGTTTACGAGCCATTGGATCAAATTTTTTGATTTCCATTTTGCCTGGCATCGTTTTTTTGTTTTTGGTAGTGGTGTAAAAATGACCTGTACCTTCGGTCGAAATCAATTTAATTTTGTCGCGCATGATTTTATCCTCGTAGACTTAAACTTTTTGACCGGCTTTACGCATGTCTGCTAAGACTGCATCAATGCCGTTTTTGTCGATGATTCGCATTGCTTTCGTTGAAACGCGCAAACGCACCCAACGGTTTTCGCTTTCTACCCAAAAACGGTGATGTTGCAGATTCGGCAAAAAGCGTCTTCTGGTTCTGTTATTGGCGTGTGAAACATTGTTTCCGGTCATCGGGCGTTTACCCGTAACTTGACATACTCTTGACATGAAAACCTCTATAGGTGTGATTGAAAATGATAAAACCGGCATTATAATCGATGCACTAACATCATTAAATCGTTTTTTTCAAGAATATAAATGTAACACGCGGCTTTTGTTTGAATTTTTCGGTGAATTATCCTAGTCACAGCAAAAAATCGATATAATTGCCGCACTTCAAATTCAACAACCAACCACACAACGCCTTATGTCTATCAAACTCGGCATGGTCATGGATTCCATCGACCACATTAACATTAAAAAAGACACCAGTTTCGCCATGCTACTGGAAGCCCAAGCTCGCGACTGGGAATTGCATTACATGGAATTGGGCGATTTATTTTTACGCAACGGACGCGCGTTTGCTCGCACGCGCACGCTGAAAGTGCAGCGCGATTCGCAGCATTGGTTTAAATTTATCACCGAACAAACGATTCCGTTGGAAGAATTAAACGTCATTTTGATGCGTAAAGATCCGCCGTTCGACAGTGAGTTTTTGTACGCGACGTATATTTTGGAACAGGCGGAAAGTGCGGGCGTTTACGTTGTCAATAAACCGCAATCGTTGCGTGAAGCGAATGAAAAATTATTTACCGCGTGGTTTCCGCAATGTTGCGCGGAAACATTGGTGTCACGCAATTCGCACCAAATCCGCGAATTTTTGCATGAACAACACGATATTATTATCAAACCGTTAGACGGCATGGGCGGCACGTCGATTTTTCGTTTACGTTTGGACGACCCGAATATCAGTGTGATTTTAGAAACCATGACGCATTACAATCAGCGTTTCATTATGGCGCAAAAATATCTCCCCGCGATTAAAGACGGTGATAAACGTATTTTGGTGGTGAATGGTGAAGCGATTCCGTTTGCGTTGGCGCGAATTCCACAACACGGCGAAACGCGCGGCAATTTAGCGGCTGGCGGACGAGCCGAAGGTCGTCCGTTGACCGAACGTGACCATTGGATTGTCAGCCAAGTTGCGCCCACATTGAAAGCGAAGGGTTTGATTTTTGTCGGTTTAGATGTAATTGGCGATACGCTCACCGAAATTAACGTCACCAGCCCAACCTGCGTGCAAGAATTGGACACGCAATTCGGTTTGAATATTGCCGGGATTTTGATGGATCATATTGCGGCGACTGTGGCGTAAATGGCGAAGATTTGGGCGTTTTCGATTGCGCTGGTTTTACATTTTATTTTTTGGACGGGTGTGATGCTAAAAACGCCCGCGCCTGATTCTCAACCGCCTACGCTGATTGAAGTGTCATTTATTACGCAATCATCGCCAATAAAAGCTAAACAAAATGATAATGTGGTGGTGGAAAATCAAGCGGCGAGCAATGCCGCACCCGTTGAAGTCGCGCCAAAACCGCCACCACCTGAACCAGTAAAACCCATTGTGAAACCAATCGAAAAAATCATAAAAAAACCGATTGAGCCAGCGAAAAAAGAAACGCCGAAGCCAAAAATTATCACGATTGAAAAATCTGAAAGCGTGGTGAAACAAGTTGAAAAGCCCGCTCCACCGCCGAAACCTGAAAAAATACAAAAACCGATTATTGAAAAAATCGAAAAAGTTGAAGTGAAAGAAAGACCGCGTTTGTCGTTGGAATCAGTGCAGCAGCAAATTTCTCAAATCGGTAGTCACATCAACCAGCAACAAGTTAGTCTGCGTGATAAATACATCAACGAGTTTGGCGTAAAAGTGAAGCGTATTGGGCAAACTATTTATGACCGTGGCACGTTACCAGCGGGAATTTTAGAAACGAAAATCGAAATTAACGCAGAAGGAACGCTCATCGATTTTAAAATTACACGTTCTTCGGGAAGTGTTAAATTAGACGAAGCGGTAGAAAATATGATTCGTTCGAGCGCACCGTATTCTGATTTACCTTTTCAATTATTGAACGAATCCAACACGCTGAAATTTACGCGGGTGTGGGAATTTTATGGTGATTAAAAACACGCCTGAAAGACCGAATTTTTATAACCGAATCAAGGAAAAAACATGACTGAAACAACTTATTTAGACAATCAATTTATTATCGCCATGCCAACGTTAGCGGACGATAATTTTTCACACGCCGCGATTTATTTATGCCAACACAATGCTGATGGTGCGCTGGGCATTGTAATCAATCGTAAATCCGACATGAAATTAAAAGAAATTTTCATGCAAATGGATATTGCAATTACATCGATGACAGCGGCAGACGCACCCGTTTATGTGGGCGGTCCTGTGCAACAGGAACGTGGGTTTGTGTTACACACCACGGGTGGAAAATGGGCGATTACGTTGCCCATTTCTGACACGATGTCATTGACCACGTCGCGCGATATTATTGAAGCGATTGCCAAAGGTGAAGGCCCCGAACGTTATTTTGTCGCGCTCGGTTATGCCGGTTGGGCAAAAGGACAATTAGAACAAGAAATGTTGTCGAATTCGTGGTTAAACACGCCATTTGGTGCGCCCATTTTATTCGATACGCCGGCGGATTTACGGTGGCGAATGGCAGCGAGTCAAATCGGCATCGATATTAACCAACTCACGGTTCGCGCGGGTCATGCGTAAAGATCCGTTGGCGCGTCAGTCGCTCGATACTTATTTGGGTTTTGATTTTGGCACAAAAAAAATTGGCGTTGCGGTGGGGCAATTAACCACCGCGACCGCCAATTCGTTGCAAACGTTGCGTTCGCCTAATCAAACACCGAATTGGCAAGCCATTGAAAAACTGGTGGAAGAATGGCAGCCTGCGGGTTTTGTGGTGGGTATTTCGCGCCAATTCGACGGCACCGATAATCCCGTTACGCCGAAAATGTTAAAGTTTTGTCGCCAATTAAACGGGCGATTTGTGTTGCCCGTTCATCAACAAGACGAAACGCTTTCCACGTTTGAGGCGAAACAATTATTGTTCGACGAGGTTCACGTTAATGCGACGAAATTATGGGCAGTTCAAGACGAACTCGCCGCGCAATTGATTTTGCAATCGTGGTTGAATCAACAAGAAAAAACGCTTTGAAATTGCATGAAACACAAACATCGTTGAGCATGGAAGATTCAGATTTATTTCGGCAAACTATCGGCAAAGTCCAAACCGTTAAACAAGATAAAGTGTCGCTGCATGCCGAGCAAAAACCGAAACCGAAGCCTTATCCGAAACCGTTAACCGTGAATTTCGACGCGCATTTAAGTTCTCGAAATTCAGACGATGTTGAAACGGTGGGCATTTATGATTCGATGAATTTTCTGTCGGCGGGTTTGCAAAATAGCGTGCTGAAAAAATTGCGTAAGGGTTTTTTTGGTATTGATGCCGAAATAGATTTACACGGTTTGAATACGCCAGATGCAAAACGGCAATTGCTGCATTTTTTGCACAACAGCGTGGAAGAAGGCGGTCGTTGCGTTCACATTGTTCACGGCAAAGGTTATCGCTCGTTGGATAATTTACCGGTGATTAAAAATGAACTAAATCGCTGGTTACGCCAACACAAAGACGTGCAAGCGTTTTGTTCTGCCAGCCCGAAAGACGGCGGCACGGGCGCATTATTTGTTTTATTGCGATTGTCGGACAAATACGGTTTTAGTGATGAAAAAGACTTTTACGAATAATGCCAACACACTTCCGGAACATAAAATAAAATGAATATTTTTTATTTACACACCGAGCCGAAAATTTGCGCTCAACAACACGTTGATAAACACGTTGTGAAAATGATTTTGGAATACGCGCAATTGCTGTCAACGACGCATCGATTTTTGGACGGAACGGAAATTCTGACGACATCGGGAGCGGGGCGAAAAGTAAAGCGGTGGCGATTACCGGACGAACGCGATGCGATACTCTACGAAGCAACCCATATTCAACATCCGTCGGCGATTTGGACACGACAACGTGATGAAAATTATGTATTTTTGTGGCGATTATTGAGTTGTTTGTTGGAAGAATATACGTTTCGTTATGAAAAAATTCACGCCACGAGTCGTTTGTTCACGCCGCTAAAGTTGTTGCCGTTTAACATTTTGGCGGGTGAATTTAGTCAGCCTACGCCTGCGATGCCGGACGAATATAAAGTGGCAGGCGATTCGGTGGCTTCCTATCGAAATTATTATTGCGGTTCAAAATCGCGGCTGTTTGCGTGGAAAAATCGTCAAAAACCAGATTGGCTGACGTTAACCGAAGAAAAAATATGAATTTATGGCAATTTCAATTTATGATAATAGCAATTGGCATGAGTAAAATTATCGTGTAATCTATGCGCTACTTAACGGGGGCGACTTGGCTTCGACGTGGGTAGCGAAACCTAGAGTGCATGCCGAGGACAGTACACCTCGTAAAATCTACTGAAACTTAAGTATTCGCAAATGACGAAAACTACTCAATGGCTCTAGCTGCTTAAACACAGCACCATTCCTTTGACCATCTGTGCTTATGCGGGTGGAGTTTAAATGCTTCGGCAAGAGAACGTTCAGAGGTCATTCACATAAGATCGCGCTGAAGTCTGTCCGGAATGGATGCGCTAAAACCCTACGGAATCGTTGGTGACTTTTTTGGCTCGTCGGAATGTCACTGACTAAATTAAAGAACGAGATAAGCATGTAGACCTTGTGGCGGAGTGCTTACGGACGGGGGTTCAATTCCCCCCGCCTCCACCAAACATAGATTCAATAAGATTCAAAAAAGTTTAAAAACCCGCAAGTTATATGACTTAGCGGGTTTTTTTTATTGTCCAGCGAAATACAGTTAAAACCAGTAACAGCGTGCATTTTATGCAGTAACTTTTACAGTAACACCCAAAATTACTGTTTTTTAGCAAGGAATCCTTACTTGGAAATATTTTCCGAGAAGAATATAGTCGCGATTTGAATTAACGAGAAAAATGCAGTCACGATTTTAAACCCATTTTCTTTAACCATAATACGAAAACACTGATGAAAATTTTAATTACTGGTGGTACAGGGCTAATCGGAAGGAAGTTATGTTTCGCGCTACTCAAAGAAGGTCACGATTTAACGGTTTTAAGTCGAAATCCCCGTTCGGTGCCAGCAGAATGCAAACCTATGGCATCGTTAAGCGAATGGCAACCAGAAATAACTTACGATGCAGTGATAAACTTAGCGGGCGAACCCATTGTTGACAAGCCGTGGACAGACCAACGCAAAGAAGTTTTGTGGAAAAGTCGTGTCAATCTGACCGAGGAATTAGTAAAACGGATTGAAGCGGCAAATCAGAAACCAAAAGTATTGCTGAGTGGTTCAGCCATTGGTTATTACGGCAGCACGGGCGATGCGGAAATAGATGAAACGTTTCCAACGGGGACGGATTTCGGCGCACGATTATGTTTGGCGTGGGAAAATGCCGCGTTAAATTCGAGTGTTCGAGTTTGTGTTTTGCGAACGGGTTTAGTGTTAGATTCGTCGGGCGGAATACTGAAAAAAATGTTGTTGCCATTCAAATTAGGATTAGGCGGACAAATGGGCGACGGCAAACAATGGATGAGCTGGATTCACATTGATGATTACGTTGCCATTCTGATTAAACTGTTGCACAGCGAAAATGCAAAAGGTGCTTACAATATGACTGCACCTGAACCCGTTACAAATCGTCAGTTTACGAAAATACTTGCTGCTATTTTGTCACGTCCTGCATTTTTCAATACGCCGGCGTGTTTCTTAAAATGGATACTGGGCGAACGTGCAGAATTGGTGTTGGGCGGGCAGCGCGTGTTGCCGGTTAAAGTAAAAGAGTTGGGTTATCACTTCATTTATGACAACTTTGAAAAGGCAATTCGAGATTTGTGCAAAACCCAAAAATAAGTTGAATCGTTAAAATTCGAGTCAAAAAGTTTCACGGCGCAATTAACACACAATTACCTTATAATTGCGCCAATTTCACTCAATCGATAATACAAAAATATGGATTTAAAATTTCTCGACTTTGAACAACCCATCGCCGTTTTGGAAGCAAAAATTGAAGAGCTGCGTAATGTGCAGTTTGATAACAAAATCAACATTTCCGACGCGCTAAAACAATTAGAAGAACGTAGCCAAGCGTTGACCGAATCGATTTTTGCGAATTTATCGGATTGGCAAATTTCGCAAATTTCACGTCATCCGGGTCGCCCGTACACATTGGATTATATCGATTTGATATTCACCGATTTTCACGAATTACACGGCGATCGCGCTTATGCGGATGATCCGGCGATTATTTGTGGACTGGCGAAATTAGACGGAAATCCGGTGGTGCTAATTGGTCATCAAAAAGGACGCGATACCAAAGAAAAAATTTATCGTAACTTCGGAATGCCACGCCCAGAAGGTTATCGGAAAGCGTTGCGCGTAATGAAACTTGCCGAACGTTTTAAATTACCGATTATTTGTTTAATCGACACACCAGGCGCATATCCGGGAATTGATGCCGAAGAACGTGGACAAAGTGAAGCCATTGCGCGAAATTTGTTTGAAATGGCAAAACTGAAAACACCGATTATTTGCACCATTATTGGCGAAGGTGGTTCGGGTGGCGCGTTGGCGATTGGCGTGGGCGATCGTTTGATTATGTTGGAATACAGCACTTATTCGGTGATTTCGCCCGAAGGTTGCGCGGCGATTTTGTGGAAAAGTCCTGACAAAGTTCAACTTGCTGCTGAAGCGATGGGCATTACTGCCGACCGCATTCGTGAACAAGGTTTTTTAGATGAAGTGGTGCGTGAACCGTTAGGCGGCGCACACCGTGATTTCAAAACTACGGCGGCGAATTTGAAAGAAACGTTATCCAATCATTTGTACGCGCTGCAACGTCAAAATGTGAACACGCTGCTCGACGCGCGTTATGAACGCATCATGAATTTCGGTGTATTTGAAGAATCCGCGAAATAAAACAGGTCAAAGGTTCAAATGTGAAAGAGAATTTTAGTTTTGATGTTTTAGTCGTGGGTAGCGGTGGTGCGGGTTTAACGCTCGCGCTAAAATTGGCTGACGCTCGAACGCGCGTGGCGGTGTTGTCAAAATTTGCGTTGACTTCAGGCAGCACTTATTACGCACAAGGTGGCATTTCGGCGGTATTTGATGCGGAAGATTCCATTGAATCGCATTTGAACGATACGCTGGATTCGGGCGCGGGTTTGTGCGACGAAGAAATTGTGCGATTAACCGTGAATCATGGCAAAAAATCAATTGATTGGTTGCGCGAACAAGGCGTGATGTTTACCGAAGAGCAATCTATTTCGGGCGAAACAAAACTCCATTTGAACCGAGAAGGCGGACATTCACATCGGCGCGTGGTGCATACCGATGACGCAACGGGGAAAGCTGTTTCGTTATCGCTGATTGAACGCGCTCAAGAGAATTCGTACATCGAATTATTCGAGCATCACAATGTCATTGATTTAATCATCGAAAACAATCGCTGCGTCGGCGCGTATGTGTTCAACAGTTTGCAGCAACACGTCAAAACATTTGCCGCCAAAGTGATTGTGTTGGCAACCGGTGGCGCGAGTAAAGCCTATTTGTACAGCACCAATCCGCAAAGTTCGACCGGTGACGGAATGGCGGTGGCGTGGCGAGCGGGTTGTCGAGTCAGCAATTTGGAGTTTATGCAATTTCACCCAACCTGTCTTTATCATCCGGCGGGACAGTCGTTTTTGATAAGTGAAGCGGTGCGCGGTGAAGGCGGACGTTTGATTTTGCCAGACGGTTCGGAGTTTATGCACCATTTCGACGAACGGGCTGAATTGGCTCCGCGTGATATTGTGGCGCGAGCGATTGACCATGAAATGAAAAAACGTGGCATCGAATGCGTGTATTTAGATATTAGCCACAAACCCGCGCCGTTTATTCGGGAACATTTTCCGAATATTTATCAACAGTGTTTGCAGTTCGATATTGATATTACGCAACAACCGATTCCCGTGGTTCCCGCTGCCCATTACACTTGCGGCGGCGTGTTGACGGATAATTTTGCGCGAACCGATATTGAAAATTTATACGCCGTGGGCGAAGTTGCTTGCACTGGATTACACGGCGCAAATCGCATGGCGAGTAACTCACTATTAGAATGTTTGGTGTTTGCCGAACGTGCCAGTGAAGATATTAAACAAAAATTGACGCAATTATCGATGCCAAAAAATTTGCCGCTGTGGGACGAATCGCAAGTCATCGATTCGGACGAAGAAGTGGTTGTGTCGCACAATTGGAACGAATTGCGCCATTTTATGTGGGATTACGTCGGTATTGTGCGAACCGATAAACGGTTAAATCGCGCCATGAATCGGGTCGAATTACTAAAAAAAGAAATCGCGCAGTATTATCAAGATTTTCGTGTCACGAGTGACTTGTTGGAATTGCGGAATTTGGTGGTGGTAGCGGAATTGATTATTCGCTGCGCCCAAGAACGCAAAGAAAGTCGTGGTTTGCATTACACGTTAGATTATCCAAATCTCGACGCTTCACAACCTGCAAAAAACACCGTTTTAACACCAAAAAACTACCGTAAATCAGATTAAACAACGCTTTGACCACACTCCAATTGTGTCAGGTTTTCAATAGCCGCGCCAAAATCGTCAATGAATGCGATAATAGCCGCTGATAATTTTAACTTTTGGAACTTTTCCCATGATTGAAAATCTAAATCCCCAACAAGCATGGGATTTTTTGCAACAAAATCCAACAGCGGTTTTGGTTGATGTGCGAACCAGAATGGAGTATTTATTTGTCGGTCATCCGCCGCAAGCGATACACATTGCGTGGATAGAATCACCAAAATGGCAACTTAATCCCAATTTCATTGAAAGCGTTCGGCAAGCTGCATCCGCTTTGGATACGCCCATTCTGTTGTTATGCCGCAGTGGACAACGTTCATTAGATGCAGCGGCGGCACTGGAACAAGCAGGTTATTCAAATTTGATTAACATCGTCGACGGGTTTGAAGGCGCGTTAGACAACAATAAACAACGCGGCACCGTCAACGGCTGGCGTTTTTCTGGGTTGCCTTGGCAGCAGAGTTAAAAATATTCAACCTGTAATATCCAATTTTATTTAACTAAGAGTACAAAAAGTGATTGAAAAACTAAGAAACATTGCCATTATTGCCCACGTTGATCATGGTAAGACCACGCTTGTAGACAAATTGTTGCAACAGTCAGGAACGTTCGCGGCACACACGAAAGTCACTGAGCGCATGATGGATTCCAACGACATCGAAAAAGAACGCGGCATTACCATTTTGGCAAAAAACACCGCGTTGGATTGGAATGGCTACCACATCAACATCGTTGACACACCAGGACATGCTGATTTCGGTGGCGAAGTGGAACGTGTTTTATCGATGGTGGATTCCGTTTTATTACTAGTTGATGCGGTGGATGGCCCGATGCCGCAAACTCGTTTCGTGACGCAAAAAGCCTTTGCGTTGGGTTTGAAACCGATTGTTGTCATTAACAAAATCGACCGTCCCGGTGCGCGTCCTGATTGGGTTGTTGATCAAACATTTGATTTGTTTGATCGTTTAGGTGCAACCGATGAACAATTAGATTTCCCGATTGTTTATGCGTCAGCCATTAACGGCTATGCTGGTTTAACCGCCGACACAACGGGCGGTGATATGACCGCGTTATTCCAAACAATTGTAGACAAAGTAAGTCCACCACCGGTAAACGTGGATGGTCCATTCAAAATGCAAGTTAGTAGTTTGGATTACAACACTTATACCGGCGTAATTGGGATTGGTCGCATTCAACGTGGCGTAATTAAAGCGAATCAGCCGTTGATTATTGTCAACCGCGAAGGCGTTGAACGTAAAGGTAAAATGTTGCAAGTCTACGGTTTCCACGGTTTAGATCGTGTGGAAGTCGCTGAAGCGCGGGCTGGTGATATTATTGCATTTGCCGGTATCGAAAAGTTGGAAATTTCAGACACCATTTGTAGTCCCGAATTGGTTGAAATTATGACACCGTTGTCAGTTGATGAACCCACGGTTTCGATGACGTTCCAAGTTAACAATTCACCGTTCGCAGGACGTGAAGGCAAATATGTCACGACGCGCCAAATTCGTGATCGTTTAGAAAAAGAATTGCAACATAACGTTGCGCTGAAAGTCGAAGATACGGCTGACCCTGATAAATTCCAAGTTTCCGGTCGTGGCGAATTGCATTTGTCCGTGTTAATCGAAACGATGCGTCGCGAAGGTTTTGAAATGGGCGTTTCACGTCCAGAAGTTATTTTGAAAGAAATCGACGGCAAAAAATGTGAACCATTTGAAATGGTGACGATTGAAGTCGAAGAAGAGCATCAAGGTTCAATTATGGAAAAATTGGGCGATCGCAAAGGCGATTTAACCAATATGGTTCCAGACGGTAAAGGTCGTATTCGTTTAGAATACATGATGCCATCACGCGGTTTGATTGGCTTCCAAACTGAATTTATGACCGCAACGTCTGGTTCGGGTTTGCTTTATCATGTTTTTGATCATTACGGTCCAATGAAATCTGGCGATGTCGGTAATCGTATGCGCGGCGTGTTAATTTCAATGGTGGCGGGTAAAGCAGTAACGTATTCGTTGCATCCATTACAAGAACGCGGCGAATTATTGCTCGTGAATGGCGACGAAGTTTATGAAGGAATGTTAGTTGGTTTGCATTCACGCACCAACGATTTGTGTGTCAATCCTTGTCGTCCAAAACAATTGACTAACGTTCGCGCGTCGGGAACTGACGAAAGTTTAGTTTTGGCACGGATTCAAAAATTGACGTTGGAACAAGCGTTAGAATTTATTTCGGAAGATGAATTGGTTGAAGTTACACCAAAATCGATTCGTTTACGCAAAAAATTATTGACTGAAAATGAGCGCAAACGTTCAGGCAAAAATTAACAGCTGATATTCGCTATTTTCACGTTTTGCGTGAAAACAATGCAAAATCAAAAACCGTTACTTTGAAGATATTTGAAGTAGCGGTTTTTTTATGGCTATTATTATGCGATGCCTAACTTTTAAATTTGAACGAACCTGTCAAATTGTGTGGTTCTGCGGCTTGACATTCTCCCCACCCTAAACGGCGGGGTTTTTCGCTACTTATGATAAATAAGCAAACAAACAGTGAGTTTGTTCAAATTCTTTGAACATGATTACAGAATTCGTGGATTATTGATGCAACATATTGTTTAAAATCTACAAATAACAAAAAAGCCCCGATTTGCGGTGATGCAAGTCGGGGCTTTTTTGATTTCTTCGCCTTCTGGCAATGACAACACCAATTCTTTGATAAATATCGCGACGTTATCGTTGGATTTAATGGTACATTCCCATTTTTTATCGCCGAAATCGCTGTCTTCGACTTCAACAGTCATGTTGCTTTTTACTGAAACTTGGCACGACAAACGTTCGCCGTGAGCCGCTTCGCGTTTGGTGATATGACCTAATTCAGTTGGCAAAATATCGCCGCCGCCTGAATGAACTTTCACTTTACATTGAGCGCAAGTACCGCCGCCGCAGCACGCTGATGACACGAATAAACCATTATCAGACAAAGCGGTTAATAATTTTGAACCAACGGGAACTCTGATTTTCTTTTCGTTATTGATTAGAATTTCAACATCACCTTCCGCCACTAATTTGCTTTTCGCGCCAATAATGACAAATACCAATGCGATAACGAAACCCGTGAAGATGATAATCCCTAAAATAATTTCCAGCATGACGCTACCTTCCTAGAGTTGAATGCCTGAGAATGCCATGAAGCTAAACAATAAAAAGCCATTTTTTGATATAGTGCTGTGAACATTCACATTTTTGAAATTAGAAACTATGCAAACACAATCATTTGATAGAAATAAACACATATACAAAAACGATGCTTTTGTCGAATTGGTAAAAGATGCCGTTAGATTTTTCAACGGAACACCCGTACACGCATTGTTGCCACCAGAATCTTTTTTCGGGACGGGTGTATATGCACTTTATTACACGGGAAAATTAGACATATACAAGAAATATGGTGAGTTAAACCGTCTTTCATATAATTTCCCAATTTATGTCGGCAAAGCAGTTCCAA
>SERZ01001147.1_pt1 | contig 15688 bp, 14 predicted proteins | sample 3171461 | NCBI WGS metagenome assembly SERZ01 (sample SAMN06051861, study PRJNA518727) | freshwater metagenome | biome: subpolar coniferous forest; feature: holomictic lake; material: water; isolation source: holomictic Lake 227, 6 m depth | place: Canada: near Kenora, Ontario | collected... | reverse complement strand
GCGAGGTCAGTTGCAGCAGCAGCGCCGGCACCTCGATCATCACCCCGACCCGCAGCTTGGCCGGCGGGTCATAATTTTCGGCCGCCGTGCGGGCCAGTTCCATGTCGACCAGCGCGCGGGCGGCGCGGAACTCGGCGACCTCGGCGATCATCGGGAACATCAGCGACAGCGGCCGTCCGGCGGCGGCGCGCAGCAGCGCCCGCAGCTGTTTTCTCAGCATCGCCGGGCGGTCGAGGCCGATCCGGATCGCCCGCCAGCCCAGCGCCGGATTGGCTTCCTCGTGGCCGGCGAAATAGGGCAGCTTCTTGTCGCCGCCGACATCGAGGGTGCGGAACACCACCTGCTTTTCCCCGGCCATCTCCAGCACCTTGGCGTAGAGCACGGTCTGGGTCGACACGTCCGGGTAGGACGGCCGGATCATGAAGGGAATTTCGGTGCGGTAGAGGCCGATGCCGTCGGCGCCGCTGTCTTCGAGGTGGGGCAGGTCGATCAGCAGCCCGGCATTGAGGAGGATCGAAACCGGCACGCCGTCATGGCTGACCGAGGGCAGGCCGCGCACCCGGGCAAAGAGCCGCTCGCGCATCGCGATCATGCGCATCGATTCGGCGACGGTGTATTTGATGTCCTCGCTCGGGCGCACGAAGACCTGGGCGTTGTCGCCGTCGACGATCACCTGATCCAGCGGATCGACCCGGTTGAGGGCGTCGGTGGCCTGCCCGACCACCGGGATGTTGAGCGCCCGCGCCACGATCACGACATGGCTGGTTGCCGAGCCCTCTTCCAGCACCAGCCCGCGCAGCTTCGAGCGGTCGTAATCGAGCAGCTCCGCCGGCCCGAGCGAGCGCGCGATCAGGATGGTGTCGTCGGGCATCGACTGGACGTCGGTGGCCGACTTCTTGCCTGCGAGATGACGGAGCAGGCGGTTGGTCAGATCGTCGAGGTCCAGCAAGCGTTCGCGGATGTAGGGGTCGGCAACCTGATTCATGCGGGCGCGGGTGTCGTTCTGGACCTGAATCACCGCCGCCTCGGCGGTGAGGCCGGTCTTGATCGCCTCGCGGATGCGCGACAGCCAGCCGCGGTCCTCGGCGAACATCCGGTAGGTTTCGAGAATGTCGCGGTGCTCGGTGCCGTCGGCGGTCGAGGCCAGCAGGGCGTCGATGGCGCCGTACATCCCGGCCAGCGCGGTGCGCAGCCGGTCAAGTTCGGCGTCGGGATTGTCGGCGACCATGTCGCGGATGGTCAGCTGATGGCGGTGCAGCAGCGCCTGACCGATGGCGAGGCCGCCATTGTAGCTGACGCCGCCGAGGCGCGAGGGCAACAGCGCGGCATCGCCGACGTTGGACAGTTCCTGCCGGCTGACCAGGGCGCCGCCCGCCACCAGCTCGGCCACCACCATGGCGATGGTCTGAAGGGTCTCGACCTCCTCCTCGACATACTGGCGGGGCTGGGCATGCTGGATCACCAGCACGCCGCGCACCCGGCCGCCGCGCAGAATCGGCACGCCGAGCAGGGACTGGAACTCGTCTTCGCCGGTCTCGGGCCGGTAGGCGAAGTTGGGATGGCTGCGGGCGTTGGCCAGCGCGATCGAGCGGGCGCGGGCCGCGATGTCGCCGACCACGCCCTCACCGACCCGGAGCCGGGTCTGGTGGACCGCGGTTTCCTTGAGGCCGACGGTGGCGAACAACTCCAGCATGTCGCCCGAGCGCATCAGATAGCAGGAGCAGACCTCGGCGGTCATCTCGGTGCCGATCAGGCGCACGATCTTGTCGAGCCGCTGCTGGCCGGTGCCGAGCCCGGCCATGACGTCGCGCAGGCGGGCCAGCAGCCGGCGGTGGTCGTGGGCATTGCCCGGACCCGCCGGCGGCGGCCCCAGGACGGGGTCCTCATCGGTCTCGGCGGTTTCGGTCATGTCAAACCGCCACTTCCAGCGCCGGCCATACGGTATTGCCGCGCCACAGCCGGCGGCGCTGCTCCAGCGCCGTCACCGCCTGGGAGACCAGCTCGGAGAGAATTTCGGCGGTCGGCTGCTCGTGGGTGACCATGCCGACGCTCTGCCCGGCCATGAGCGAACCGTTTTCAACATCGCCGTCGATCACCGCCCGGCGCAGCGCCCCGGCCCAGTAATGCTCGATTTCCAGCTGGGCCGCCTTCTGGGTCAGCTCGCCGGCATAGAAGCGGTCGATGATCTTGCGCTGGGTTTCCTGAAAGCGCCGGGTACCCTCGTTGGCCAGCGCCCGCACCGGGGTGACGGGAAAGTTGGGGTCGAGCTGGACCGAGGCCACGGCGTCGCGCGCCGCCGCCCGGATGAACGCCCGCTTGAAGTTGGGATGGGCGATCGACTCGGTGGCGCAGACCAGCCGGGTGCCGATCTGCACCCCCGCCGCCCCGGCCTCCAGGCACGAGATGATCGCCTCGCCGCGACCGATGCCGCCGGCCACGAACACCGGCACTTCGCGGACATGGGGCAGGATTTCCTGGGCCAGCACCGAGGTGGCCACCGGCCCGATATGGCCGCCGGCCTCGTTGCCCTCGATGATCAGGGCGTCAACGCCCATCCGGACCAGCTTGCGGGCGATGGCCAGCGCCGGGGCGAAGCTCAGCACCAGGGCGCCGCCGGCCTTCAGCCGCCGCACCGCGGCACTGGGCGGAATCGACCCCGCCAGCACGACATGCCCGACCCGGTGAGCGATGCAGACCTCGATCAGCGACTCGAGGGAGGGATGCATCGAGATCAGGTTGACCCCGAACGGTTGCCGGGTCAGCGCTGCGGTGGCCGCGATCTCGGCCGCCAGTTGCTCCGGGGTCATCGAGCCGCAGGCCAGGACGCCGAAGCCGCCGCCCTCGGAAATCGCGGCCACGAGGTGGTGTTCCGAGACCCAGCTCATGGCGCCGCCCATGATCGCCAGTTCGCAGCCGAGGAACTCGCGTCCCCGCCGCCACAAACGATCCAGCTGCGCTCTCGGGGAGATCCCGGTCATCAATGGGCCCTCTTGACTCCCAACACCGTTGCGCCGGCGGCCCTGCCGCCGTCGTCGCATCCCCGCGCCGTTCAGGCCTGATCGAGGCCGAAGGCGGTGTGAAGGGCGCGCAGTGCCAGCTCCGTGTATTCCTCGGCGATCAGCACGCTCACCTTGATCTCGGAGGTCGAGATCACCTGGATGTTGATGCCCTTTTCCGCCAGGGTCTTGAACATGCGCTGGGCGACGCCGGCGTGGCTGCGCATGCCGACGCCGATCACCGACACCTTAACCACATCATTGTCGGAAATAAGGCGCTGATAGCCGAACTCGGCCTTGGCCGCCTCGATCATCTTGAGCGCCCGCTCCATGTCGGCCTTGCCGACGGTGAAGGTGAGGTCGGTCGTCTTGCCGTCGGCCGAAACGTTCTGGACGATCATATCGACATTGATCGCCGCATCGGCGAGGGGACCGAAAATGCCGGCCGCCACTCCCGGACGGTCCGCCACCTGCACCAGGGTGATCTTCGCCTCATCGCGGCTGTAGGCGATGCCGCTGACCAATAGCTGTTCCACGTTCTCGTCCTCATCCACCACCAGGGTTCCCGGCAGGGAACTCCCGGACTCTTTGGCAAAACTCGACAGCACCTGGACCCGGACCCGGTGCTTCATGGCGACTTCGACCGACCGCGTCTGCAGCACCTTGGCGCCGACCGAGGCCAGTTCCAGCATCTCCTCGTAGGTGATGCGATTGAGCTTGCGCGCTTTCGAAACGATGCGCGGGTCGGTGGTGTAGACACCATCGACGTCGGTGTAGATGTCGCAGCGGTCGGCCTTCAGGGCCGCGGCCAGCGCCACCGCCGAGGTGTCGGAGCCGCCGCGGCCGAGCGTGGTGATGCGCCCGCTTTCGGCGGTGCCCTGGAAGCCCGCGACCACCGCGACCTCGCCCGAATCCATCGAGCGCAGAATCTGGGTGGTTTCGACTCCGAGAATCCGGGCCTTGCCGTGGGTGCCGTCGGTGCGCAAGGGCAGTTGCCAGCCCAGCCACGACCGCGCCGGGATGCCGATGGTCTGCAAGGCGATCGCCAGGAGGCCGGCGGTGACCTGTTCGCCCGCCGCAACCACGGTGTCGTATTCCCCGGCATCATAGATCGGGTTCAGCTCGGAGCAGTACTTGACCAGCTTGTTGGTCTCGCCCGCCATCGCCGATACCACCACCGCGACCTGATGCCCGGCCCGGACCTCGGCCTCGACCTTGCGCGCCACGTTGCGGATGCGCTCAATGTCGCCCACCGATGTGCCGCCGAATTTCTGTACGATTCGCGCCATTGCCCTTGTCCCGCCGCCCCGTGGCGGCCCATACCGAACCCGCGAGACCACCCCTCCGAAACCGGATCGCCGGCGCGAAACCCAAGGAAGCGCCAACCCGGCAAACATCCCCAATTGCGCGCAGCCGTTGCCGGAGCGTGGCCGGGTATCCATACTCTCCCCACCGGGGGCACGCAAGTGCGGCCGGTCGCATGCCCTCAACATATCATGCTCACTGTTTACTCAACCACCCGTCCGGACCCCGCGAGGCCAGCCATGACCGCCCCTTTCCCGCCATCGACCGTTGATGACGCCGAGGTCGCCCGCTTTTCGGCGATCGCCGCCGAATGGTGGACTCCCGCCGGTAAATTCAAGCCGCTGCATCGCTTCAATCCGGTGCGGATCGCCTATGTCCGCGACGCCCTCTGCCGCCGCTTCGGCCGCGACCCCGGCGCCGAACGGCCGCTGGAGGGTTTGCGGCTGGTCGATATCGGTTGTGGCGGCGGCCTGATCGCCGAACCGCTGGCCCGGCTCGGCGCCAGCGTGCTCGGCATCGACGCCTCGGAGCGCAACATCAAGACCGCGGCGGTCCATGCCCGCGAGAGCGGCCTCGCCATCGACTATCGCAGCACCACCGCCGAGGCCCTGGTCGCCGCCGGCCGGAGCTTCGACGCCGTGCTGGCGCTCGAAGTGATCGAACACGTTGCCGACGTGCCGCTGTTCGTCGCCTGCTGCGCCGATCTGGTCGCGCCGGGGGGGCTGCTGTTTCTGGCCACCCTCAACCGCACGCCGAAATCCTATCTCATGGCCATCATCGGCGCCGAATACGTGCTGCGCTGGCTGCCGCGCGGCACCCACGACTGGAAGCGCTTTCAAAAGCCCTCGGACCTTGCCGCGGCCTTCCGCGACCGCGGCCTCGAGATCCGCGATCTTTCGGGGGTGGTCTACCATCCCCTGACCGACAGCTTCCGCCTCGATCCCAGGGACATCGCGGTCAACTATCTGCTAACAGCCGAGCGAAATCGGGAGTAAAATACCCAATGATATCAAGGCGATATAGATAGGCACTAAACTATGCCTAACTTTCTGCCTATCTCATGTAATCGCGAACAAATAGTAATTTTTCGCAAGGGATAGGGTGGCACAAGGCCCGCATCCTTTGAGGCTGCGTTCCTAACATGAAATCGATGAGCCGGCGCGAAAGCAATGCTTGGCCAAAAGGAACACCACGTGATCTTCGTTATCTCTTGAGACTCTGTCAGATCGCAAGGAAGTTACTCAGATTTCGGTAGACCTATGATACGGCGAGCATACCGTACTGCACCACACAACCATGGAGGCAGATATGGAACTCGCCGAAATTCTCAAGAAAAGCAAGGCACTCGCCCGATTTCAGGTCAGCGCCGTCACCAAGAAAAATACCGACCCCGTTCTCCGACGCCGCGCGCGCTTCGTCGAGGCCGTCGGGCGACAGCTTGAAGCACTCGAAGCCGAGCTGGCCGGCAAACCCTACCTCCGGTACGGCGTGCGAAAAGTGAAGGAAACAGGCGAGGTTATCGAGCGCCCGCTCCGGTTCAAGAAGTGGTGGACGCGTGATGGCGACCGCTTCGTTGTTGTGCTTCGTTACGGCACGGCCCCCCTGTTCAAGGACGCCATAATCGCTCCAACGATCGAGGATGTGATTAGCATCTTTGACGGCGTGATCGAGGCTGCCAGGGGTGGCGACATCGATGGCCAGCTCGTCGCGTTCAAGCGTGGCATGCCCCAGCGAGCGGTTAGCAACGAGAAAGTGAGCAGCCCGGCCAAGGGCAACCGGCCTCACTGATCTCAGAAAGCCTCACACCGAGTCGCCGACCGTTGCGAAGCGGTCGGCGCTCAGCTTGACCGAGGCCCCATCAGCGAAGAGGCTCCTCTCATCACGCCTCCATCTTAAACGCATCGCTGAAGCAGCGCCGCAGTCATAAACTCCCTCCCTGGCGCAGCGGGAATGGTGGAGATTTTTCTGGCCTGTTCCATTGCCAGGGGCGTGCAGCCCAGTTTCTCCGCAGCCGCCATCAGCGCGTCGAATGCCATGGCAAGGTCGGCGATGGTCGGGTCATAGCCACGCCCGGAGACCAGCCCTTGCAGAGCCGTCAGCGCAATCGCCATGGCGAACTGCGGATTTCCCGAAGCGAAATCACGGGCGGCGCGGGCGAGCGTTGACGGTTCAGCATCAGCGGCACATTCGAGCGCGATGTCCAGGCAGCCAGAATCCTTGGCAGCGGCGAACCATTTTCCGCGCTCGCCATGGGTCGCCATCAAATCCAGCAGAATCAGCCGCCGCTCTTTGCCTGGATACTGCTCCGCAACGCTCTTGAAGGTCGCGATATAGGTCGAGCCCACGGTGCTGCGCATGGCATATCGGTCATAGGCTTCGTCGGCTCGTCCAGCCGCGATCAGGACACGCTCGCAAAACCTGGATATCCGATAATCGTAATTGCCGGGCCGGTCGCGACATCCCTCTGCAAATGCCACGGCGGCATCGATTCGCCCCTGTCGAACCAGCGCCTCGGCGGCGTACCGCTGATCTCCCCAGTGCTTGAACTTATTCAGGGCCAGGATTTCGTACAGGTCATCGTATCGCCCGACTTCGAGTAGACATGAGAGGCAAATAGTTGAACCGTGGACATAAGCTCCTGGGCGCTCATCGGCCCATGCAAGGCGAAGCACCGGCAGCAGGTCATTGGCATACTTGTTCATAAGTTCGGGGAAAACGGCGATTTCTCCCCATCTTTCCTCAACCTCGAAAATATACTGGACCCCATCATCCATCACGGCCTTGAAGAGGTTTTCCAGCCACTTTTCCCGAAGTTCCGGCGGCGCCGGAGCATCAATGAGAATGGGAATGAGCGAGCCGACCGTCTTGTTGACCGCGCTACCGAGCCTTCCTGATGATGTGTCGATGTCCTGGAATGCCGGCCAAATTCTCTCGAAGAGGGCGATTACGCCTTCGGCGGCAACCAAGGGCTCGGACTTGGCGACCTGCTTGATTTCGCTGACGGCCTCTTTGAGCCGCTTGGCTGCAAGGTCGGAACCGCGCCAGGAGTAGGCGCTGGTGCGGAAGCGTGCCTTGAATGCCCAAGTATGGGCGGGCACTTTTGCCTGGGCCTTCCGTGGGGCCATCATCCACCGCGAACTTTTGCAGCCGAGGCGCCGCTCCCGACACCGGGGTTGATCGCTACCGACTGCCCAGCGACATGTCCCGCTTCGAAAGCGTCCTTGGCGACCATGCGGCGGGTCCGGCGGCGCGTCGAGAAATTCATCCCGAGCTTGGCCAGCTCGTCCTCGACGACGGCGGATTTTACGACGACCAGATCACGGCCCGTCACCTTGTGTGCGTTGTCGCGCTGGACCTTCATGGCGCGGAGCTTGGCAGCAATCGACGACGCCATGCCGTGAAGGAATGACGTGCTGATGGCCCTGCGGTCGCTCTGATGGTAACGGCGGTACCCGGCGGTGCGTTTGAACCGCTCGACCTCGGTCAGCATCGCCGTGTCGACCAGATCGCACAGGTATTGAGCGACAGCCACGTCAGGCCGCATGCCGAAGAAAACGAATCGGAACTCACCCAGCGGGTTCTTCTCCCGCCAGACCTTGCAGTCGGTAAAATCGGCGATGACGGGGATACAGGCGTCGAGCGGTATGCCCTGTTTCCGTCTGGTTTCGAACTCGGCACGCTCACACGGCTCGTCACGGAGTTCAATGTCGGTCAGAGATAGGTCGTACTGGTCGAGCAGGTCAGCGACCTTGGCGGCGGCAGACAGCGCCTCCTCTTCGGTACAGCCGTTATCGACCGTCTTCGCCCGAAGCGCCTGAATCCTGGCCTTCAGTTTTTCGAGATCGGCGGTGTGCTGGCTGGACGGCGGCATGACGGCAATCATCTCATAAACAGGCAAAGTACCGGAACCGAAACTGCTTCACATCTGGCACGGATGCCGAAACGATACCGCCACCCACCGGCATCCTCAGGTTTTTCAATGCGAAGGCCACATCCGGAAGACGCTCGGGCGTGAGCACGTAGCCGACTCTTGATATTTTGGCATCACGGACTGCCGCAAGGCGTTCGGGCGTGTCGGTGCAGAGTAGAACAAGGACCGAGCTGACCATCTCCCGGATACCAGCCTCGTTCAGAGTCTTCGCCAGGATCGTGCTGCTGACGAACTGCCGCGCTCGCTGGGTATCGTCGCCACCCTGTCCGCCGGATGCCTTCGGGATCAGTGAAGCCTTCTCGCGGAGAACCGGCACATTGCTGGGCGCAATCTTGAAAATCGCGGTGAACGGCGGAGCGGGTATCGGCTCATCGCATTGCCCGAGTTTCAGCGCAAATTCGATCATCCACGATATCCCGGCTCATGCAACCTGCTCATGTCGTCAATGGTCAAACTGACCACACGCAGTGTATAGAGGTTCAGAATCATAAATTCGTCACAAATCCGCCCCTTCGCAGTGCAGCATCTACCAGAATTGGCGTGTCGCATGAGAATATCTGCCCTTGCGGTGCGCGTGTCGGAATGATACTAATCTTCTTGCCTGAAGGGCGCGTGAGCGAGATTCAATTGATTCGGCTTCACAGCCAGAATGTCAGTGATCCCGGAGACCTGCAATGCATCATCATAGCCACCGCCTGATCGACCTGATCCATGACCCGATCTGCCTGACCCTGATGAAGCGTGATGGCGTCGATCCTGCTGCGGTATTCCGGCTGATGATGTCTGTGAAACCGGTTATCCGACAGATCGAGGTCGATCAGAAGAAGGCAGCCTAATACTCTTCGGCCAATAGAATTGTCATTACCCGGCATGTCTTCGTCGCATCGGAAGGATCAGACGATGCGTATTGCAGATTGGCGTCGTAGTAGTCGATCTTATACATTATCTTGTTTTCATTGACCGTGAGCAATGCACAATCCCGCTCGCCGTACGGGTCATTGTCTTTCGTATAGGCGTTGAAGGTTCTGATCTTATTTAATATCTCATTGACGGCGGCTTGGCCCAGCGCCTGAATTCCTGATGTCAGCATGATTCGCCCACCTCTCCCGTGCTGGCGGAGGGCGTCGTTGAGGGCGGCAATCTTCTTGGCGGTGGTATTCTTGGTGGTCATGGCGGAATCTCCGGATATGGTTTTTGGCGCCGACCAAATCGGCGTTGTGGTGGTCGGGGCGGTGGTAAGGGTACCCGGCTCCAGACTATGGACATGCCTCTGAAGATCAACCTAAGATTGATCTTGAATTCAATCTATCAGCGCGCCATAGGTCCTTCGAGCAATCCGAGCGCAACAGCGGCCGTGCGGCAGGGGTTGAAAGGGCCTTGTTCGCCAGCAGGGCCAGGATGCCCGGCCATGCGTCCTGGATGAAATCTGCTACCGACACAGCGCAGCAGGACGGGCGGTATGGGTGGCGCTGCCAGGGGGAATGGTTCGAGACTGCTGTAATGTCGCAGTGTCAATCGGCAGTATGTTAGAACCCTGCTGCCGTGCTACCAATCCCCAGATTAGGCTCCCTAAAAAGCGACATTCCATGCCACCCTTCCAAACAGATCGTCAGGTGATCGAACGGTTGATTGTCCCGGCAATGGCTTCAGCCATTGTTCTGATCATGAAGCAGGAGCTTGAGAAAGACCTTCAAGGCGAGAGCGCCGAGCTTAATGCCGCTCATTTGCTGCTACGTGACGCTATGGAGGAGCCGGTAAAGGAATTATCACCGGACAGGGTAAACAAAATTATTCGCCGCGCTAAGCGGGTGGCGGTTACCGTTCTCACATCTAACTTTGATAAGCCTCTCGCCCTTCAATATTTGATTATTGCAAATTGGGTTATCGATATGGCGGACCGAGGTATTATTTGCATTGGCGCTGAATCTTCATTCTCCAAGGCGTGGGATATTATGGCAGAGATTCTCGGCACCATTGACGACAAGCTTGAGGAGATGGCTGAGGAATCCGCCGCTGGCGCGGCAGCGTTGGGCAACGCGCTGCGAGCGGAGGGGTATTTCAGGGAGTCCACATAATGGTTTAATAAAACTGGAGCCTTGAACGCTACAGGTTAAGTGCCAATCGCCCTACTCATCGTTGTTGTAGATATCAGACGGGCTCCAAACGGCCATACGTTCTCTGGCGGGCGGCTTTTTTGGTGACGCCTTAACAGATTTAACAGCAGCGCTTGATGATGGCTCGACACTCTTGCTCGCAGCCTTCTTTGATAGTTTTTGCATGGCTTCATTGGTATCGGGCACGACAGCTTTTACGCTCACCCGTCCAGACTTCGTTTTGACAATCTCCACCTTTGGAGACACTTGTCGTCCTGACATTTTCTTCTGAATGTCTTTCTTCGGCTCGGGCACATTTAGAGGGGCGACTTTCACCGCCTTCGCTTTACCAGCCTTTTGTTTGGGCGGCTCGGCACCATCCTCGGAGGCCAACTCAAGGCCAAACAGGGCAGACAGGTCGTCGGATTCGAGCACCTTCCCAGCAGCCGGTCCTATCTTCGACAACGGCAGGGCCTTGCTGACATCGGGTACAAGTTCCTTCTCATTCACCGAGCGGAGCCGAAACAGCAATTCAGGTTGCACGTCCAGGCGAGAGCCAACGCCATAGAGCACCGCCGCGACATGCTTGCACATGTACGCCGAATCCGGGCAACTACAGCGGAACTTGATTTCCTTCGGCTTCGGAAAGAGCCCTCGATCCTGACGGCAAAGCCTCTCCATCACTGCCTTGGACAACCGACCCTGCAACAGCTCGACCAGGGAATCGATGCCACCCGCGCAGTCCTGACAGATTGACTGCCACTGCGCCTTCGGCACCACATCAATCGTCATCGAGACTCGGTAGATTTCCGAACCGCTGACCAGGGCGGTCACCGACAGCGGCGCAATCTGAAGGTCGACGACCGAGCCGTTCCGGACATAGGTTCGACCGCGTGGCAGCCGGTTCTCGTAATCCCGGTAACTCTCCAGATTTGAGCACCAGGATTTGCCCCAGAATGTGGTGGCGATGGCGCGCCCAGTGATCGTCACAGGCGATACCGGATGGCCCTTCTTGCGGAGCTTCGCCATCTCCTTCTCGGCCTTGCGGCGGCGCTCGGCAACGGGGACGTAGGGCGCCCACCCACCATATCCGTACGCCATCCGCGTCAATCCTTCATCGTAGCGGTGATATCCAAGGTGACCAGCTTCAGCAGTTCCTCGTCCTTCATCTCGGTGAGGTTGATCTCGCCAGAATCGGTCAGCAATTCGTCTGACAGACTTTTCTTCGCCTCGATCATGCTGTCAATCTTTTCTTCGACCGTCCCTCGACAGACGAATTTATGAACCAGCACGTTCTTTTTCTGACCGATCCGGAAGGCGCGGTCGGTCGCCTGATTTTCGACCGCCGGGTTCCACCAGCGATCAAAATGGACGACATGGGAGGCGGCAGTCAGGTTCAAACCCGAACCACCGGCCTTCAAGGACAGCACAAAGAACGGCACGGAATCGTCATCCTGAAAGCTTTGAACCAGGGCCTTGCGATTCTTGACGGCGGTCTCGCCGTGCAGCACCAGCCCCGGCCTCCCGAATACCGTACCGAGGAATGCCGCCAGCGGCGCCGCCATTTCCCGGAACTGGGTGAAAACCAGCATTTTGTCCTGGCGCGACGCCACCACCTCGGCGATTTCTCGAAGGCGAGCATATTTGCCGCTGTCGTCCTCACCCCACGCGCTGTCGTTCAACCATTGCGAGGGATGGTTGCAGATTTGCTTGAGGCGCATCAGGGTCGCCAGGACAATGCCCTTACGCTGGATGCCCTCCGACTCTTGCAGGGCTTCGGCCAGATCGGTCACCGTTTGACCGTAGAGCGCCGCCTGCTTTTTGCTGAGCGGGCAATAGGCCTTGACCTCGGTTTTTTCTGGCAGATCGGCGATGACGCTCTTGTCGGTTTTCATCCGCCGCAGGATGTAGGGGCGGACCAGTTCACGCAGTGGACCGAAGGGATTGTGTTCGCGCTCGGACAGGCTCTTTGTATAGCTGGTGAACTGCTTGGCTGTCCCGAGCAAGCCTGGGTTTATAAAATCGAAGATCGACCATAGATCGCCAAGGTGGTTCTCGACCGGTGTTCCGGTCAGTGCGATCCTTGAATTTGATTTTAGTGCCTTGGCTGCCTTAGTCTGTTTGGCGCCAGGGTTCTTGATCGCTTGAGCTTCGTCCAGGATTACCAATCGCCACCGGCCTTCCGCGAGGGCTGGAATCCGCAGCAGAGAGCCATAGCTGGTGATCGCCAGATCGAGCCCAGACAGGTGATCGGAGTCGAGTTGCTTGAGAGCGTCCGCCGTCATCGTCGATGGGTGGACGATCATCGCCTTCAGGCTCGGGGCAAAGCGTTCAATTTCGGCCATCCAGTTGGCCAGCAATGAAGCCGGCGCCACCAGCAAACTGGGGTTTCCCTTGCCACGGCACTGGACCAGCAAAAGTGACAGCACCTGGATCGTTTTGCCCAAGCCCATGTCATCGGCAAGGCAGGCACCGAGACCCAATCCGGAGAGAAGCCGCAACCACTGAACGCCAGCCTTCTGGTACGGACGCAATGTACCCTTCAGAGATGGGCCGGGATCAGCATCGGCACCGTCTGGAGAGCGCAAGGATTTCAGGGTTTCCGCCAACCACGGCCCGGCCACCACCTGGGACCATTCGACACTGGCGGCGTCTTTAACCTCCTTGGAGATCGACGTTCCTGCCAGCAGCCGCATCGCTTCGGCGAAGGTCAGGCCCTCGCTGTCAGCCAATTCCTGAGCTTCGCGAAACCGGTCCACCTCCCGCTGAAGCCGCTCACGGTCAATCTCGACCCACTGGCCGCGAAGCAAGACCAGCGTATCCGTTCCGGCAAGCAGTGCTGAGATTTCCTCTTCGGTCAGCGTTTCGTCGCCCAGCGTCACTTCCATGCTAAAATCAAGCACGCCATCAAGTCCGACCGCCGACGGCCTGCGGGCGCCAACGGTGCCCTTGACCACTGGACGGGCTGGTCGGTTTGCACGCCACGACGCCGGCATTCGAACCACGACGCCGGCAGTCTCCAGATCGACCACACTGCCGAGGAATCTGGCCGCATCGGCTGCCCCCCAGCGCAGTGGGTGGAATATCTCCCCAGCATCGACCATCGCCTTCAGCCAGCCACAGCTTTCGGCCGCCCGTTGGACTGGGATCAGGAGGGACAGCAATTTGTCGCGGTTGTCCGCGCCGGCATACTCACGCAGGGCTTGCCCAAGCGAAACATGCTGCGCCTTGGCCTGCGCCGAGAGACGTGTGGTGTAGGTCGCCATGAAGGCGAAGGGTTGCTCTGGATCGCGCCGGTTTTCAGCGAGATTGAAGTGCACGCGTCCGACCAAATTCCAGGCCGGGTTCAATTGCTTGAGAAAACTCTGCAGGTCCAATCCCGAGGTGGACAAGGCGCTTTCAATAGCGTTACCCAACTCGTCCCACTGTCCGAGCAGCACTTCGGGAGTAAGATACTCCGCCCCAGGCATCATCGGCGCGGTCAAAACCAGCGTGGCAAGCTCCGCTTCGGTCGGTGGGGAAACTTCAGGCAAGGAGGCGGTTGGTTCACTGCCTGAACCAGAAGAGACCAAGCACAAGGCGCCGACATAGCGAGCCGCAAAATCTCGCCACCAGATGAAGGTCGCCGGCAAAGCGCGGCCAATCTCACCCGCTCCCAGCTGAAGGAGGCCATGCCCAGAGCCCTTGGCAAAAGCGTCCGTTAGCCGAGCAGCTGTCTTGTCATCGAGGCTTGGGGCATCCTCGGATACATCAAGCTGAAGGTGCCCGCGTCTTGTAAGCCGTAGGCCGAGCTGGGCCATAGAACCTCCGACTAATCTTCATGCCGGCCGCGCCTCATAGCCGCTCATGAGTTCCGTGACGAAACAGACGCCCAACACAGCACAGGGCGACGGGCGACATGGGTGGCGCTGCCAGAGGGATGGAGACCGACAAGTTGCCTCCCATGTCCTTCAGCACGCCCTATCGTCCCGCTGGCATTGCTCCGGTATTAGGCAGTGCGCCGACAAATTCGTTGAAGTCCGATGCCTCAGTGAAGTCCTTGTACACAGACGCGTAGCGAACGTAGGCGACCTGATCAAGCGCCGCCATATGCCCCATCACCATCTGCCCGATTGTTTTCGTCGGAATTTCATTCTCGCCCGACGACTCCAATTGCCGGACCAAACTGTTGACCACACGGTCAATGCGGTCAGCATCAATGGGGCGTTTTCGAAGGGCAATGCGCATCGAGCGCAGCAACTTGTCTCGGTCAAAATGCTCACGTTGCCCGTTGCTCTTGATCACCGTCAGTTCGCGGAGCTGGACCCGCTCAAAGGTGGTGAAGCGCGCGTTGCAGATCGGGCAGAATCGCCGTCTGCGGATCGCCGCATTGTCCTCGGTCGGTCGCGAGTCCTTGACCTGGGTATCGTCGTGACCGCAGAACGGACAGCGCATCGCATCTCTCTCTGGATTGTCGGGGCACTACCTGTCGAGTATGCTTGATCGAGAATGGTTAGCCAATGGAGGAATTATGGTTCGGCCGGGGTCGGGGGACCGCAAAATATCCTTGATGATAACGGGTGATGAGTTGGCAGAACTCAAGAACTGGTCTTGGGCTATGGGCGAGGCATTCGGTCTTGATCGCAAGATCGAAAAGTATCAGGGAAAGCGGCCTATCGGACTTTATAGCTGGGACTGCGACTGCCTTCTATCGGTTTTGGATACCGCGTTGAAGGATGACAAGGAATATCCAGACAAGTCTGCCCCATGCTATCAGGCACTCTCAAATCTGAATGCCAGATTGCTTGGCGAGTACCGCAAGACATATGGCCGTTAATGCTGGGGCAGTTTATGTGGACATAAGTGAATAGTGTTTTACAATTTAAGGAAATGCGACTGCCGCTACGAATTTGGAAGCAGCGGCAGTCGACTATATGCAAGCCGTCATCGCGGCATGGCGAACATTACCTTCGCGTGTTGATGACAATATTGCCGAATGTAAGCAAACCGTCATCGCTCGAACATTGTATTTCTTTAGATACTAAAACTGATTTGCATAGCCCAATTCGAATTCCGTCGGAGCCAAGCTCAACTGGCGCAAGCCCGATAAGGCCAGAGTCTACGTCGTATTCGAAGCCATCGCTGCCCCGATAAGTCCCATCTCCACGATAAGTAGAAAATGCATATACGTTTTTTTTCTTGACCTGCCAACTGGATTTTCGAAACCATTGCAAGAATCCAAGAGCGCCACCCACTCCTCACGGTCCTCAATTGTATAACATGGATCACCGAGAGCGTAAAGTCCGGGCGGTACAATAATGCTGACTTTTGGTGTTTTATATAAAGAACGCATGTTGTTTTAACCTTTCAGAATAATAGCCGAA
>SERZ01001143.1_pt1 | contig 15709 bp, 7 predicted proteins | sample 3171461 | NCBI WGS metagenome assembly SERZ01 (sample SAMN06051861, study PRJNA518727) | freshwater metagenome | biome: subpolar coniferous forest; feature: holomictic lake; material: water; isolation source: holomictic Lake 227, 6 m depth | place: Canada: near Kenora, Ontario | collected 2013-06-25... | reverse complement strand
ATGACGTTCGTTGCCGGGGACGGGATACATATCACTGTGGCTGGAATCTATAATGTTCAATTCTCTTTACAGTTCGCCAATCCTGACACTGATGCCCACGAAATAATTATATGGCTGCGGAAGAACGGTACTGACTTTCCATATTCAGGCTCTAAGTACGACATTCTAGCGAAGCACGGTAGTAGCGATGGGTATTTGATCGCTGTGGCGAACTTCTATGTGTCAATGGCTGCGGGGGATTATGTAGAACTTTGGATGGCCTGCGACTCCAACCAGCCGAGTTTAGAATACTACGCTGCACAGACATTGCCTTACGTGCGTCCGGCCATACCATCTGTGGTCACCACAGTCACTTTTGTCAGTGCGATATGACCACACACGCCTCTCCGTTCGAACACATAGAAGCCCTGAAACAGGCGTCGCTGGCTTTGCCCCAGGTAATGTTGAACACTCAACATTACCTGATAAATGGGATGTATGCCCGAGTAGTGTTGGCTCCGGCTGGTACGACAATGACAAGCGCGGGACATTTGACCGACCATTACTTGATCATGGTAGGTGAAGTAATTGTCACCGTCAACGGCGTGCCTAAGCGGTTCAGCGGATATAACATAATCCCCACTAAGGCGGGCGGCGGATCTCGTGCTATTTATGCTGTGACGGATTGTTGGGCGATCAACGTGTGCCGCACTGACAAGACCGAAGTATCTGACATCGAAGACCAATTGTTTGAAAATGCACACACTTTGCAGACGCGCAATCCCGCTTTGGGTTGCGCTAAGCTCATGGAGATAGGAGTATAATATGGTTGGGATTGTTACTGCGGTCATTGCTGAGGCTGGAATCACGGGCATCGTCGCAACGGTTCTCGAAGGCGCTGCTGCTGGGGCTGCTGTTGGGGGAATTAGCGCCGTTGCCTCAGGAGGTAACATCTTGGACGGCATTGTAAAAGGCGGGGTCACTGGTGCTGTGGGCGGTGCGATCGGCGGGGCAGTCAGTGCTGTTGCGGGTGAAATTTCTGCCGCTGCCGGTGGATTGACCTCCACAGAGCAAGCAGTCTTGGATGCTGCTACAAAATTCGGCACCAAATCGCTCACGGCTGATGCCTTGAAAACTTTCAACGGTGCGTTGGCAAAAACCGGCAAAACGTTGGACGCCAATGGAAATATCATTAAAGGAGCTGCTTCGACCATCAATGCTGATGGGTCTGTTACCCTTGCCGCCCCGACGACTACCACTGGTGGGACCAATAACGCTGTAGCTACGGGTTTGAATGCCGCAGGAACGTTAGCTGCTGCTTATGTCGCGAAGCAAGCAGGAGACATCCAAGCAGAAGGAGCTACTGGCGCAGCCAACATCCTGTCTCCTGCTGCCTTAGAAGCAGCAAGATTGCAGTCGGGCGCGGCCACTCAATCGGCGCAAACCTTGTCGGATGCCGCTATTCGATCGGCGGATGTTCAATCTGGCGCAGCTACTCAAGGTGCGGGGCTTCAGTCCGGGGCAGCTACTCAAGGTGCGGGACTTACTTCTGCCGCTGCCCTTAGAGGTGGTGAATTGCAAGCGGGCGCAGCCACTCAAGGTGCTGGATTGCGATCTACTGCGGCGCTGCAAGGGGCTGACCTCCAAGCCGTTGCCGCGAAACGCGCCGCAGATTTACGTGCAGCGGGATACACTGAGGCGGCGGCAGCAGAAATTGCCGGAGCCGAAGTCGCTAAGGGTGATGTCCGATCCATGCTAGCACAACAAACCGCCAACCAACAACCTTATATGGCGGCGGGACAAAAGGCGCTGACACAATTGACCGAAGGACTAGCCCCCGGGGGCCAGTTCAATAAGGCTTTCACCATGGCCGACGCTCAAAACATGCCAGCGTACCAGTTTGCATTACAACAGGGCCGTGCGGCAATCGATGCCGGGGCTGCGGCAAAAGGTGGAGCGCTTAGTTCTAATGCAATCAGTGCGGGAATCACGTTTGCCGAAGGTACTGCGGCTCAGTATGAACAGCAAGCTTTCGATCAATGGATGCGGCAGAACAACCTCACATTGGGTGCTTTGCAGAATATGGTACAGACCGGCCAAGTTTCAGTCAATCAACTGCAATCTGCTCTCGGTTCGGCGGGCGTCAGTTTGGCCACCATTGACCAAAACATCGGAATCTCTAGGGGAGCCGGAATTCGTGGCGCTGCTGGCGCTCAGGCCACTGGCACCGAGCAAGCTGCTGGATACAACGCGACAGGACTGAAAGATTCAGCGGGGTATCTAGCCACTGGACTTACTGATGCTGCTGGGTTCACGGCGGGCGCGGGCAATAAGGCAGCGGGATACGAAGCTGCGGGACTCACTGACGCTGCCAAGTACACCGCTGGCGGCTTGACCGACGCTGCCAAGTACACTGCTGGCGGTATCACGAACGCGGGCACCGCAACTGCTGCGGGACAAGTTGGTGCCGCTAACGCGACTGCTGGAGGTATCACGGGTTCTGCTGCTGCTCAAGCTGCGGGAGTGACAGGTGCGGCGGCAGGAAAAGCCAGTGGGCTGGTTGGTGAAGCTAATATCCTAACCAAGGGCGCAAGCACTATTGGCAACCAATACAGTATGGACAGTGTCCTAAGGCAAATCGCAACTCCGGGCGGCGGTGCGGCAACTGGCAGCGGTACGATTTCGTTGGCTGATGGTACAGCGGGGGTTAACCCAGGATCAGTTACAGTGGACGCCAGCGGCAACACCGTCACCACCAACCCAACTGGCACCACTAGTACCATAGAAGGTGATGCCGGGGAAGCAGCAGCAGCGGCCAACATGGTGGACGGGGCCAATACCGCTGATCCAAACTATGTGCCCCCAGACGTCGCGGCTTCTCCTGCAGTTATTCCGGGTGCGAGTTCAGTGGGGCTACGCAATTCCAGCAGACTTTTCGCTGATCCAAATGCCCTAATTGATCCCCAATATGGCGAGATACCTCCATTCGATCTGAGCATGTAGGTCAATGGTGCATAACGTCAAAAATTCGATCTGAGGTGAAAAATGGCTGATTACACAATACCCCTTTCTGCTGCGCCTGAAGCGACGAAAATCTCTGTCCCTACGCCGCATTTAACCCCTGTGGACACTGGTCTAGCACAAGGCGTCAACGCATGGCAACCGATTGACCCTAACGCCAACCGCATGAAGGCCATGCAGATGGTTGAAGCAGAAGGTCAGTTCCAAGACGCTCAGCGCGAACGATCACAAGAAGCTAATGATCGTGCGGTTCTTGAAGCGGCTAAAAACAGCGGGGAAGACCTTTATTCTACTGAGGGTTTGGATAAGATAATTGACAAATATGGTACCCGGCTGAGCGAAAAGTCGATGCAAGGTCTCATTAAACGCAAACAAGACCTTGAAAACAATGGATTTAAGTTGCGTGCGGCTCTGCGCAATGAAGATGCCACTAAAGTGCAGATGGCACACGACACAATGGAACAGGCGTATAAGGATGTTTCCCGCCCGTTGGAACGTTACGACGAAGCGATCAAAACGCATCCGGAAGATCAAGCAAAAGCATTGGAAGAATTCAATGCTGCTAAGGCTGCTGTGATCACCATGTATAAGGATCGCAAAGACCCGGCCACGGGGAAGCCACTGCTGTCCCCGGAAAAGATTGCAGAAATGGAAAAGGCAGGTCTTGAAGGCTGGAGACATAGCGTAGCTGAATCTGAGTGGAAAATCGCTCAGGTCAAGCGCGCCATGCAGGAAAAGAAGGATGAAGCAAAAGCTCATTTGGACGAGGCCAAATCCAAACGAGAACTCGCGTTGGCCGAAAAAGCTCAGCGTGATGAAGGCAAGACCGGAAAACTAAACCTGCAGGTGAAAACAGTTCAAATCGCTGGCGAAAAAGTTGTCGCAGCATTTGATCCGCACACTGGTGATTGGTATCTCGGTGGCAAAAAAGTCGATCCGGGGTCGATTGAGCCGCTGGAGAAGGACGGTACACTTGGCAATCGTGAATCGGTGTTCACACAGCGGATCATCATGGCGGGTAATGAAGCATCGAAGGCACTCACTAACGTAGTGAAGTTACCAATGTCGTCTAGTACTGGATTGTTTGGGGGTCGTCGGCAAGGTCCCAGCCTGTTTGAAGCGACCAAAGAGGTTTTCACCAACAAAATGTCTAGTGACGAAACCCGTAGGTACAATATTGTGGCCACAGGTTTCCAACGTCAACTCGGCATGATCGAATCTGCTGGTCTTGCCCCGCCCGGTAGTTTGGTTCATCAAATGGACACGGTAATGTTCAAAGAAGGCGATACTACCATCGACAAAATGTCGAAGCTCGCTGAAATTCGTCAAATCGTAGAAGCCGGTTTGGAGACCACTTTAGCGAATCCGCGAGTGCCGGGGGCCGAGCGCGATCACATCAATAAAATTTTGGGGGATGTTCGTAACGCGGTGCCGTTCACACAATCTGATGTGATAGATTTTGAACAGGCCGCCACAAAGCGACCCAAACTCACTCTGAAACGGTACATGGAAGAAAAAATGGCGGTCCCTCCGGACCTCGGACCCCCCGCAGCTACTACTATACCAGGCGGTGGCTCGACCCCTGCTCCCGGGGCTGCGGGACCCGCTCCCGGGGCATCGGCACCGGCTACCGTCCCGGGAGGAGAGAAGCCTACGAAAGTCACATCGAATGATGATTATCTAAAATTGCCGTCAGGTACTCTTTATGAAGACCCGCAGGGCAACATTCGGAGGAAGAAATAATGGCCACTTGGTTCGATGACCCAATAGTTTCTGAGTGGGACGACAGCAGTTCGCCGCTTCCGGAAATGCCTGGGTCCCCCAAAAAGAAATTGAATGCTGCAGACGAGCTTGGTGCTGCTGAGACTAAAGAAAAGCCGAAAGGCAAGCAAGAATTGCCTCCCCGCAACCCGAAAAACAGACCTCCGTTAGTTCAAGCGGTAATTCTCCATGAGTCATCGGACAACCCAAATGCTGAGGCGATCGATCCTGTGACGAGGAAGATTATTCGTAATAAAGATGGCACGGCATTGGCTGCAGGGTCCATGCAACTTACTATCCCCACTGCCAAAAGGATGGGATTGACAGAACGGGATCGCTACGACGAAGAAAAGAACATTACGGCGGGCAGTAAGTACCTGGATTATTTGACAGACAAATATCACGGCGATAAATACAAAGCTTTGGTTGCCTACAATTGGGGTCCGGGCAATGTCGATAAACTCGGCACAGAGAGAGCACCAGAAAGCACAAAAAAGTATGCAAGAAGTACTTTGAAAATGGAAGGCTTGCTCACTAAAGGCATGCCGGAGACTGAGGCCAAGCCTTGGAGTGATGACGAAATCATCAACCCCAGAATTCAAAAAGCAATCAAAGGGGACAGTGTCGTGACTCCGAGCGGCTCGAAAAAGCCGCTGAAAGAAGAAGTAGCAGACACGTCGCACGATTCGTCGGAATACGCGCCGCCCAAAAAGCCCGATGCGATTAAAGATAAAATCATCCCTGCTGCGAGGGACGTTGCAATCCGTGCGGCGACAGGCGGACTGACTTCACCAACCGCGTTTACAAGGGGGGTAATCCCGCTCGCTGAGGCGGGACTGCAAGCGGCAACAGGCATGGCCACCACGATCGGAGGGGGATTGGCCGGGGGAGTGCGCGCACTTGGGGGTTTGGCTAGCGGCGAGAGCGTGGAGGAAGCTACCGGTGCCGGGGCAGATGTGGTGCGGGGCGCTCAAGAATTCACTTATCGTCCCCGCACTGAGGGGGGTGAAGCGGTATCAAAGGCCACACAATATCCCATGGAAAAGGCTGGTGAAGGTCTTGGGATGATTGGCGGCAAGATAGGCGGGGTCATCGGACCTAAATCCGAAGCGGCGGGCGAAGAAATTGGCAAAGCAACTCTGCCGGTATTGGGTGCTCTGGCTGGCGGGCAGTCCATGCTAAAAACTGCCAAGGCAGCAGAAGGAAGGGCATTGACCGATCCGATCATGACTCCAGGCAAAGACTACACCCCATTGCGCGATCTGACGCCGCAACAAATGGAGCGGTACGTACGAATGAAGGAACAAGGGCTGAACCCGACTCTTGCATCGGTCACTCGCGATCCGGCCCAATATACGTTCGAAGAACAAACCGCCAAGACAAAGGCGGGCGCTGATCTGCGTACACGTGAAGTTGAAAACAATGAAGCGATCATAAAAGCGGTGAAGGACACTGACACAGTGCGGACGGGCAAGAAAACCACGGAGAATGAACGGGAAACCGGGCATTCTGTTGCCACCGCACTGGAGCGCAAAGCCAAAGAAAGCCTGGAAAATACTGATAGGCTATATGAAAGAGCACGGTCTTCCGGGGAGACAGACGTGCTTGTGGACACCAAACCGCTCGAAAAGTGGCTGAAACAGCACAAAGCCGAAAGTTTATCCGTCCCCGAAATCGCGTCCGTCAAAGCGAAACTCGACCAACTCAAGGCGATGAACAAAAAGCAGGGCGGGTTGACGATCAATGACTATGAGATCCTGTATAAGGTAGCAGGCGACCTCTCCGGAGAAGGTTCTTCGTCGAAGTTCATGAGACAGGTCAAAAAACACATCAATGACGCCACTGAGGGAATTGGCGGCGATCTGTATCGAGAGGCGCGGGCAGCACGCCTTAAACACGGGTTTGAATTTGAGGACCGCGCTGCAATTGCTCGACTAGTTGAAAAGAAAACCCGCACTGATTACAAGACGTCCAACGAAGATGTCTTCCGCAAGACCGTAGTAGGTTCATCCCTTGAGGAGCTAAAAGATGTCACAAATTCGCTGCTGTCCGTGGACGCCAAATCTCATCCCGAGGCAATACAGGCTGTCCGCAATTTGCAAGGCCAAACCATCGACTACATTCTCGACAAGGCAACAAGCGGAATATCTCTCAGTGAAAAGGGAGCGCCCCCCTTCTCCCCCCACGCATTTAAGAGAGCCATCCGGGAGATAGGGCGAGACAAGCTTGAACACTTACTCGGACCTGACGCGCTGACCAGACTTGATGATATTTTGAAGACATCCCGCGAAGTAAAAACTTCACCGGGTCGAGTAAGTGGCAGTGACACTAATGTGAATTTACGGGTGATGGCTGAGCGCCAAGCCAGAGAATCGGCGGCGAAACATTTGGTGAGCCGCGTTCCGATTGCCCGCAGTGTGTTTGAGTACATGAAATCCAAAAAAGAGGCAGCGGCTACTCGTATGTCTGTCGAAGAGGCTTTGAAACCCCGTGTCGCGCCGCCCGAAGAAATCGCGGCGGGAGCCGCAGCAGCAAAGAAGCGTCAGCGTCAGCGCAGTATGGAAGAGGCCGGGGATATCGCGGGGGGGCTTGTGCCAGCATACCCGGCTGTGGTAGAATCTACGGAGCGGCAGGAATAATGGCTAAAATCCTCATTATCGATTCAGACGGAGTGGGTCTATCGTTCGCGTGGCGCTGTGTTATGGCGGGACACGAAGTCAAATGGTTCCTTGCTGATAAGCCGTCGATCTCCAAAGAAACTGGTGACGGGTTCAAGGGCATCGAAAAAGTAGCTAATTGGGCAGCTCACGTGAAATGGGCCGACCTCATCTTTCCGACATCCAATGATCTGTTCATTGAGCGATTGGCATTTTTCAAGCAGCGCGGCGCACCGGTTTTTGCTCCATCACCAGAAAGCGCTAAACTCGAAATCGATCGTAAGACGGGACTAGATGTCTGTGAGGCCGCTGGGTTGAATGTGGCACCTTACAAGACATTCAAGACAATGAAAGAGGCGCGTGGCCACGTCGAGAAGACCGCCAAGCGTTTCGTGTTTAAGACTATGGGCGATAATGAAAATAAAGCGCTCACTTACTGCGCCAAATCCCCCGCCGACATGATCGGTTGGATGGACCGGGTCATGAAACTGAAGCAAGAACCGGTAGGCGATGTCATGCTGCAGGACTTCGTAGAAGACGGCATCGAGTTTGGTGTGAGCCGATGGATGGGATCTAAAGGCTTCGTGGGGCCGTGGAATGAATCTTTTGAACACAAAAAGATGATGAGCGGCAATTACGGTCCAAACACGGGGGAAATGGGCACCATTGCAGCGTTTGTGGATGAATCCAAAATTGGAGAAGAAACACTCGCTAAACTAGAGAAAGAATTGATCAAGCGCGGACACAGTGGTGACGTGGCTTTGGGGTTCATGATCGATCCGTCCGGCAAACCTTGGGTATTGGAATGGACATGCCGCCCCGGGTGGCCCATTTTTAACATGATGCTTGGGTCGATCGATGGCGACCCTGCCCGATGGATGATCGATGCTCTCCACGGGAAGGACACCACCGCGTTCAAGAAAGATATCGGGTGCTGTCTCGTGATGGCGCATGGCGATTTCCCGCACGGCAACGCCACCAAGAAAGAGGTCTCCGGTGTCCCGATCCACGGTGTCACCAAAGGCAACAAAAGGCATCTTCATCCGCAGTCAGTCAAGATTGACATCTTGCCGGACATGGACGGTAGTAAGATCGTGCAGCACCCTGTCTGGAACACTTCGGGCGATTATATTCTTGTGGTCACGGGATATGGGACTGACGTCACCCAGGCCAGCGAAAGAGCGTACAAGACAGCCAAACAGTTACACGTGTCCAACCCGATATTGCGCGATGATGTCGGAGAGGGTTTGAAAGAGCAACTACCCAAGCTACATAAATTAGGGTACGCGAAACACTTTGAATATAAGGCGGGCACATGAGCGCGAATCTTTCCCCGGTTTTTGGCGCTGGCGCGCAATTGTTCAACAATGTCGGGGCGCCACTGGCTGGCGGCAAGATTTATACGTTCCTTGCAGGCAGTACTACGTTAGTCGCGACCTACACCGACTCGTCTCAAGGTGTCGCTAACTCTAACCCTATTATTCTTGACTCTAGCGGTCGCCCAACTACGGAAATTTGGCTTCCGGGCGGATTGCAATACAAATTCGTAGTCACGGACAGTTCTGACGTTACTGTCGGATACACTTATGACCGGATCACCGGAATCAATGACGCCACTATCGCACCCACCACAATCAGTGAATGGGTGCTCGGGTCTACCCCCACATATGTAAGTTCCACGTCGTTCACCGTGGCGGGGGATCAAACCACGATCTACATGGCGGGACGCCGAATCAAAGCGTTGATCACAGCGGGAACTGCGTATAGTTCAGTGGCCAGTAGTTCATATGGCGCTGGCGTCACCACTGTAAACGTGACAAACGACAGCACTGTGCTCGACGCGGGACTTTCTACTCATTATTATGGCTTGATTGCGGGCACCCCCAACAGTCTGCCCGTGTCGCTGTTCGCGACATCTGGGGGCGTCCAAGCACAGTCTTACACTAATTTTACTACTACGGGCACTAGCAGCACGTATGTTCTTACCCCGGCACCCACTATCGCGTTGTACGTTGCAGGGCAGGAATTCGATGTAGTGTTCCACACTGCTTGCGGCGCAGCCCCGACCATCAACATCAACGGCATTGGGGCCATTCAGTTGGTGAAAGCCAATAGTTCCGGCACATATAGCAACCTGTCTGCTGGTGATGTAACGACCAGTTGGCGGTCCAAGGTAGTGATGACGGATGCTCTGCACGCTTTGGTGCGGACTACTGTACCCGTCACCACGGGCTACGCGCTAATCGCTGGGCAGAATGCCTTTACCAAGAACCAGAGTACGGTGTCCTCAGCCCTGACGTCTGGGGCAAGCATTGCGGTTGACGCCAGTTTGTCCAATAACTTCCGGCTAGTGCTGGGCATCAACGCCACGCTTGCCAACCCCACCAACTTGACGGACGGGATGATCTTGAACTTCCGTGTTAAGCAGGACACTACAGGCAGTCGCACTCTGGCCTACGGCACCAAATACAAGTGGGTAGGGGGTACGGCTCCAACACTGTCCACCGCAGCCAGCGCCGTAGACTTCATAAGCTGTTACTACGACGGTACGGACGATAACTTGGCCTGCAACATCAATAAGGCGTTCTCATAATGTGGGACGTAGCACCTTCCCTCATCACGCCCACGGCAAGCGGGGGCAGCACGCCCAGCCCCACTATCCCCACGGCGACGGGAGCCTTCAGCTATGTGAACTCCGTTCGTGGCGCGTCGGGCAGTGCTACCCCTACCTATACCCTCGCAGCTACTTCCCTGACTACAGGGAACCATATCTTCATATTTGTCAAGTGGCCCGGTGCCGTCAATACCGTGTCATCCGTAACCGATACGGCGGGCAATACCTATTCCACCACCGATCCAGCTTCTACAGGCAACACCATCATAAATGGAAAATGGTATTGGTGTCTGAGCGCCACCGGGAACGCCAGTAACGTAGTCACTATAACGATGTCGGGGATTACCGCTAACGTTCAAGCGGGGTCTGTACAATTCAGTAAGGTGGGGAATGTTGCTGTACTGGACCAGACCAGTGAAAACGATACGTATGCCACAGCTGCTACGTCTATCTCTTCCGTCCCCATCAACACCAATATGGGGGGTTTATTCTTAGGAGCGATCGGTACAGATTTTGGAGGAACGTCCAGCACTTGGACATCCTCTACGGGCAGTTCTTATACCCAGCCCTACACTAATGATGGGTCTAATACTTTAGACGTTGCGTATAGCTTGACTACCACGGCCTTGACACAGAATGTGTTGTTTGAGGCTGGCACACTAGTGGGAAATCGCGTTATGTGCTGCCTTTCTATCACTGAAGCTCCCACGGTCGCTTATGACCCCTACTTGGCTTCATACGTCACTTTGTTAGTCCATGGGCAGGGGAATAATAGTGGCACAATATTCTTAGACTCTAGCATCACGAATAAGACTCTTAGCCGGTCTTCTGGATCTACCGCAGTCACTTCTACTACTCAAGCCAAGTGGGGTACGACATCCATCTTCGCGGGGTCTGCTAACGGATACGTCGCACCTAGCACGTCGTCGGCAGACCTATCTCTTAGTGGAGATTTTACGGTTGAGTGCTGGGTGTATCTTACAGATATCTCCGTGGCAAATACGATATGGGCCACACTAACGGGTGGCACCACTTTCTCGCTTGCTACGACCGCGACTACGGGTCTTATTCAATTTAATGGTGGCGGTACCACCACGGCTCTCTCTACGGGGCAGTGGTACCATATATCGGTTTCTCGTACATCTTCCACGTCTGCTCGGTACAGTGTGTATATGGTTGTCAACGGGAAGGTGGCGTATCGGGCACTGGTTTCCTCAACAAACGGCACAGGTGGAGTTGATTCTTTTGGCATTGGCGGGAGCGCATCGGCATACTTGCGCGGATACGTTGCTGACTTTCGCGTATCTAAAGGCATGGGCCGCTACCCCGGTAACTTTACAGTCCCGGGATTTCAGTTCTACGATACTGCCACGACATCTGCGAACACCGATCCGTACTGGAACAATGTCGTGTTCATGAGCCACTTTGATGGTCCCAACGGGTCCACAGCTTTTGCAGACAGTAGTCAGAGTTCTAAGACTATATCAGCCTACTCTACAGGGTCTCCTACCCTTAGTTCTACACAAGCTAAATTCGGCAGTACAAGTCTAAAAGTTGGCGGTGCGGCTAATGGAACAGTCTACACCCCCACGGCCTCTACTGACTGGTCTTTTGTCCTGTACGACTTTACAGTGGAGCTTTGGTTCTATGGTAATAATTTTACGAACAGAAGCGCAATTCTAAATTTAGCAGCGGGACTCACTAACCAACTGTACTTTAAGGTCGAGGCGGGAGGAGGCTCTATTATCTGGGCACTCGGGGTTACTAGTGCTTCTATTACCAAGACCGTTACTGCATCTACATGGCATCACACTGCACTGTGCCGACAGAATGGAGTAATGTTCATATTCTTAGACGGTATCTTACTAAGTTCTTCAACGCCCGCAGCAATAAACTTTAGTGTGTCTACCCTGTTGTACTTGGGCGTAGACACGTCACTCGGCGTAGGGGTGCAGCAGCTAGATGGATATATAGACGATGTACGCATTACTAAGGGCGTGGCTAGATATGTGCGGAGTTTTGCGGTTCCTACTGCGGCCTACCCTAATGTGGCCCCCGCTGCATCGGCTGTAGTTGATCCCTATTACGCAGCCACGACTTTGTTGTTGCCCGGTACGGGAACGAACGGGTCAACAACATTTACCGATTCTGGCCCCCAAGCCTTTGCGATGACCCCGGTTGGTAACGCGCAAATCAGCACCACACAAAGCAAGTGGGGTAGCGGAGCCATCTTCTTCGACGGTAGTGGTGACTACGCGAACATGACGAACACCACTACGCTTCTAACCTTTGAAGACGGGTGGGCTGACTTTACAGTTGAGTGCTGGGTGCTTTTTACAGATACTACGGCACAGATTAATGTGTTTAGTTTATTCGGCCCCAGCAATGCTAGTGCCCAAGTCGCTATAACGATAGCAGCCCCTACCCGCCAGCTTAATGTGATTTGGTTCAATGGATCCCCTACACCTTTGGGGACTACGTTGACCACGAATACATGGCACCATATTGCGCTTAGTCGCTTGCGCACTACATGGTACCTGTTCCAAGATGGTACGCTGTCAGGTAGCGGCACTCAAGGGTCTCCGTTTGGTGCTGGAGGTCCAAACCGTCTTTACATAGGCGCGGCTAATGGTCCCTCTTCCATAAGCCTTAGTCCTTTTTACATGAGTGACTTCCGGTTTACACGCGGAGTTGCGCGATACTACAATAACAGCTACCCGATGCCCACGCTGTCCCTGCCGACTACAGCGCCAACAGCAGACACTGACCCGTATTGGGGCAACGTCCTTTTGCTACTTAAGTCTACAGGTGCGGCTGGAACTTCTACCATTACAGACTTAAGCACTAACAATACTACCTTGACTAATTGGGGTGGTCTTGGTGCAGCGGGCAACACTACCAACGGAGGAGTCAGTTACAAGAGTTCCCACGTGCTATGGAATATCGCTTCCTTTTCTGCCACAGCTATCGGCACAGCTACGGGGTGTATGACCGTAGCAATGGGGTCAGTTCCTAGTCTTTGGAACTTTGACTCTGTTGACTGTACCATAGAAGCATGGCACTACTTTACGGACAACGCATTTTCCGGTGGTGGTCTTACTATCTTCAGTAATCTTGCTCCCGGAGGTAGTGTTGGCGGGTTTTCCTTTGGCCTTACGGCGGGAGCTTTCCCGGTTGTGTCCTTTGCAGGGGCTACCAATATAGGCAACACTCTGCAAGTTACCTTGTCGATGTGGAACCACATCGCACTAGTTAAGTCGGGCACTTCCTATAAGGTGTACATCAACGGAGCCTTAGCTCACTCAGTTACGGGCACCGCAAACACTCCAACAGGTAGCAACATAGCGTATGGGGTAGTCATTTGGGGTACCATAGCAGGGTCTACGCAAGGGTATCCCTCCCCGTCGTTGGGAATAACAAACCCGTGCGATAGCCTTCGCATTACTCGCGGGGTTGCCCGGTACACTTCGGCATTCGCTGTTCCAACCGCACCGTTCGGCACTTCCTATGCTCCGTCTTCAAGTGGCTCTACATCCCCCAGCCCCACACCGACAATCGGCACCGTGCTCTTGCTGCACGGGGACGGTCCCAATGGGTCTAGCACTATCGTTGATAGTTCTGCGTCGGCGCATCCGATGGTGGGGGTTGGGTCTACTTATATCAGCACCAATCAAAGCAAATACAGCGGCAGTAGTATCTCATTCAGCGGTGGGACGTTGTACACTGCGTGGGATTCTGACTTTGACCTAGCCCCAACTTCCACGTCTTCATTCACTATTGATTTTTGGCTTTTTTTGACATCAGGTCCCGGTGGGACGGGAGTGGTGGTATTCGATTCAGTGGTTGGGGTCGGCATAGTGATTACCGCTTCGTCTATCGTCACGCTAGTGATTTATGACACGGCGACTACCACGAAGCAGGCAGCAGCCGGGTCTGCGATATCTTCGCAGGCTTGGCACCACGTGGCCGCAGTTTTGAATGCCGGAACGATGACGGTGTACTTAGACGGAATTGGAGGTACGCCAGTCACTTTGAGCACAGTGTATTCTGTACCAAATCCATATAATTATAGAGCAAGTGTCGGTGGCTTTTCGGGGTTTCTTGACGATTTCCGAATCAGTAAAGGTGTGGCGCTATATACAGCCGGTTTCGCGCCGCCTACGACGGTTATCTCAAACCCACCATCCCTTGCCCCTACAGGTACGACATTATTATTGCATTTAGATACATATCCGGCAGTCGATTCTTCTTCCTACGCAAGAACTGCGTCAGGCTCGCTTTGGAGTGCTTCAACCACTAACCCTTTGCCTGCTGTTGGGACAGGGTCCATGAAGTTTGGGGGCGGTAACTATTTGACTGTCTTGTACGCTCAAGGCGGTTACCTCACACCGTGGGACGTTTTCAATCCCTCCAGTACGGGCACCATCGAGTTCTGGATGTATGTCGCTAGTGCCACCAACGTGTCTGGGTCATTGCCCTTAGTAACATGGGAAGCTCCGTACCTTATCTGGTACTATATCATCAATTGGAATGTCTCCGGTAGAGTGAGCCTGATTGTTTATAACCAAGACCTCACAAGAACTACGGTAACAGCCACAACTACGGCTCCCGCAGGTCAGTGGAATCACATTGCCGTAGTGAATAACCTAGGGACTTATACAGTCTATGTGAATGGTAATGGTACTTCATTCACTCCGACAGCGGTTCGCATGTTGCCCAGTTCCAACTACGGGGCTGCGGGGGCTACTCCCAGTTTATGTATAGGGTTCCAAGACGGTACTATGTTCTTTGGAAACATGGACGAGTTCAAGGTCAGTTCTACGGCCAATTACTCAGGCAATTTTGCCGTCACTATTCCCCCCGCCATCATTCCCAAACCGCAACTTTCGGGCACAGTGCTTCTACTTAGTTTTAATGGGGCGACAGGTTCCACGTCGTTCACCGGGTACCTAGAAGGTTGGGGCAACGTCTGGCCAGTCTTTAACCCAAATAATTTAACAGTCACTTCTCCTGATTCGAAGTTCGGGTCGGGGTCAGCTTACTTTTCCGGTTATCCAAATGACCCTATGTTGTGGCTTACTCCGTACTATACTTCAACGTACGCATGCCCGTGGGATATCATGCGGTTGAACGTGTCGGGGACCGTAGAAATGTGGGTTAAGACTTGGGTTGCGGCGAACCGTGCAGGGTCAAGTGTGATGGTCCAATGGGGCGCGGATTCAACGGCAAATCCGACAGCAGTTAATTGGTCCCTAGGTATCGATAGCACGACCCTATCCGTGTTCCTGATTACCTCTTGGCATAACAGCATCGGGGCATCCCACAGCAATTATTATAACCCGGGCGCTTATGTGACCGCCAGCACATGGACCCACATTGCTGTAGTGAACAATAACGGAAGCGTAAGAATATATATCAATGGCGTCGCGGCTGGAAGCGGCCCTGCCGATTTTACGTCATACCCCCCAACTCCATGGTCGGACGGTAATCTATTGATCGGGGCGGGCGAGAGGTATTACACAGGGGTCGGGTTCACTGGAAACATGGACGACCTACGAATCTCCTCTTATGCCGTGTACACCAGCAACTTTACGCCACCTACTTCTCCACTATCATGATGGATGATCAAATAATTACTGAGCGTCGAGAGGGCAGGCCGAGCACTGAGTTGCTGCTG
>SERZ01001138.1_pt1 | contig 15778 bp, 14 predicted proteins | sample 3171461 | NCBI WGS metagenome assembly SERZ01 (sample SAMN06051861, study PRJNA518727) | freshwater metagenome | biome: subpolar coniferous forest; feature: holomictic lake; material: water; isolation source: holomictic Lake 227, 6 m depth | place: Canada: near Kenora, Ontario | collected... | reverse complement strand
TTCTTTTCATCCGCTGTATCTCCCGTGCCAACTCAAATTCAACCATTACAATCGAACTGGTAAAGATGTAATCTTTACTTAATTTCTCACAACAACAGGAAGGACAAATGAAAAAAAACGCAAGAAGAATACTGGCCACCCTTGGGGCGATCACGATGATATCCAATCTCTATGCGATGGATAAACCTAACGGGATACCGTTATTCACAAGCGGGCAGAATGGCTACAACACCTATCGTATTCCTGCGCTGGCAGTGACCACGCAGGGCACGGTGCTGGCGATTTGCGAGGGACGAAAAAAAGGCAGCGGAGACAGTGGAGACATCGACCTCGTCATGAAGCGTTCCGTGGACAACGGCAAGACGTGGAGTGCGCAGCAGGTGATCTGGAATGACAAGGAAAATACCTGCGGCAATCCTTGCGCTGTGGTGGACCGCGACACAGGAACAATCTGGTTGCTATCGACCTGGAACCGCGGTGACGATCACGAAGGCGCGATCATCCAGCAGACCAGTAAGGATACGCGCCACATCTTCGTGATGAACTCGGTTGACGACGGTATCACCTGGAGCAAAGCCGTTGAGATCACGGCTGATGTCAAGTTGACGAATTGGACCTGGTATGCCACAGGGCCGGGAAGCGGCATACAAATCGAACAAGGTCCGCATAAGGGACGTCTCGTGATTCCGTGCGACCATATCGAAGCAGCCACGAAACACTACTATTCGCATGTCATCTACTCTGACGACCACGGCAAGAGTTGGAAGCTGGGTGGAACGACACCACAAGATAAAGTCAACGAGTGTGAGGTGGTGGAGTTGGCGGGTGGTAAACTGATGCTGAACATGCGCAACTATGATCGTGCGAAGAAGAGTCGCCAGACAGCCGTCAGCAGCGATGGCGGATTAACCTGGACGGATCAGCGCCTTGATCCGACACTGATCGAGCCAATCTGCCAGGCAGCTATTGAGCGCGTCCCTGCGACAGCAAGAAGCAACAGTGGCGTGCTCTTATTCTCCAATCCAGCCAGCGAGAAGGGACGTGTCAACATGACCGTACGCGCCAGTACTGACGACGGCAAAACCTGGTCTGTCTCGCGCGTGCTGCATGCAGGTCCCTCTTCCTACTCGGATCTCGCAATGCTGGCCAACGGCGAGGCAGCCTGCCTTTATGAAGGCGGGATGAAAGGTGCATGCGAGGCGATTATTTTCATCAGCTTTCCACTCGACACGCTGAAGGGCTTCGGACGTTCAGCAACTTTTTAGAACCGATTTGTGGTTATGACTTCAAAAGAACGTATATTGACTGCTGTCCATCTGGCCCAGCCTGATCGTGTTCCCATCGACCTCCTGCCCAACCGCTGGGTGGAGGAACGGTTGCATTACGATCTCGGCACACATACGCATCGCGAACTGCTGGAGCGTCTCCATTGCGATGTCGTGGACTTGCGGGGCGTGGTAGATCCGATCTATCGCGGACCAATGCCTTTTTCGCGTGACCTGGGAGACGGTGTGCGCGAAAACATCTGGGGCTGGCGACAGAAGACTGTCCAGACCGCGACCGGTCCTGAGGAGCAGTTTGTGGAGTTTTCCCTATCCGATGCGACCACACTTGAAGAGCTTGAGAGACACCCCTGGCCAAGTCCGGACTGGTTTGACTTCTCGGTGATCGCCGCACGCCTTGAACCCTGGAAAGACTTTGCTGTGATGGCGAGCGGTCCGAGCGTCTTCCAGCATCCGACCTTCCTACGCCGCATTGACAACCTGCTGATGGACATGGCAACTGTACCGGAAATGGCGCACTTCATCATGGACCAGTTCACGGACTACTATCTTGACTATTACGACCGTATGCTGACTGCGGCGAAGGGCAAGATTGACATTCTTCGGACGGCGGATGACATGGGCATGCAGCATAGCCTCTTCATCAGTCCGGAGATGTTCCGCACCTTTGTAAAGCCGCGTGTGAAAAAGCTGGTCGCCCTAGCGCATAGCCATGGTGTAAAATTTATGTTCCACTCCTGCGGCGCGATACGACCATTGATTGACGACCTGATTGAGATTGGCGTGGATATTCTCGATCCGCTGCAAGCAGCGGCAGAAGGCATGGAACCGCAGGTTTTGAAAGAGGCGTATGGAAATCGCATCTGTCTGCATGGTGGCATCTGTACGCAATATCTGCTGCCGAACGCTACGCCGGAAGAGGTGCGGAGCGAGGTGAAGCAGCGCATCGCGATTTTTGGAAAAAGCGGCGGCTATATCCTCTCGCCCTGTCACGTGCTTCAGAATGACGTGCCCACCGCAAACATCGTAGCCATGGTCGATGCAGCGTTGGAGGTTATATTATGAAACCATTCACCGCAAAAGAGATTCGAGGGAACTGGGCGACGTTGCTCTCGGCATGGAATAACGATGACTCGCTTGACCTTGGGCGGGTCGTGGCAGAGGTCGATACGTTGATCGCAATGAAGGTGGACGGCATCTACTCGCACGGTACGGCAGGGGAGTTTCATACTCAGACGGAGGCCGAGTTCGATCTGATCTCGGAGTGTCTGGCGACGAAATGCAATGCCGTTGGGATGCCCTTCCAGATCGGTGCGAGCCACATGTCTGCGCAACTCTCCTTGGGACGCCTCCAGCGCAGTGTGAAATGGGCGCCTAGCGCTTTTCAGGTCATCTTGCCGGATTGGTTCCCGGTGACCGAAGAAGAGGCTGTCGAATTTTTGAAGCGTATGGCAGAGGCGGCGCAAGGGATCGGACTGGTGCTCTACAATCCGCCGCATGCCAAGCGCGTGTGGAATCCTGAGCAGATTGGACGCTTGGTTGAACGTGTCCCGCAATTGATCGGTTTGAAGACAGCCGGCGGCGATGATGTATGGTATGCGTCGATGCGGGAGCATCTGCACAAGATTAGCGTCTTTGTGCCGGGGCATCTGCTTGCCAGCGGCGTGAAGCGCGGGGCGCAGGGCGCCTACTCGAATGTGGCGTGTCTGAATCCGGCAGCAGCGCAGCGCTGGACTGATCAGATGACCCATGATCTGCCAGCGGCGCTGGAGGTTGAGGTGCGGATGAAGCAGTTTATGTCCGAGCATATTGCTCCCTTTATTACGGAGCAAGGCTACTGCAATGCTGCGTGCGACCGGTTCATGGCCTGCCTGGGCGGCTGGGCCGATGTGGGCTGGCGCATGCGCTGGCCGTACCGCTCGATCCCGCAGGAGGAAGTCAAGCGCCTTCGTCCCGTCGTGCGGGAGTTGCTGCCGGAGTTTGCATAAACAGCAGCAGGGGGAGGCTGAAATGACAGCGAAAGAACGTGTGATGACAGCTATGCGGCATGAGCAGCCGGACTGGGTGCCGTGCTTTTACCGGGACATCCCGGAGGTCCGCGAGCGGTTGCTCCGCGAGTTGGGACTGCCGGACAGCGAGGCCCTGTTCCGCTTCTTGGAGATTGATTTTCGCTGGGTCGCGCCCGAGTATGTAGGGCCGAAATTAACGGACCCGGCACGGCCCCTTTGGCAGCGGAATATTTGGGGTGCTGAGTTTTCGTATGATCAGTTTTCAGAGGGAGGGGGCTATTGGAACGTGCGTCGCCCGCCGCTGGAGTCTGTGGAAGATCCGGCTGAGCTGGAGCACTATCCCTGGCCCAAGATTGAGTGGTTTGATTTTTCCACGCTGGCGGAGCAGTGTGAACGATATGCGGACTTTGCAATTATGACTGCGCCAGGCTTCGCCTCGCCAGGCGTGTTGCAGTGTCCGGTCCAGGAACTGCTCGGCGTGGAGCGCAGCCTGACTGATCCGCTGGTCAACCCTGAATTTTTCGCGGCGCTGGTCAGCAAGGTCACGGCGTTCAACCGTGCGTTGTGCGAAGCCATGATGGAGGCCAGTGGCAATCGCATCGACTTCTTCCGGCAGGGCGATGACTTCGGTACGCAGCGGGCGTTGCTGCTGAGTCCGGCGCTCTGGCGCGAACAGATCGGACCGGCCTTGCGGGCGATTGCCGAACCCGCCAAGCGGGCAGGGGCGTACTACTATCACCACTCGTGCGGCGCGATTCGCGACTTGATCCCGGATCTGCTGGAGATTGGCGTGGACGTGATCGACCCTGTGCAAGTGCTTTCAGAGGGCATGGTGCCGGCGGAGCTTAAAGCTGCTTTCGGCGATCGCGTCGTCTTCTCAGGGGGCGTGGACGAACAGGAGCTGTTGCCGAACGGAACGCCGAAGGAGGTGCGCGAAGGGGTCTGGCGGTTGCTGGACGACATGGCCATCGGCGGCGGATTCTTTGTTGGGCCGACGCACAATTTTCAAGTTGACATTCCGACCGCGAACATCCTCGCGCTCTACGAGGCCGCGTACGACTGGCGACCTGGTCGGAAGGATTTCCACAGGTGCAAGGTGGCTGCGACGATAGTGTCCAAGTGATGTGCCGGCGATGCGTTTGAGCGTGCGATTAAAATGGATCATTCCCAACAGCCGTCTGCAGAATTGATGTTTCCCCTCTAAGGGGCGCGCGTTGCTTGATACGTCGAAAAAGAAGGTTTAACGCCTGACCGTTTCCCCTAGAATTGCAAGAAAAAAAAGGTCAATGGCAGACGTACAAATACTTCCCTTAAATCACGACCCCTCGACTTTTCGGGTTGCAACATTAAACATTGGCTGTTTAAAAGCGTATTGACTTTCTCACGTCAAAAGCGTACCGTATGACGTACGAAAGGATTTTCCCCATGACGACTATGACCGTATCCGAAGCGCGCAAATCCCTCTATGGACTTGTTGACGATGTGGCGGAGTCCCATTACCCCGTCTCGATCACAGGGAAACGGAATACTGCTGTGCTTATTTCCTCCTCCGACTGGAGTGCCATTCAGGAGACACTTTACCTTTCAAGCATTCCCGGCATGAAAGATTCTATCAAGAAAGGATTAATCACACCTGTTCGTGAATGTTCAAAGGAACTGAAATGGTGAAGTGGACATTCCTTTTTACAAAGCAGGCTCAGAAGGATGCCAAGAAAATCTCTTCCTCGGGTCTGCGCGACAATGTTGAACGGCTGCTCGCCATCATCGCCGACAATCCTTTTCAGAGTCCACCGCCTTACGAAAAACTTCTAGGAGATCTTTCGGGGGCGTTTTCACGGCGTATTAACATTCAGCACCGACTTGTCTATCAAGTTCTCTCAGATACAAAAACTGTGAAAGTCATCCGAATGTGGACCCATTATGAATAGGAAGGGATAGAATATCCAATATCCAACAAGGAATATCCAAGGAAAATGCCGCGTTTCCGATGGTTATTGATCATTCCGCCTGTCCACCGTAGTAGTATTCGCGAAGGTGGATGTTGATGATTGGATATTCAACTAAACGGGCTCAAGGTGGCTGCGGCGGTAGTGGCCAGGCGATGTTCCGGCGATGCGTTTGAACGTGCGGTTGAAATGGCTGTGATCGTAGAAGCCAATAGCGCAGGCGATGTCGACAATCGTCCGGTTCGTTGTTTCCAGCAGGGAACGCGCGGCGGTAATACGGACCCGCTGTAGGTATTCGTATGGGGTGTATCCTAAAATGCGCTGAAAGCGGCGCTCAAATTGACTGATGGAAACGCCAGCAAGGGACGCCATTTTTTTGACTTCAATATTTTCGTTGTAGTGCTGATGGATGTGGGTGACAACCTGTGTAAAGCGTCCAAGCCATTCGGGAGTGTTGCGCAGGCCATCGACCATTCGATGAAAGCCGACTACGCCAATCGGTTTCCCTCGGTTGTTGTACAGCGGGAATTTACTGTGAATCATCAGCCGCTCTGAGTTTTCGGGGGCTGGCGCTATTTCATTGATGACGGGTATCCCTGTGGTCATGACCGCCTGGTCGCCTTTAATATAAAAATCAGCGCGATCCCGTGAAAAAAAATCGTAATCCGTTTTACCGATGGTTTGCAGTTCGTTATCCGCATTGCAGAATTGGCAGGCCCGGTGATTGTTCATCATAAAGCGTCCCTGGCTGTCTTTGATGAAAAAACCGACATCGGGAAGCGTGTCGAGCAGAGACCTAAATGACGATAGATTTTGAATCTGGCCTAAAAACGTGCGTTGAATCATTTTTGCATTCATGCCGATAGTGTACACATTTTTGTTAAAGGTTTACAAGACAAACACACCTGAATACTGTAGCATAAAATTATGTTTTTAAGATTGGATCGTGTTTTTCATGAACACATCAACAATGTGAGGCTGTTAATAAAGGAAATAAAAGATGAGTATAAAATCCGTGAAGCAACTTAAAACCGTTACAACGAATGTCAAGGATCTGGCAGAAGCGGCCCTAAAGCAGGGGAATGGTATTTTGCGGCTCGCACCAAATTGGGTGCCCCGGTCGTTTCTCCACCCAGGGCGTCGTCTCAAATTGCACACAGACGATCTTTATGCGTATGGACTTAAGCGCGGTGGCATTGACGAACGTTGGTTTGCCTCCACGACGGAAGCAGCCAATGAGGGTCGTGGGCCGGATGAGGGCTTGAGCTATGTCGTCTATAAGGGACAGCGTTTCCTGTTGCGCGATGCGGTTGCTGCGCTTGGCGCAAAGGCTGTGGGCAAGGATATCTGGCAGAAGTATCGCCGCTGGCCGGTGTATAGTAAGTTCTTTGATAACATGGGGCCGATTCCGCATCACATGCATCAGAACGCCCAACAGGCGAAAAAGGTGGGCCAGGAAGGCAAGCCGGAGACGTACTATTTTCCACCCCAGCATAATCTGACCGGGAATAATTTCCCCTACACATTTTTCGGATTGATTCCCGGCACTACAAAGGCGCAGGTGCGGAAGTGTCTTGAAAATTGGAATCAGGGCGATAACGGGATGCTTGATCTTTCACAAGCTTATCGCCTGAAGCCGGGCACGGGGTGGTTGGTGCCGCCGTGTGTGTTGCATGCTCCGGGTTCGCTCTGCACGTATGAGCCGCAATGGGGTTCGGATGTGTTTGGCATGTACCAGAGTCTGGTGGAAGGCCGTGAGGTGCCGTGGTCCTTGCTGGTGAAGGATGTGCCGCCGGAGAAGCATCAGGATCTGGATTACTTGGTCGAACAAATTGATTGGAAGCAAAATACAGATCCGAAATTCTTCCAGAATCATCATCTTGAACCGGTGATTGCCGGCGGCTCAGAAGCAGAGGGTTACATCGATAAGTGGATTTGCTATGGACGTGTCAAGGGTTGGCAGTGTGTCACGGCGAAAGAGTTGACCGTACTTCCGGGTGCGCGTTGCACGATTAAAGATGGCGGAGCGTATGGGCTCATTACTGTGCAGGGCAAGGGACGAATCAACGGTCAGCTTCTGAGCAGTCCGAATGTGATCCGTTTCCACGACTTAACCGATGATGAAGTTTTTGTCGTGGATGGTGCGGCGCGTGCCGGCGTGACGTTTGAGAACACTTCCGCGTGTGAACCTATGGTCATGTTGCGTTACTTTGGTCCGGAGGTCAATCCGTCTGCTCCGGATGTGGGAGGCAAGAAATGATCAACACGTTTCCGAAACTGCATAATGCGGCATGGCCGGGCGTGGTCGGGAAGGGCCCCGGCACGCCGGAGCCGCTGATCGACCTGCAAACGATGATTGACTTGACCTCCGCAGCAGAGGTGGGCGGTGTGCGTTTTGATGGGATCGATCTTTTCCTGTGTGCCCCGCACGTGAATATTGATGCCACGGATGCTGAGCTCGTGAGTTTAGCCGGCCGGATACGCGCCAAGGGGCTGGTGATCGGTTCCCTGGTCGCGCCTGTCTGGGGACCGGCGGGTGGCGGCTCCGCTTTTGGTGATGCTGCTGAACGTGATCAATTTGTTCAGCAAGTCCGCAAGGCGTGCCACATCGGCAAACGGTTGCGCGACATGGGCATTCGTCCGGACGGCGTCATCCGCATTGATTCATCAGGATCGGTGGCGGATTGGGCACGCGATCCAAGCGTCCATACCGCACGGATCATTGATACGTTTTCGCGTGCCTGCGACGTAGCCGAGGAATACGGTGAGAAGCTGGCGGCGGAGGGTGAAATCTGTTGGGGCGGCATGCATTCGTGGCGGTCCATGCTCCAGGTGCTGGAAGGGGTCGGACGTCCGGAGCAACTCGGTTTCCAGGCGGATATGGCGCATACGTTGCTTTATATGCTGGGGGTAAACGCGCCGGAAGACCGCTTGGTGCCGGAAGCGTTTGAGTGGCATGACGTGGCGACGTTTCAAGCCGCTTATATGAAGCTCGCGGCGGCGTTGCGTCCATGGACGATCGATTTTCATGTAGCGCAGAATGATGCAACCGTCAAGGGGCAGGGCACGCATGATAAGACAGGCCGGCACTGCTTGCCGGATGATCCGAATGGCAAATTGGATATCGTCTGGGCGGCTGGACAGTGGTTACGCGGCGAGGATGGACAGCCCACACGTGCCGTTCGGCATCTCTGTTGGGACGGCTGTATGTTTACCAACGAAGTCATGATGAAGCCTGAGACGTGGAATAAGATTTTGGCATCGATGATCAACGTGCGTGCTGCGCATGGTTGGTGTGAATAACGTGAAAGGAATTGAGAGGCGATGAAAGTAAAAAAGGTATTAAACGTCGGGATGATCGGGTACGGATTTATGGCGCGGACGCACTCGAATGCGTATCGCAGGGTCGGCAATTTCTTTGATCTGGAGGTCCCGCCGGTTTTAAAGACAGTGTGCGGCTTGGTCGAGGCCGAGGCTCAGGCATTTGCTGAAAAATGGGGGTACGAGTCCTACACGACGGACTGGCGCAAGGTTGTTGCAGACAAAGACATTGATATTATCGAAATCTGTGTGCCCAACAATTGCCATGCGGAGATCGCGATCGCCGCAGCGAAAGCGGGTAAGATCGTTATTTGTGAGAAGCCGTTGGCCTTGAATTCAGAAGAGGCTTTACGCATGACCGAAGCCGTGGAGGCCGCAGGGGTGCCTAATCTTGTTTCGTTTAACTATCGGCGTATTCCTGCAGTGACATTGGCGAAACAGTTGATTGATGAAGGCCGGCTCGGAAAGATTTTTCATTACCGTGCCAATTTCTTGCAAGACTGGACGATTTCGGCGGATGTGCCGCAGGGGGGTATGGCGACGTGGCGGCTGGATGCCAAAGCAGCGGGGTCAGGGGTCACAGGAGATTTGCTCGCGCATTGCATTGATTTGGCACTGTGGCAGAACGGGCCGATTCAGAATCTGACGGCGATGACTGAAACGTTTGTGAAGGCGCGTAAGAATGTAGAGACAGGCAACATCGAACCGGTTAAGATTGATGATGCCTGTATATTCTTCTGTCGTTTTGCCAATGGCTCAATCGGCAATTTTGAGTCGACACGGTATGCCCGTGGACACAAAGCGCTTTTCACATTTGAGATCAACGGCGAACTGGGTTCACTCCGCTGGGATCTCCATGATCTGCATCGGTTGCAGTATTTCAATTATCGCGATGAGGGTATCCTGCGCGGCTGGCGTTCCATCCATGTGAGCGATAACGATCATCCGTATATGAAAAATTGGTGGGTGCCGGGACTTCAGATTGGTTATGAACATTCGTTTGTTCATCAGATTGCTGATTTCTTGCAGGGGTTGGCCAAGGGGCAGCCTGTGAGCCCGACCTTCCGTGAGGCGCTGGCGACACAGCGTATTTGCGATGCCATTCTTGCGTCCGCGAAGAGCGGGCAACAGCAAGAGATCGGGTAGGGGATGAGCGCGGGGACAGAGGGTTTAAAAAAAGGGGGACTTATATGAGCAGGGAAAAACTGTTGATGGCGTTTATTTGTTTGGGAGGGATGACCTTTGCAGAGGAGGTGAATCTTTTCAATAACAAAGACCTGACTGGATGGGAAGGGGCGCCAGGGGTTTGGACGGTCGAGAATGGGGCATTGGTCGCACAGAGCACACCTGAAAAGCCTTGTAAAACAGATACGTATCTAGTTTGGAAGGGCGATACGCCCAGTGACTACGAGTTGTCGGCTGATTTCCGTCTGAGTGCGAAGGGAAATTCCGGAATACAGATTCGGTCGGAAAATCTTCCTCAATGGAAAACGTCGGGGTATCAGGCGGACATGACAGGAGATGGCGGCCTCGTGGGATTTGTTTATCATCATAAACGCGGGCTCATTGCGGGCCGTGGACAGCGGGTGTTTGTGGCACCGAATGGGTCTAAAACCATGGAGAAGATAGCGACTCCGCAAGAGCTGCTCAAGAGTTTTAAACCCGGAGATTGGAACACCTATCGGATCGTTTGCTGCGGTCCGGAAATCACGCTGTATGTGAATAGCGTGATGATGTGTCAGTTTACGGATAAAGACTCCAAGCTCGCCACGACCAATGGTGTGATCGCCCTGCAGATGCATCCTGGCCCGCCCATGAAGATCGAGTTCAAAAACATCATTCTCAAAAAAGAAGTCAAAGGAAAAAACCCATGAAGACCGCACGTATTGGCTCATCCAGTCGCAGGCAGTTTCTGAAGCAGTCATTGGCATCTAGCGGTGCGCTCACCCTTCCGTACATTATTCCAGCTTCAGCATTGGGACTTGATAATACCGTGGCGCCGAGTAATCGGCTTGTCATGGGCGTTATCGGGGTCGGTGGGCGTGGCAGTAGCGACTTGAACTGGATGCTCGGAGAAAAAGATGTTCAGTTCGTCGCGGTGTGCGACGTGCATAAGGGAAAACGCGATAAGGCTAAGGCGGCTGTAGACAGCCGTTATGGCAATACATCTTGCGTTGCTTACCGAGATTTTCGCGACTTGTTAGCTGCGCAGAAAAATACAGATGCCATGCTGATCGCGACAGGCGACCGGTGGCATACGCCAGCCGCAATTTTTTCGATGAAAGCCGGCAAGGATGTGTATTGTGAAAAGCCGGGCATGCGGACGATTGCGGAGGGGCAGGCACTGGTCAAGGTTGCAAAAAGTACCGGCCGGATATTTCAGACGGGTGCACAGCGTGCAAGCGAATCGAATTTTATGTTCAGTGGCGAATTAGCGCGGACAGGTCGTCTCGGAAAGATTCACACGGTGTATGCTCATCTCGGTTATCTCCCGGCGTGGCCACGGATCAATGCGGTATTGCCAGCCGTACCAGAACCGCCGAAGGAGGAATTTGACTGGGATTTATGGCTGGGACCTGCTCCGTTTCGTCCATATAACCCGGCGTTCTTGAAACCTTGGCCTGTTCCAGGCTGGTACACGCAATATGATTTTGCGGCAGGGATCGCGCAATGGGGTTCCCACACGATTCTGCAGTGTCAATTGGATATGGGGCTGGCAGACACCTCTGCGGTGGAATATGAATATCCCGCGAACCTCAAGGGCGAGGGAATGACGATCAAGTTTGCAAACGGTCTTAAACTGGTTGCCCGTTGCGGCGGATGGCATGGGTCGTGCGGGGTTCGTTACGAAGGCGCGGATGGCTGGGTTGCTTGTGCAGACGGCTATGAGAGACCGGAACTTTCTTCGCCGGATTTATTCAAAGATTACAAAAATCTCGTGAACACGTATATCGAACGAACCGGACATCCAAAGAACCATGTGCGTGATTTCTTAGAGAGCGTGAAAACGCGGCGTCCGACCATTACACACGCAGGTGTGGCACATCGCACGATGACAACGAATCTGATTATGGACATTTGTTTGGATCTCAAGCGCAGCCTGAAATGGGATCCAGTGAAAGAAGAGTTCATCGGCGATGATGAGGCGAATCAACTGCGTTCGCGGGTGACGCGTGCGCCGTGGAACGTATGAACACGATAAGAAAGGGGAACAGGGTAATGAAGCTATTCCAATTCATGTTGGGCGTAACAATCGCGTTGACGGTTGGTGCGCAGACCGGCGATGTGAGGAAGACGGTGGCAATAGGCACGGATACGATCAAATTTAAAGTCCATCGCGTGGGGAACTTTCGCAGTGAGGCGTGTGGTGTGGCTGATTTTAATAAAGATGGTAAACTCGACATCGTGGCGGGGGAATATCTTTATTTGGCACCAGACTGGAAGGCGATTAAAATTCGTACGATAGGGGGCGCTGTAAATGAAAACGGCAAGGGATATCGCCACGACTTTGCTAATATCTCGTTAGATGTTGATTTAGATGGGTTGCCAGATGTGGTCAGCGTCGATTGGTTTAGCAAACAGGCGGTCTGGTTTAAAAATGTTGGTAGTACGGGCGGGGAATGGCCGATGCGTATTATTCATCAAAACGGGAACTTTGAAGCCGCTGATATTTTTGACCTCGAAGGTAAGGGCCGGACGACAGCGATTGTGCCGTTTGTACAGCAATCGATTTGGTGTGAAGTTGGTACGAATGTTAATGGTCAGGCCACGTGGCTTACGCATCTCGTTTCAGAAAAGAAAATGCAATTTGGTGCAGGCGTAGGGGATATCAATGGTGATGGTCGACCGGACTTGATTCGCCCAAATGCATGGTTTGAAGCGCCAGTAGATGTGCGTCATGGCAACTGGATTGAGCATCCGCTTGCTTTGGGGTCGGCGAATGGTAAAGTCACGCATACTGCGCAAATACTGGTGTATGATGTGAATGGGGATGGGTTAGCTGATATCATTACCAGCAGTGCACATGGGTTCGGAATCTTTTGGTATGAACAGAGTCGTGATAATGGACAAATCAGTTTTAAACAGCACTTAATTGACAATACATGGTCGCAGGCACATAGTCTCGCGCTTGGCGATCTGGATGGTGACGGGGTGTTGGAATTAGTGACCGGCAAGAGGTTTCAAGCGCACAACGGTAATGACCCACAGGAAGATCAGCCACTGGGCGTGTATTATTATAAACTTCATCGTAAGCCCAATCTTCCCACGACCTTTAGTAAGCACATTGTTTCTTATAACGAAGGTATAGGTTCTGGCATGAACATCTGCTTAGCAGACATTAATGCTGACGGGAAACTTGATATTGTCGTTACTGGAAAATGGGGAGGCCCTGTTTGGTTTGAAAACAGAGGCATGTGATTTTGTATACAGGGTGACGTTATTGAAAATACAAAAAAAGGCAGAATAAATATGCATGTATCAGATAATAAGAAGACGAAGAAGGGTGTCGTCTTAAACCGGCGTCAGTTTTTAAAACAGGCAACCGCGGTCAGTGGCGCTGTAGCCGCGCCATGGATTATACCCTCGTCGGCACTGGGACGCGACGGGACCATCGCGCCAAGTGAGCGGATCGTATTGGGCGGCATCGGACTGGGCCCGCGTGGCAAGTACGATCTTTCGGCCATGCTTCCGGAGAAGGATGTGCAGTTCGTCGCGATCTGTGATGTCCAGCGCTCCAGGCGCGAGGATATTAAGCGGATGGCGGACGGACACTATAAGAACACGGACTGCGTGATGTATCGCGATATGTTTGAGCTGTTAGCCCGTCCGGATATCGATGCCGTGCTCATTGCCACGGGCGACCACTGGCATGCGCTGGCAGCTTTGCTGGCCGCCAAGGCTGGCAAGGATGTCTATTGCGAGAAACCCTGCGGCATGACCATGGGTGAAATACAAGCGCTCTCGGATGGGATACATCGTTATGGTCGTATCTTCCAGGCTGGCACACAACGCCGTAGTCAATCCAACTTTCGGTATGCTGTGCAGATGGCGCACAATGGTTGGCTGGGTCAGTTGAAGACCCTGCATGCTTCAGTCTATGTGCCCAAGAAATCATATACCTGGCTTCCCGGTGAACCCGAACCCGCGAAAGAGGAGTGTGATTGGGATCGGTGGCTGGGTCCTGTGCCGTGGCGTCCCTATAACAAGCGTTATGTCCAAGGCGGCTGGCGCGGACACCACGATCTCGAAGCAGGTGGAAACTTCTTGGACTGGGGTGCGCATACGCTCGATCTCTGCCAGTGGGCGAACCAGTCAGACCACACCACGCCACTGGAGTTTGAGTCCACCCAGAATGAGGCGATCTGTACCTACGCGAACGGCGTCAAGGTTGTGTGCGACTATCTGCCGACAGCTTTCGGAAACCGCGATCCGCAGTACCGGACTTCAACAGGGACCTGTCCTGTGCGCTTTGAAGGAGACCAAGGGTGGGTTGAGACAGGCGATAGCGGAGAGGTCGTCCTTTCAGAAAACTTAATGAAGATCCGCAAGAAACTATTCCCTAAAATTGGGACCAACCCAGGCTCGCATGGCCGGAACTTCTTGGACTGCGTCAAGTCGCGCGCCAAAACAGTCGCAAATGAGGATGTCATGCGCAAGTCGCATCTGGCCTGTTTTGCGGCGCAGCTCTCGTGGCAGTTAGGACGCAAGCTAACCTTTGATCCCGTAAAAGAGGAATTTGTCAATGACGACGAGGCCAACCGCATGCGGAGCCGCGCCAGCCGTGAACCGTGGAGTTTTAACATTTAAGGAGATTGTATGAGATTTGATTATCAACATCGAACAACAGGTATTGCCCTTCTATTTTTACTCATGGCCGCACTGACGTGTGTCGCCGGAGGGGATGCTGAGAAAACCAAGAAATTGATCGAGGTCCTGAAGTCGGATGCCGATGTCTTCAGCAAGGCGCGTGCTTGTCAGCAGGCTGGCGAGTTTGGAACTGCCGAAGCGGTTCCTGCCTTATCCGCGCTGCTAAGCGATGAGAAGCTTGCGGCTTATGCGCGGAGCGGACTTGAAAACATTCCTGATCCCGCGGCATCGGCTGCGTTGCGCACTGCACTGGGTTTGCTGGAAGGCGCGAGGCTGGCTGGGGTGGTCACTTCGCTGGGTGTTCTGCGTGATGCGCAGGCGGTGGAGGCGTTGCAAAAACTGGCTACAGACCCTGCAAAAGGGGTTGTCAAAGAGGCGTTGTTCTCCTTGGGCAGAATTGCCGATGCCGCCAGCATGGAGACGTTGCGCTCTATGCTGCGCTCAGGTCCGGAGACATCACGTTCTGATGCGGCTTCTGCATGTCTGCTGGCTGCAGAGCGGCAATGGAAGCTTGGCCAAACCGAATGTGCAAAGGCGTTGTACGATGAGGTACGTGTGGCGAAAGTGCCAGCATCGTATCGGAGCGGCGCGACGCGTGGCGCGATCTTGATGCGCAAGGAACAGGGCCTTGCATTTTTGATCGAGCAGGTCAAGTCCGCTGACCCCGTCGCGCAGCAGGCAGCCTGTCAGACCGCGCGCGAGTTTCCAGTGAAGACCGTGACGGCTGCGCTTGTTGCTGCATTGAACAGCGCGAGCACGCATGAGCAAGTCTGCCTGCGGGCTGCGATGGATGTGGTCTCCTTCACGCCCTTGTTCAATGGCAAGACCTTTTTTGGCTGGGAAGGCGACACGACCAACAGTTTCCACATTGCTGAAGGTTCAATCGTGGGAGGTAATCTTCAAAATAAAATTCCGCGTAACGAGTTTTTGGCGACGACCCGCTTCTTCACCAACTTCATCCTGCGCGCAGAGTGCAAGATACTAGGACCGTGCAATGCTGGCATCCAGTTCCGAACGCAGCGGATTCCAAACCACCATGAGGTCAAAGGTTTTCAGGCCGACATGTCCGTGGGCAAGGATGGCGGATATTGGGGCAAGCTTTACGATGAATCGCGGCGCAATCGCATCTTGGGCGTGAGCGAAAACAGGGCGCAGATGATCGAGCGTCTCAAGGCTGACGATTGGAATCAGTATGAGATTCGTTGCGAAGGGCCACGGATCCAGCTCTTCGTCAACGGTGTGCGCACACTCGACTACACCGAGACCGATTCCGCGATTCCGCAGTTCGGCATCATCGCGGTGCAGATCCATGCAGGTCTGCCGAGCGAGGCGTGGTACCGGAATATTTCGA
>SERZ01001136.1_pt1 | contig 15792 bp, 12 predicted proteins | sample 3171461 | NCBI WGS metagenome assembly SERZ01 (sample SAMN06051861, study PRJNA518727) | freshwater metagenome | biome: subpolar coniferous forest; feature: holomictic lake; material: water; isolation source: holomictic Lake 227, 6 m depth | place: Canada: near Kenora, Ontario | collected... | reverse complement strand
TTACGGCTTTTCATACGTCATTCTGCGATATTTCAATGCCGCCGGCGCTGATCCAGAGGGGCAAATCGGTGAAGACCATGACCCGGAGCCACATCTAATCCCCATTCTGCTTCAAACAGTTCTGGGACAACGAAGTCACACAGATGTCTATGGAACCGATTACGATACCCCGGATGGCACCGCTATCCGTGATTATATCCATGTAACCGATTTGGCCAAGGCCCACGTTCTGGCCCTGAAATACCTGGATGAATCTTGTCAGAGCCAGTGTATCAATCTGGGAACAGGACGCGGATATTCGATAATGGAAGTCATTCGGGCGGTTCAGCAGGTCACGGGAAAGTCTGTGATCTATCGGACTGTGGGAAGGCGTCCAGGCGATCCGCCGGTTTTGGTGGCAAAGCCTGAGTACGCCGATTCCATGCTGGGCTGGAAACCGGATTTCTGCGAAATCAATGCAACAATTGCAACAGCCTGGAACTGGTATCAGTCCCAATCAGGGAAGAAAAGTCTATAACGGCCATGAAAATTTTATCGCGTGAATTTGCCATTGGAATAATGATGATCCTGGCTACAGGCTTTTTCTCCGCAGATTCGGTTGCTGAAGATACGCTTCTGGACACCATAGAATTTTCCAAGCAGTATCTGGTGCAGTTGTCCGGTACGGTGATGAATGAGACTTTTTCCGGAGCTCAGGCATTGTTAACCTTGATGCCACCTGCGCCCGGCGGCAGCAATCCCTACCAGATCATCATTGAGGGTTTCCCCAAGAAAAATTCACGGAACAGCTTTTTCTGGAATGCTGAATACTCAGAAATGACCGCTATATCAAACGAAATCACCTGCGATATCAAACGGACATTTGTAAAACCCGTGCCAATGCACTTTATTTTTATGAGCCCTGCGCTTTTGAAGGTCAGAGATGTTTTAGAGGAAAGAGACATAGAAAAGGAAAAAGCGGCTGAAAAAGTAGCCCTTCCGACCCTGATCACTGCCAGGGCAGGCAAGTTGAAGCTTAGTATCTATTCAAATTCGGTTTCGGGAACGGTATGGATGAAAGGTTATGATCAGGTTGAACACGCGTTTGTCCAGTACAGCGCCAGTTTGTACGGCAAAAGATCGTATCATCTGAGGCCAAAGCAGGAAGTCAAAAAATAATGCGATGCTTACTTCATATCATTGCAGCAACCCTGCTTTTATCCGTGATTTCAGCCATCGCTATTGCGGGTAATATCCGCATGTCGTGGACGCCATCGGGCTACGGCGGTGGCGGCCGATTCACTGCCATTGCCATAGACCCGTTAAATCCACTGACAATTTACGTTGGCTCTGATGTGGCCGGGGTTTTTCGAAGCCGGGACGGCGGAAACCATTTTGAACTTATCGGAACAGGTCTGGGAGGTTTTTCTGTTGCCGATATCGCCGTATCCCCTGAAGATTCCCGTCAGGTTTTTGTTCTCACCGATGCCGGCCTTTATCATAGCATCAATCAGGGAGATTCCTGGGTCCGACTGTCCGAGGAAATCAGGTACCCATCCCGTTTTTTCGGAAGCCATCTCTTGCTTTTTACCCGGAAATCACTGTGGATCGGGACGGATGATAAAGGTGTTTTCCAAGTTCCCTTAAGCGACCTCAAGTCTTTGCCTCAGCGTGTGCAGGGACTGGAACCGTCCAAAATCAATGGTATGGCGGTTTATGATGGTTATCTGTACGCAGGAACTGCAGGCGGTGTATATCGGCTGGAGGAACAAACCTGGAAGCCGCAGAATGAAGGACTCCCCTATGGATATTTTGAGATAACGGACATTGCCGCTTCCGGGAATACCCTTTATATTGTTGAAAAACACTCCGGCTTGTTCCGCTGGAACCAGATGTCGCAGGTTTGGGAAAATTGCCCCCTTTCAACGCAGCTTAAAGGCTATAAATCAATTGCCGTTCATCCGGGAAATCCTGATTTGCTGTTTATCGGTTCACATCCGGAAAGCTGGCCACATCTGCTCCATAAGACCCTGAATGGCGGCAAAACATGGAAATCCATTCAGTCGTTTAAGATGGATCAGGGGGCCACTTCCAACTGGACCAACACTCTATCCGGAGCAGAACGCATCATGTTTGTTCCGGGAACCACCAGCTCGCTGATCTTGATTGACTGGTGGAATGTCTGGAAGTCATCTGATACCGGAGAGCACTGGACACAAAAATATCATGGACTTCAAAATACAGTAGTTAACGACCTTAAAATTCATCCTCGAAAGCCTGAGACTCTATATCTGTGTGCTGCGGACAATGGTCTGATGGTTTCCGAAGATTCGGGAAAACACTGGCGCAGATCAATGAATGGCGTGGCTGATGGCCACGCACAGGAAATCGAAATCTCTCAAAGTGATCCAACCCGGATGGTTTTGCTCATGAATCCATGGGGCAAGAAGGGAAAGGTTTATGTCTATGAGTCCCGTGATGCCGGAATAAGCTGGAAGGACATTGGCTTTTCCGTTCCTGTTGAAACCCTGCCCAAGTTGGGATATGTTGATGGACTGGCGACCAATGTGGAGTTAGACCCCCTTTCCGATAATACTGTGTATGTGGGAACCAATGGCTATGGGGTTTATAAAACCATCAATGCAGGTAAAGACTGGACTCAAATGAATCAAGGGCTAAGCACCCCTTTTATCAAGGGACCGGGGGCGCTTTGCGTCCATCCCAAGCACCCAGGCACTCTTTTTGCGAGTACACAGGCCTGCGGCGTTTACAAATCCATCAATGGTGCGAACACCTGGCAGCGTATGACAACTGGAGAGCTGTTTACCTTTGGAATGGCCATAGACCCATCTGCTCCATCCCGGATTGTCGTGGGCTGTGCTGGAAATACGCTTTTGATCACCAATGATGAAGGAAAAAGCTGGCAGGAAACTCGCCTTCCAGTTGCTCCATATCCTCAAATGGCGGTACATTGCGTCGCCTTTCATCCTCAACACCCGGAGCTGGTTTTGGCAGGAACAATTCGGTATGATGTCCGGGCGACCGAAGGACTCTTTATCAGCACAGACAGCGCAAAAACATTTCAGCAGGTTCAAATGGATGTTCCAAAGGTTAATATCAATACCATCACCCTGACAGCAGGGCAGCCTGTTGCAGGATATATCGGGTTTAATGGAACCGGAATCTTTCGAATCGAACTGGGAGAAAAACCTTAAATGCAGATGATTTTCTGTAACAAATATTTTTTCCTAAATGGCGGAACCGAGACATATCTTTATAATATCATGAACTATCTGTCAGCTCGGGGACATACAACCATTCCTTTCAGTGTCCGATATGCCGGCACTTGGCCCTCCGCCTACCAGGACTATTTCCTGGGGCCTCCGGGAGACCCTGATCAGGCGCATTTAAGCAATATCCGGTTCTCTCCGGCTAATATCCTGCGATTTCTGGACAGAAGCACCTACTCCTTTGAAGCCAGAATAAAATTAAGCAGGCTGCTGAAAGCGGTTGGCGGAGCAGATATCGCCTATGTCCTGAATATCTATAACTACATGTCGCCAAGTATCTTCCATACATTCAAACGCCACAACATTCCTGTGGTCATGCAGATCGGCGACTACAATCTGCTTTGTCCCAGCTATTCCCTGCTGCGAAATGGAAGGCCGTGTACTCTCTGTGTTCAGGGACAGTATTATAACGGTCTCAAATACCGGTGTGTGAAAAACCATCTGGCAGCCTCGGCTGTTCGGGTCGCCGCCATGTATCTCCATCGTTTGCTCGGACTGTATAAACTGGTGGATGCCATTGTTGTGCCATGCCAGTTTATGAAAGACAAACTCATCGAAGGCGGGTTTTCTGAAAAAAAGACGTACATACTGCAATATCCGGTTGAAAGAAGACAAAAAAATCGAAGAAAACCAGGAGACCGTGGAGGGGAGGGCAGACGGGAAAGAGAGAGTAGGCCGAGTGATAGGATTCATATCCTGCAGTATCCGGTTGAAAGAGCAACCGAGCCGGATAAAGCCTGGTGCAAAAAAAATTATATGGTCTATTTTGGCAGGATATCGTATGAAAAAGGGCTGGACACACTGATTAACGCATTTCAGAAACTGAATCCGCCAACAGACCTTTATATCATAGGCAGAAGCTATGATGGAGAAGAGGAGCGACTGAAATCGCTCATTCAGCCTCATGCACAAAACCGCATCCATTTTCTGGAATTTCAAACTGGTCAAACCCTGTCAAAGTGGATTGCAGAAGCCTTGTTCAGTGTCGTTCCCAGCAGGTGGTACGATAACGCACCGCTCAGTATCTATGAGAGCTTCCTCAATGGTACCCCTGTTCTGGCCTCACGTATTGGCGGCATTCCCGAGCAGGTTCAGGAAGGGGTAACCGGACAATTGTTTGAACCCGATTCCTGTGATGATATGGCGCAAAAAATGGACAAAATGCTGTCGGACAAGGAAAAACTGGTTCAGATGGGAATAGCCGGTCAGTCTTATGTAAAAGATAGGCTTCTTATCAAAGATCAAATGGACAGCCTGATGAATCTGTTTGATACCGTCATCGCTAATTACAAATGGAGATAGCACCATGATCAATCCCAAAAAAACCCGCGTTGCTGTCGTGGTATCCCACCTGACCATAGGCGGTGCTGAGCAGTTGCTGTTGGAACTGCTGCGCCACATTGACCGGCTGCGATTTGACCTTCACATCTTTTTTTTAAGAGAGCCAGGCATCCTGGGAAAGGAAATCCTTCAACTGGGCTTTCCGGTCAGCACCGGAATCATTCGGTCGAAATTTGACTTGTCCGGGATTTTCAAACTGACAAGGCTTTTAAAGGATTTTCAAACTGATGTCGTTTTTTTGATCAATCATCTCAACACCCTGTTTTTCGGGGTGTTGGCCAGCAAGCTGGCAGGCGTTCGAACCTGCATCAACTGGGAGAATGAGACGTTCAAAAAATATCCCTTTCATCCCTTGACTATGCTGGGGCGACGCATACTTCATCTTGGTGTTGACTACGTTGTAGCTGCGGCAAAGGGTCATGGCGACTATATCGCTGTTGAAGAAAAAATTCCCTATTCCAAGATACGGGCTATTTATAACGGCGTGGATCCGGAGCGGTTTCAATCCCATCTTGGCAAGGAAGAAGCCAGGGGCCGTCTAAGAATATCGGCACAAAGTCCAGTGGTCAGCATTGTGGCTGCGCTCCGTCCGGACAAAGCCCATCATATATTTCTGCGGGCTGCCCGGATGGTTGTGGATGCCATACCCGAAGCTCACTTTCTGGTAATTGGGGACGGCCCCCTCATGCCATTTCTAAAAAGCCTTGCCACGGATTTGAATCTTGAGCATCAGGTGCGTTTTCTGGGTTTTCAGCGCCAGTTGGGAGATATTTTTGCAGCGGTTGACATTAACTGTCTCTCCTCCTATCCTCAGCAGGAAACATTGTCAGTTGCCGTCATCGAAGCCATGTCCGCGGGCATTCCCATCGTCTGCACGGATGTGGGGTTCATGAATGAGATCGTGATTCCGAACGAGACGGGGTTTCTGGTTCCCGTTGATGATCCGGAAAGTTTAGCGAAAAAAATCATTCATGTGCTTAAAAACCCTGAGCAGCAACAATACATGGGCCATCAGGCCCGGAAACTGGTGGATGGAACTCTCAGCGTTCATCAGATGGCAAGAGCCTTTGAGCAGTTAATGCTGCTTTCCAAATCCGGATGAATTGTCGCTCTTATATCGTTTTAAAACGATGACTTGAAGAGTCAGGTAAACATGTAATTTAAGTGATCAATACCGAGGTATAATGGTTAATAAATCTCTCAGAGTATTGCTGCTTGTGGACTGGAATCCCGATAATGGTTCTTTGCTGCTGGATTGTTTTCGAAAAGCCGGCCTGAACAGTGATATTATGGGCACCGACTATAAGCAATCGTCGTGGACACCTGCAAACAAAGTTTTTTTTCATTGGCCAAGATGTTTATGGGTCAGTATAAAAGCTTTTAGCAGGAGACATGACTATGACTATGTGATTGCCTGGCCGCAAATCATGGGGATGTTTTTAGGCTTTATCAAATTCATTACATGTTCAAATTCACCAAAAGTTTTTTTGCTGAATACAACTATTGTTGAACGGAAAAATCCCCTACTGGAAACACTCCGAAGGTACTTTCTTTCTTTATCCTTTAAAAAAGTTAATCATATCAGTTTTCTGTCCAATGCTTACATGCATTTAATTCAGGGTAGGTTTAAATTGTCAAAAACTCAGGTTATTCTTTTGAGACAACCCATCACTTTTAAGAAAAATCCTGATTACAGTGGCTTTAAACCAAATAGCTATCTCTATTCCGTAGGCTTAAGTTACAGGGATTTCCCTACCCTGATGGAAGCCGCAAAAAAAAGCTCAAAACGATTTGTGTTAGCAACAACTGATACTTTCTTAAAAGGTCTGGCTATTCCAAATAATGTTACTGTTTATCGAAATGCATTTGGGGATGAAGCCGAAGAGCTGATGAAACAGTCCGCCGCAGTAATTTTTCCTTTGGAAAGGACATCTTCTCCCGCAGGAGAAACCACGCTTGTTAGCGCCATGTTTTATGGAAAACCGGTAATTACCACGAAGACTATTACCACTCAGGAGTATATCACAGATGGTCAAAACGGCTTGCTGGTTCCCTGGCAGGATCCTGATGCTATTGTTGATGCAATAAACATCATCTTTTCTGATCCTGAAAAAGCCGACGACATGGGACGACAGGCCAGACAGACTGTGCTGAAAAACCATACTATGGATGTGTATTCGAAAAAAATTATCGATATTATTGAAAACAAGATCATTTAAAAGAAATATCTCACGATTATTGAATTGGTATATTCGAATTTTGCGGATTTCGGTATGAGAGGGGGAATATAAATATATGGCTATCTTAGTTACAGGGGGTGCGGGTTATATTGGGAGTGTTGTTGTGGAGCGCCTGATTAACGCTGGCCAGCGGGTTGTGGTATTAGATAACCTCTCTACCGGATATCGCAATGCAGTCCATTCAGATGCGGAATTTGTGTTGGGAGATATTCGAGATATACCATGTTTGAAGCATGTGTTCAGCCATTTCGATATTGATGGCGTTATTCACATGGCTGCCAAGGCCCTGATACCTGAATCTATTACTGACCCTGCCCCATTTTACGAAATAAACCTTTCGGGTGGAATTAAACTTATTGACACCATGGCGACCCACGGAGTGAGGCAAATTATTATGTCTTCTACTGCCGCCGTGTATGGACAGCCAGACTGTATGCCCATTGATGAAAACACAACAACAAATCCCATGAATCCATATGGTGAGACAAAGTTAAGTTTCGAAAGAATGCTCTATTGGTATTCGCAAGCTTATGGTTTTGAAGCAACGGTTTTTCGTTATTTCAGTGCTGCGGGTGCATCAACACATTACGGAGAGGCCCATGTTCCAGAGACCCATTTAATTCCACGTCTTCTCCTTTCTGCACTGAACGGAACTTCTGAAGCTGAAATCTATGGAACTGATTACGATACACCGGATGGTACTTGCTTAAGGGACTTCGTTCATGTTATCGATTTAGCTGATGCGCATATCCGTGCGCTTGAGGTTCCCAATATTTCTGGTTTCAGGGTCTATAATATGGGCAGCGGGACTGGCTACTCAGTACTGGATGTTGTGAATGAAGTCGAAAAAATTACAGGAAAAAAACTGCAACGGAGATTTCTTCCCCGCAGGAATGGCGATCCAGCACGTTTGTTAGCTTCCTCTGCCAAGGCTATTAGCGAACTCGAGTGGAAGCCAGCTTATCAATCGCTGTATGACATTATTGTGTCTGCCTGGAACTGGCACTGCAGGTATCCAAATGGTTTTCAAGGTTGATGACTTTTAAATCAGGCACGGCCTGACAGTCTTGCATGGTTCAAAAACAGCAAGGGGCAGAAATGAGCAATCAAAGATTTATTGTCATGATTTTCAATTGTTTCATGATAATTACTGCAATAACATTAGCTATTATGTTTGGAATCTTAGGATATGGTCGGCCGCAGGGTCCTCAGCACTTTTCGTTATATGATTTTAATGTTTTATATTTAGCTGGAAAAACATGGCTGAACGGATTAAACGCATACGATGCTACAACTGCCTGCAATCAAGTTGCCGGATTATGGAATCCGGAATCCTATAATTTTGCATATCCTCCCCATTCCGCTTTCTTATTTATGCTCTTGTCTGCAACAAATTTTGAAACTTCGAAGTTATTATTTATAATCACAAATATTTTCTGTATCGTCGGGTTTGCTTATCTTTGTCTGAATATATATAATTTCTCGAATGATAGAAAATATTTTTTTCTTTTAGACTTTAAGTCGTCTCTATTAATTTCCATTATAGTTGGAAATAGTTTTGTCGCTAATGTTTTATGGGTTGGCCAAACAAGCATAATATTTTCTACAGCCCTTTTAGCATCATATTATTTCTACATTAGATCCAAAGAGATAACAAGTGGAATTTTTATGGCATTTGCTTTAATGAAACCGCAACTGGCATTCACTTTTTTGTTGTGGTTATTACTTGAGAAAAAGTGGAAAACTCTTGCAGCTTCAATTATTTCAGTAGTTATTCTGTCTATAGTTCCAATACATAATCGTGGTGTAATAAACACAATACACGATTGGATGCTATCCATGAATACATATTTGCGAACAGGGAATAGCGAAGGCGCCTGGAATCTTTTTGGCATTCAAAGTTCATTATATGACTTTGGGCTTCAAATTAATACTCCAATAATCATTATCTGTTCAATATTATTACTTATGGTTATACATCAATATGTTGTTGAAATTAATATATTCAATTTGTTAGGAATATTAACTATTATTGGATTTCTTTTTGGACGGGCGGCTCACCAATACGATATAATTATAATAGCTTCTATTTTACCATATTATTTAAGAAAAATCTCAAAAAGTGATCTTAAAAAAATGGTTTTTCTTTTATTAACTGTAGCTATTATCATCTTTCCTAGAAATCTATTATTTTTATCAGATTATCGCATATTGCACCATCACCGAGAAATTGTTTTAGTGATTGTGCTGTTATTTCTGCTATTAGGGCGAGAAGAGCGCCAACCACTACCTGTTTAGATTTGGTATTTGTACCTTTGCTGTGACCGAAACGGCTACCCACATAAGGCGGGACACTTTTAATCTCAAGTTACGGTCTGTATCGAAAGTGTCCCGGTTTATGTGGGTAGCCCTTTGTTGGGAATCACCTTAGCAATATCTGGTTTTTGGGAGAGCGGCTTTCGCCAGAAGCAATCACCCGAATGGCGGGCGTTCCCTTGACCGGGCATTTGTTTTGGCAGATACCGCATCCCACGCATTGTCGCAGATTCACATAGGGCTGTTTAAGGCGGAGCCGCTCAGCGCCGAAGCCGGCGACATCCGCTTCGCGAAAGACTACGGCCTTTGGAGAGGTCGGGCAGACTTCCTCGCAGACAATACACGCGCCGTTTTCGGTCCATGGCAGGCATCTTCCCCTATCCACAAATGCTGATCCGATGCGGACGGGGCCTGATATCTTTTCTTTTCCCGTAATTGGCCGAATGGCGCCTGTCGGACAGACACTGCTGCAAAGAGTGCATGAATATTCGCAGTACCCTATAGCCATGTTTAACACAGGAGTCCAGATGCCGGCGAGGCCGGCTTCCCCAAGCGCTGGCGAAATGACGTTTGTCGGGCAGGCTTTCATGCACAGGCCGCAACGCTGGCAGCGTTCCAGAAACCGGGTTTCCGTCAATGATCCCGGCGGGCGGATCAGTCGGGGGTCGGATGCCTGATGAATCTGGCCGTCCAACCGGCTAAGAAGTGGAAAAGCAATGCCGGCAGTAAGTCCGGTCAGCACTGCGCGCCTTCCCATATCCGGTGCATATTTCTGCGCTTTCAGCCGAATGAACTGGAACGATAGAGCATCCTCCGGACATACATGCTGGCAGTTGAAACATCGGACACACTCGGCAGGTTCCCATTTTACACCAGGCCGGGGAGAAGCCGCACCCTGGCAGGCCGCCGTGCATTTATTGCAGCCAGTACACCGGGTCTCGTCCTTCTCAAGAGCCAGCAGGCTTTTAAAAGACAACAGACCGAATAACGCCCCCAGTGGGCACAGCACACGACACCAGAACCGGGGACGTATCCGATTCAGGAACAAGAAAGCCAAAACGATCAGGCCGATTGCAAAGCCTGTCTGATAGGCCGGATATCCAAAGCCAAGGACAGGTGATACGATGATTTCTGCGGCGTAGCTGATCAGATTCAGTATCTTGATATCGCTGGTCGCCATAGCATCAAACACCTCCTTGACACCGATATTTACAGCCGGCAGAATGGAAACCGAAAACGATCGAAACAAAAGCGCTATCGGATCCATAAATCCCGCCAGATTCAAGCCGAACAAAGCGGACACAAGAACCATCAAAAGAAGTCCATATTTTAGCCGCTGCGAGGGTGTTTTTTCATTTATGGCAGCGGCATGCCGTCCCTTGGCGGCAGGATGTATGGTGCCTATTGCATGGTGAAGGGTTCCGAACGGACAGACAAAGCCGCAGAAAAACCGGCCAAGAAAAAGAGTCAGAGCAATAATAGCCAGCGCCCACCCCGCACCAGCCAGCCATTTGTGTGTAGATAGCATGGTGGTAAGCAATATCAGCGGATCCATGTCAAAGAAAAACATGACCGGGTAATTCAGGCGGATGTCCTTGGGGCCAGCGATTTCCTGGGAATAGTCCAGAAAAACATTCTGAGGAAGCCGGGTTTCCATCAGCAGAAACAAAAACAGCAGCAGAAACAGTACCTGCGATATCCTTCTGAAATAAATAAGATGTTTGATTTTCATAGCACAACCTGGTAGCGGGTCAGTCGGCTGAAGTCTGTTGTTCCCAGTCCCCATTTCTGAGCAAGCTGAATATGGGCGATGGCGGATGGTTGAACCTGAAACAGGTCGCAGGCCATGGCATCGGCCGCAACAGGGTCATCGCTCAGTATCAGGCGGTTGACAACCGCAACATCAGATGCGCTTCCGCCAGAAGGTCCGTTTGCCGTCATGATGCGGATAGCGTCAATCAGGGTGATTGTGGGCCTGAAAAACTGCGCCAAATCCACTATGCTTTGATGAATGTCCTGATGAAGCGCGTTTCTTCTGCCGCCTACCGCGCCGATCCAGCTTTTCATCCCCAAGGTCAGTCCGCTGAGACTATGGATCTTGGCGACCGGCAGGTTGATGATTTTATCAGCTTCCTTAAATGGCGTAAACACTGGCCAGACATTCAGGCGATGTCCCTGAAGGTTCATATCCCGCATGAGGTTGGACAGGGGATACACCAGATCCGCCCCGGTTTTTTTCGCCACCTGATCGACACCGGTAACCGCAAAGCAGTTTCTGGCTTCATGTATGGTATTGTCGGCGATGCGAACTTTTTTGGCCCCAGCCTCCTGGCAGAGAAAAATGACGGTTTCAAGAACGTCCGGATGTGTGGTCGCACCCAATTCGGGGGCTCTGGCCCAGGAAACATTGGGTTTGATCACCACCACATCGCCTTTGGAAATGAACCGGGACATACCGCCGGCGGATTCAAAGAGTTTTCGGGTCAGGGCTCTGATGTCACACGGTGGTTTGCTGCAAGAGGCCTCTGCGATAAACCCGCCTCCTGTTTCTGCAGCAATTCCAGGAAAAGGAGAGGATACCATGCTGTAAAGGACAGCACCGCCTGCCAGGCGGATGAACTGTCTTCTGTTGATGAGCAAGGAGTTTGTGTTCATTTTTTAGCCTCACTTCTTATGTTTATTTTGGCGGTTACTTTTTTTATCTTACGTTATCACACCACCGACGGAGAAGGCAATCGTCATGAATCAGTTTGTGGGTTTTATACTACAAGTCGGTGAAAATTGTATGGTTGCGCCTAACCACATAATCCGGTAGAAACAGAATTAATGGGGCGGCGGGATGAAAGAATGGTTGGATAATTCCCTGCAATCGCCATTTTCCGGAGAATGCAGGGATTCAGTGGAGCCTACAGGGCATCCATCCCCTTTTCTCCGGTTCTGACTCGAATGGCCTGTTCAACGGGAATTACAAATATTTTTCCATCGCCGATTTTACCAGAATTGGCGGAGTTTCTGATTTTTTCAATAACCTGATTTGCCATTGCAGCAGCCACAATGACTTCAATCTTAATCTTGGGAATAAAATCAACAACGTATTCTGCACCCCGATATATCTCCTTATGCCCTTTCTGACGACCGTATCCTTTCACTTCTGATATGGTCATTCCCTGAATGCCCAGCTCGTTTAGTGCTTCTTTGACATCGTCCAGCTTGAATGGTTTGATGATTGCTTCGATTTTTTTCATTGTGTCCCCCGTTTGTGTGAAAGTTATAAGTCAATATGTTGTAAATGACCTTCCTCATCAAAAAAGTGTCAACTACTTTTGAGGTAATATAAATGGATGCCTGATTTGTTATGAAATCACAATTTCAAATGCTCTTTCTCCGTGCTGGGAGTTGTCCAGACCGGCGATTTCATCATCTCTTTCAACCCGCAGCCCTTGAGTCGCCATACGGGTAATGGTGATGACGATCAGCGTACCGACTGCGGTAAACGCGGCTGTTGCAGCAATGGAAATAATCTGGATCAAAAGCTGTTTGGGATTGCCGTAAAGAAGGCCGACTCCATTGGGGTTGACCGCTGGGTTGGCGAAAATACCGGTTGCCAGAGCACCCCAGAGACCGCACATGCCGTGAACCCCAAAAGCATCCAGGGAATCGTCATATCCCATTCTGTGTTTTAATTTGGACACGCAGATAAACCCTAAAACTCCGGCCACAAGGCCAATGACCAGTGCAGCCGATAAATCCACGAATCCTGCCGCAGGCGTAATGGACACCAGACCTGCCACAATTCCCGAGGCAATTCCCAAAACCGTCGGCTTTCGGGTGATGTACCATTCCGTGAACATCCATGAAATGGCGCCCATTGCAGCCGATGTGTTGGTGACCAGGAAAGCGGAGCCTGCCAGACCATCCGCAGCCAGTTGGCTGCCGGCGTTAAACCCGAACCATCCAAACCACAAAAGCGCTGCGCCCAGTCCCGTCAGGGCAATGCTGGATGGGAACATGGTTTCCTTGCCATATCCGATTCGTTTACCTACGGATAGAGAGAGTACCAGCCCTGCCACACCTGCATTTATGTGTACCACGTTTCCGCCGGCAAAATCCAGCGCCCCCATTTTGGCCATCCATCCGCCGCCCCATACCCAGTGAGCTATCGGGCAGTAAATGAAAACAATCCACAATGTCGTAAACAGTAGCCAGGAAGAAAATTTCATCCGATCCACAATGGAACCCAATATCAGCGCAACGGTTATTCCGGCGAATGTCATCTGAAACAGAACATATACGTATGTTGGAATAGTTCCAGACAGGCTTTTTACTGTAATGTTGTTCAAAAATGTATAGTCCAACCCGCCGATCAGCCCGTCAATGTCCGGTCCAAACGCCAGAGTATATCCAATGACCACCCAGATCACACTGGCCAGACAATATGACATAAATGTCATTGCAATGGTGTTCAATAAATTTTTGTATCGCGACATTCCACCGTAGAACAACGCCAGTCCCGCTGGGGTCATCATCATTACCAGCGCCGTGGATACGATCATCCAGGCAGTGTCGCCTGAATTTAAAGTGGCGTCTTCAGCAAAAGCTGAAGATACCGGGAACAGAGACAACGTCAAGGCTAAAGCAGTTAATTTCTCTTTCAGTTTCATTTCCGATCTCCTTTGTTTGCATTTATGAAGTTAATAGAGCGTATTGTTTTAAAGATAACTCCTACCAAGCAATGTATGTGCCAATTATAACTAAATCTGTATATCAATAAAAAACAAGATGTTATGAACAAATAGTCAATTATAAAAAATACAAAAATGTAATAACAAGCACAGTAACTGCATATTTGCATAAAGTTGAGCAGGCATTCGGTCTTTGGCAATACTTTATTTTCGCAATCAGGTATGGAATCAGGAAAAAAACACAGACATCGGAACAACTATTTGAATCCCTTCAACCGATCGTTTGTTTTCGTCTCACAAGGCTAAATTAATATCTTTGCTTGATTTTATAAAGGGTGCTAATTATGATAACTGATGATTACAGTTCGCTTTTGAAACCGATGTTGTTTTTGTGTAAATGTGAACAGGCGAAATCCATGAACATTCGTGAGAAATTTGAAAAACGGGAGAAGAGTTTTTTATCTCCTTTTGGATGTTTGAGTTCAGAATCCAGGGGCAGGGATCGATTTGAAGACCCGTGTCCTATTCGTACGGCGTTTCAGGTGGATCGGGACCGGATCGTCTATTCCAACGCATTCCGGCGTCTGAAATATAAAACTCAAGTTTTTCTGGCGCCACTGGGGGATTATTACCGGACTCGCCTGACGCATACCCTTGAAGTGGCCCAAATCGCCCGAAACATTTCCCGCGCCATGCTGTTGAATGAAGATTTGACCGAGGCCATCGCCCTGGGTCATGACCTGGGGCATCCGCCTTTTGGGCACAGCGGAGAAAAAACCCTTCAGGAAATATATTCCCAAGATTTTTTTCATAACGAGCAAAGTGTCCGGGTCGTTGAAGTACTCGAAAACAAGGGACAGGGGTTGAATCTAACCATTGAGGTTCGAAATGGAATTCTTAAGCATTCCAAGGGATTCGGCAAAATTATTCCGGATGATCCAGCAGAACTCGCCTCAACGTTTGAGGGAAGAATCGTCCGGATCGCAGATATCATTGCCTATCTGAATCACGATCTGGATGATGCCATTCGCAGCGGCGTCATTACCATAGAACAGGTTCCCGAATCCTGCGCGCGGGTTATCGGTCGAACCCATTCACAGCGGGCGACAACCATGATTCGTGATCTGGTGTTTTCCAGCGAGGTTCGAAATGGGGAGCTGATATTAAAAATGAGCGAAGATGTCAGCTCCGCCATGGATACGCTGCGGACATTTCTGTATGATAATGTCTATCGCTCCCCCCGTGTTCACAACGAATTTATTAAGGCGAAGAAAATACTGACCGAACTCTATGCCTGTTTACTAAACCAACCGGATATTTTTAAAAAAGAACTTAGTGCGGTGGAAATGTCCTGGTTTAATTACAACGACCTGTCACACGAGCGTTCGGTCTGTGATTTTATCGCCAGCATGACAGATCGGTGCGCCCTGAACTTATATGAGAAAATCTTCTTCCCATCGCCACTGATCTGATGGAGGTCTATGGATTTAAAAAAACATCGGAACCAAACGGTAAAGTATGAGCCGTATCTGAACAGATTGGCGGCAATATTCCGGAAAATGGATGAACGCTATGATGAAACGGCCGGAAAGTATGGCTTTGTTTGTACAGGATGTGAGGACAATTGTTGTCGAACGCGATTTTATCATCACACCCTGATAGAATATTTCTATTTGAAGAGCGGACTTGAATCTCTGTCTTCGGCGGACCAAGTGATGATTCACTCCATGGCGCTGGATGCGAATTGCCAATGGAAAACACATTCTGCACCCGCCCCCGGCGTGATGTGTCCGCTGAACGAGGCAGGGCGGTGCCGTCTGTATGCACATCGTCCCATGATCTGCAGGCTTCACGGCATTCCCAATGAACTGCACCATCCTCAAAAAGGCAGGTCCAAGGGCCAAGGCTGCCATGAGTTTGTCATCCAATGTGGCGAAAAATCAT
>SERZ01001124.1_pt1 | contig 15903 bp, 18 predicted proteins | sample 3171461 | NCBI WGS metagenome assembly SERZ01 (sample SAMN06051861, study PRJNA518727) | freshwater metagenome | biome: subpolar coniferous forest; feature: holomictic lake; material: water; isolation source: holomictic Lake 227, 6 m depth | place: Canada: near Kenora, Ontario | collected... | reverse complement strand
CAATGCCACCACGTTTTACGACCGCGACCGTGTGCTGCAGGGCGTGTTTGCAGCGGCACGCGATGTGACCGAGCGCAAGCGTATCGAGGTCGAACTTGAGAAAGCCCGTGACAGTGCCAATGCCGCTAGCCTGGCAAAGAGCACTTTTCTGTCCAACATGAGTCACGAGATACGTACGCCGCTGAACGCCATCATCGGCCTGAACTACCTGCTGCGACGCGACGGTGCTTCAGCGCGGCAAATCACTCGACTGGATCAGATCGATAGCGCCGGTCGCCACCTGCTGTCCATCATCAATGACATCCTGGATATTTCCAAGATTGAGGCCGGACGCCTGCAACTTGAAATGACGGACTTTCACCTGTCTTCGATCCTGGACAACGTGGCTTCCATCTTTGGTGAATCAATTCGCCGAAAGGAACTCAGGCTCCAAATTGATTCCGATGACGTTCCCATGTGGTTGCGCGGCGACCCTTTGCGCCTGCGTCAGGCATTGGTTAACTATGTCAGTAACGCTGTTAAATTTACTGAAAAGGGCGAAATCACCTTACGCGTCAAATTATTGAAGGAAATTGGTGATGAACTATGGGTCCGCTTTGAAGCAGTTGACACCGGCATTGGCATTTCCCTTGATAAACAGGCCCGGTTGTTTCAGGAGTTCGAACAAGGCGATACCTCAACCACCCGCAGGTACGGTGGAACCGGACTAGGGCTAGCCATCACCCGGCGACTGGCCCAATTGATGGGCGGCGAGGTGGGTGTTGAGAGCACCCCAGGGGTTGGCAGTGTTTTTTGGTTTACCGCCCGGTTGCAACTCGGTCATGGGGCCATGACCATCGCGCCGTCGACCGATGCGCGAGATGTGGAAATCACATTGCGTCAACTTCACCGCGGCACGCGTGTCTTATTGGCAGAAGACAACGCTATCAACAGAGAAGTTGCGGTGGAACTGCTCAACAGCGCTGGTTTCGTCGTCGATACGGCTTCCGACGGTCTGCAGGCCGTTCAAATGGTTCAAACACATGTTTACGACCTGATTTTGATGGACGTTCAAATGCCCAATATGGATGGGCTGGAAGCGACGCTGGCTATCCGCACTTTGCCAGGGTGGTCAAGTAAACCCATCATTGCCTTGACTGCCAATGCCTTTGAAGAAGATCGTCGCGCCTGCGAAGCTGTTGGCATGAGTGATTTTGTTGCCAAACCGGTCGACCCAGGGTTGCTCTTTGCGACACTGCTGAAATGGTTGAGCCGTGAAGCCGACACAGCGGCCGGTGCAGCCATCCCCACGCATGCCGCTGAGCAATTGCCGCCCGTAGAGGCCACCGTCGTGTTAGAGCTGGAACCCATTTTGGCGCGATTGGGTCAGATTGCCGGTTTGAATTCCACCTATGGCTTGTCTGTTTTGCGTGGACACGCAAGCAAATATATTGATTTATTGATCCGTTTTGTGGCATCACACGCCAGTGACGTCCAACGGATGAGGTCATTGCTGGAACAGGGTGACTTTGATGCTACAAGGAGTTTGGCTCACGCACTCAAAGGCGCTGCCGCCACGCTGGGCATTGAACACCTGTCCGAACTTGCCGGTAAGCTTGAAACCTGGTTACGCACGCACAAAGACGAGGTGAGCATCAGCGATGAATTTCGATCAACGATGAGCGCCATTGAGCCCGAGTTTGCAGCGCTGGCTGCGGCACTGCCAGAGCGAAGTTCTGCTACGGAGGTAGACGACGCACATGGCGAACAAAAGAACTTGGCGCGGGTGCGCCGTGAACTCTTCGATTGGCTGGAGCAAGGCGACGCCAGGGCGGTTGGCCTGTTCGAGCAACATGCTGGGTTGTTGCGAACGGCCATGGGCACCGTTGCAGATGAGCTTGAGAATCAAATTAAACGCTTTGACTTTGAGGCGGCGCTTCTCACCTTGGGCAAGATGGAAAAGTAGTGTCAAAAAGCGCATCAAACAATCAAAGATAGCTAAACGTATCAGTAGCTAGATCGGTTACGCCTGTGTATCTGCTGATGTAGGTGGTGGGTCTTGCGAGCTGTCAATAAAAAATGCTGCGGGACTGTCAGCATTCAAGGATTTGACGCAAGGAGGCCGCACCATGGTCGAACATCGAATTCTTCTGATTCAAGGTCACCCTGATACGCTCACCCGCCACTTGGGCCACGCCCTTGAAGAGGCTTATGCCCAAGGTGCTGAGGCGGCAGGCCATGAGGTGCGGCGCGTTCCGGTGGCGCAGCTTGATTTTCCGCTGCTGCGCAGTGCGCACGCCTGGGAAGAAGGGGCTTTGCCAGCCACATTGCAGCAGGCGCAAAACGACATTGGCTGGGCTCAGCATATTGTGCTGTTTTACCCTTTATGGCTGGGTGACATGCCCGCCTTGTTGAAGGGATTTTTGGAGCAGGTGGCGCGCCCGGGCTTTGCGTTCAAGTCAGACGGCGATAACCCGTTCTCCAAAAAAGGTTTGACGGGTCGCACCGCCCGCGTGGTGGTCACGATGGGCATGCCGGCGCTGGTTTACCGCTGGTATTTTCGGGCGCACAGCGTCAAGTCGCTGGAGCGCAATATCCTTGGGTTTGTGGGCATTTCGCCGGTCAAGGAGACGCTCATCGGCGCGGTAGACAAGATGGGCGAGGCCGATGTCAAAAAATGGCAAGACCAGTTGCGCAAACTGGGTATGTCTGCGCAGTAACGCTACCTCAGGTCTGGGGATCAGCCTTGAGCGCTTCAGCCCAGAGCCGTTGCGGCACGTGCGTGCTTAGTTTGGTGATGACCAGGTCGATAAAGTCCGGGTGAATTTCATGGCCAATGAAGGGGAGAACCTCGGCGGTGATGTCGGCGCCCAAGTCCCGCAGATGGTGTGCTGCCGTCACCGTGTGGCTGTAGGGAATCACGGTGTCGACCTTGCCGTGCAGGAAGTGAATCGTGATCTCATTCTGGGCCACTTCCGGTAGGGTGGCAAAGCGCCCGCTGAGGGCACATACGCGTGAAGCCATAGGTGGGTTCAGTTTGCTGGCCTCCAGCGCCATGATGGCACCTTGCGAAAACCCGATCAGGGCCGTGGCCGATGCGCCAACGCCCGCCACGTGCTGCCAATGTGCCACGCAGGCTTGAAAGGCTGGCATGCCCTCGGCAATGCGCTGTGGCCGGTTGTCTTCAGTGATGCCCGTGACCGAGAACCATTGAAAACCAGCGGATATATCGCTGGGCTGGTAAGCCGCCACCGCCACCACCATGGCCAGCGGAAAGGCCTCGGCCAGTCGCTCACCCAGCGGGCGCATGGCCTGTGCGTCGGAGCCCACGCCGTGAAAAAGCAGGACCAGTTGCGCGGCAGGCAGGGCCGGTTGTTGAATGATGTGCGCGTTTTGAGTCATTGAAGTCGGCCTGGGTTGGTGATAGGAGGGACAATACGGCCCGTCTCCAATTTTCGACGATGTTTGCACCGGCAAACACAGCGCCGCGTTGGGTTGACCAAGTTTTATCGGTAAAAGGAATTTTAAAAATGGCTATTCAGTGGTTCCCGGGTCACATGCACCTGACCAAAAAAGCCATCGGCGACCGCATCAAGAACATTGATGTTGTGATCGAATTGCTCGATGCACGCTTGCCCGGGTCGAGTGCCAACCCGATGTTGGCCGAACTCACTGCGGGCAAACCGGCCCTCAAGGTGCTCAACAAGCAAGACCTGGCCGACCCGGCCCGCACCGTGCAATGGCTGGCGCACTACAACGCCCAGCCGGGCACCCGCGCGATTGGGTTGGACGCCAGCGTGACGGCGCCGGCCAAAGCGCTGGCCAAAGCCTGCTTTGAGTTGGCACCGCACCGGGGCGGCAACGTCAAGCCGATGCGGGTGCTGATTTGCGGCATTCCCAACGTCGGCAAGTCCACGCTCATCAACACGCTCACCGGCAAACGGGCCACCAAAACTGGCGACGAGGCGGGCATCACCAAACTGGAGCAGCGCATCTCGCTGGCCGACGATTTTTATCTGTACGACACGCCTGGCGTGCTGTGGCCGCGCATCATCGTCGCCAAAAGCGGCTACAACCTGGCCGCCAGCGGTGCCATTGGGCGCAATGCGTTCAACGAAGAAGAGGTGGCGCTGGAGTTACTCGACTACCTGAAGCGCAACTACGCCGCCATGGTGGAGGGCCGCTTCAAGCTCGAAGGCGTGGCCGCCATGACCGACGAACAACTGCTGGAAGCCATTGGCCGCAAACGCGGCGCCTTGCTGGGTGGGCAGCGGGTCAATATGCAAAAAGCCGGTGAGATTGCGATTTATGACTTTCGCCATGCCGTGATGGGCCGCATCACCCTGGAAACGCCTGAGGAATTTGCCGAATGGCTGGCAGCGGGTGAAAAGTTGGATGCCGAGCGCCAGGTCAAGAAAGATGCGATTGAACTGGACCGCAAAATTCGTTTCAAGAAGATTCCGCGCCCGAACCATCGGGAAGCGCCATAAGTGCTGGCCCCGGCAGATTATTAATCTCGCTTGAGCACCAAGTCAGAACAGGGATACGCCACACAGGGCAGGGCGTAGCCTTCGGCTTTTTCTTCGGCGCTCAGGCCCGGCCATTCAATCTCGTAGCGCACCGACCCGCTGACCAATTGGCCGATACAGGTGCGGCACGTGCCATTGCGGCAAGAGCTGGGCCAGTCCAGGCCGCCTTGCTCCAATGAAGTCAGCAAGGGCTGATTTGTCCAGGCATCGGCCTGTTGTCCGTCAGTTGCAAGGCTGGCGATGAAAAATAGAGGATTATCTGGGGTGGTCATGGCTCTATTGTATTAAGCATTAAATAGCCCTCTAGCCCCCGTATCTATTGCGTAACTAGCTATAAAATATATAGCGTATTTTATAAACCCCCTTTTGATATGAAAAACATCTTGCCCCTCAGTCTGCTAATCAAACCCGATAAAAATGACCCCTTGCCGCTCATTCTGTACCACGGTCGTAACTGTCCGGACGGTTTTGCAGCCGCGCTGGCCGCCTGGTTGTATTACGCGGGAAAAGCCGAGTTTCTGGGTCTTGATCATGGCGATGTGAAGCAACTGTCTGACCTGCCTGCCCTGACGGGGCGGGCCGTCTACATTCTTGATTTTTCGTTTTCCAACGAGATCATGCATGGCATTGAAGAGCAAGCGGCCAAGTTGGTCATGCTCGATCACCACAAGAGTGCGGCCGAAAAACTGACCGGTTTTGCCTGCCGTTGTGGCGTGGTGCATTTCGACATGCACAAGTCAGGCGCGCGCCTAGCCTGGGAGTTTTTTCATCCGGCGAAACCGGTGCCTGATCTGGTGCGATTTATTGAAGATCGCGACATCTGGGTCTGGCAATACCCCGAGAGCGCCGGTTTTCTGGCTGCGCTGGACATGGAACCCTTTGAGTTTGAGCGCTGGCAGGCCATTGCCGCCTTTGATGCCCCGCAGTTAGCCAGTTTCATGGCACGCGGCCAGGCGATGGACGAGAAATTCAGCAAGCTCGCCGACCTGATTGCCGAGAGTGCACAACCCCTCATCTTTAATGGTGTGAGCGGCTTGATGGTGAACGCGCCGGGTGTGTTTCACAGTCTGATTGGCGAGTTGCTGTCCCGTAAGAGTGGCACTTTTGCCTTGATGTGGAGCATCGATAAAACCGGGGTCGTGAAGGCTGGCTTGCGCTCGCAGCGTGGCTATGACTGCATACCGCTGGCAGAGAGCATGAACGGGGGCGGCCATGCCCAAGCCTGCGGTTTCAAGGTCGACGCCAAGCGCCTGCCCGAGTTGCTGAGCGGCACGTTTAACGCCGAGTCTTGATCCCCGGCGTTAATGTTTTGTCGCTTAATTTTCCAGTTTAAACACAGCCACGGTCTGCACCAACTCCAGAGCCTGTGAATTCAAGCTGCTGGCGGCGGCGGCCATTTGCTCGACCAAAGCGGCATTTTGCTGGGTGGTTTGGTCCATCTGAACCACTGCTTCGCCAACCTGTGCCACGCCCAAGGCCTGTTCGCTGCTGGCAGAACTGATCTCGCCCATGATGTCGGTCACGCGTTTGATGGCGCTCACCACTTCGGTCATGGTGCTGCCGGCCTGGTCTACCAGATGGGTGCCATGGGCGACTCGCTCCACGCTGGCGTTGATGAGCAGTTTGATTTCCTTGGCCGCTTCGGCGGACCGTCCGGCCAGCGAGCGCACTTCACTGGCCACCACGGCAAAGCCGCGCCCTTGCTCACCGGCTCGGGCGGCTTCCACGGCCGCGTTCAGGGCCAGGATGTTGGTTTGAAACGCAATGCCGTCAATGACTTGAATAATGTCTGAAATCTTGCGTGAGCTTTCGTTGATGGTTTTCATGGTGTCCACCACCTGCGCCACCACTTCTCCACCCTGAATCGCCACGGTGCTGGCGCTCATGGCCATCCGGTTCGCCTGGTGTGCGTTGTCGGCATTTTGTTTGACGGTGGAACTGAGTTCCTCCATGGAGGCAGCGGTTTCTTCGAGCGCGCTAGCTTGACTTTCGGTGCGGGCAGACAGGTCCATGTTGCCCTGGGCAATCTCGGCGCTGGCGGTGGCGACCCCGTCGGAGCCTTGGCGCACATTGCGCACCACCGAGGCCAGACTGCGTTCCATAGAAGACAAGCCACGCATCAAGGCTGAAATTTCGTCACGTCCGGTGGCGTCAATTTCCTGCGTTAAATCGCCTTGGGACACGGCATCAGCAAACTTGACGGCTTGTGCCAGTGGCCGGGTGATGCTGCGCACCAGCCAGATAGCAGCGCCCAGCGCGAGCAAGGCTGCCAAAAGGCCTACACCCGCAGCGATAAGCCGCGTGGTGGCGATCAGTTGGCCATTCTCGGTGCCGGTGGCCTGCACTTTGGCAACCTGACGGGCATCGAGCTTGGCCAAGGCCGAGAGAAACGGGGCCAGCATCGGAATCATTTCTTCGTCAGCCGCATAAGCGGCCTCGGCTTGCTTTCCGCCTTGCACCAACTTGACGATGCGCTGAACGCCCGCGACATAGCTGCCATGGCGCTTGCGGGCTTCTGAAATCAGGGCTGCGTCGTCGGCAGAGCCAGCCAGATCGCGCTCGAGTTTATCCAGCCCCGAACTGATGCGCGTGTCACGGTCAACGATTTCCTTGGCCAGCTTGGCCTGCTGGTCGCTGCTGGAGGACAGCAAAATCACCATGCTGGCAATCGCGTTGTCTTTGGCCAGCAGGTGCATTTCAGAGGCTTGCGCCTGGACTTGTACACCCTCACCCATGGCGACCGAATTGGCCGCGCTCTTATACAGGCTGGTTTGTACCGAGATCACCAGCAGGGCGATGGTCATGATGACCACGCCGAAAGCCAGTCCGACGCGGGCGCCGATTTTCAGGTCAAGAAATTTGGTCATGGGGTGCTGGATCAGCCGCCCAGATCACCCACGAGTTGCTGGCATTTGGTAATGCGTTCTTTCTGAATGCCACCGGCGATCTTGCGTGCTTCATCGTCCTTGCCTGCCAGGATGGCGGGCACCAAGTCCACTTCGCGGGTTTTCTTGAAGGCGTTCCAGGCTTCGTTCAGTTCCTTGAACTGGGCTTCCTTGCCGGCGGGCGCTTTCATCTTGGCGAGGTGAGCACTGACGGCATCTGCGGTGGCCTTGACGATTTTTTGTTGGTCAGCGCCGCGTTTGTCTTTGTTGGTCATCATCGTGACGAGTGACTCGCGTGCTGCGCTTAACTCGGTGCGCAGATCGGTAAATTCGTTGGCATGGGCCAACGAGGAAGCGGTCAAGGCCGTGAAGGCCACAAAAAGCAGTGAAAGTAATTTTTTCATGATTTAGGCAGTTGATTTTTAAAACAATTTGATTAAAAAGAAAATAAATACTCGTAATTTATTATCGGTCAAGAAAAAAATTCACTTAACTTGAGAATTGTCACGAATATTAGATGTTCATTCTAGGCCTGCTGGCCTGACTTGCTGCCACAAAGGTGAGTCAATAGAATATTGCCTCCAAAGTGGCAGCCTTACATCACATCATGGAATGCAAACCGATCGTATTGCCTTCCGTGTCCTGAACTATGGCGATAAAACCGTAGGGGGCAATGCTCATCTTGGGCTGACACACCACGCCACCGTGGGCTGTGGCACGCGCGGACTCTATGGCGCAGTCAGCGCAGGAAAAGTACACCATCGTCCCACCGGTGCCCGGCTTCATCTGCGGGCTTTTCACCAAGGCGCCCGAGGCACCGGTTCCGGCTGCGTTCATTGGGAACGCCAACATTTGCATGTCACTGCCAGACGTTTGGGGCAATGCCTCAATCGGGTGTCGAAACACGTTTTCGTAAAACGCTTTGGCCCGTTTGATATCTTCAACATAAATTTCAAACCAGCCCACTGCATTGGGCTGAGTACGAGAAGTTTCCATGACGACCTCCGTAGGTTAAGCGGCGCACCAGCGCGCCGGGGCGAAAAATTTTAGTCTTGTGAAAAAGGTTCTGCAAGCCCACTGAGGGAGGTGCCATGCTGGCACTAATTTCACCTTGGCGCAATTCCAGAGAGCGATGCGGCTGCGCACTGAAGCGTGAGAAACATTTAGTCAGGCCACAAATATTTTCGAATTCAACAAAGCGCGGTGCAGATTTTTGATTAATAGCCAGCCCAAGAAAATAGAAGGTAAACATTCCCTTGTTCTTTGTCTGGAAGCCTTAAAAAGATTAATAATGAATTGTCTAAACAGGAGAAAACATGCAAATCCAAATCAACACAGACCACCATATTGAAGGTCACGAAACCCTGATCGCTTGGGCTTCGGACGAAGTTACCAGCGCTTTAAGCCGTCACAGCGGGCACATCACGCGGGTTGAGGTTCATCTGAGCGATGCCAACGGCCACAAAGGCGGACAAAGCGACAAACGTTGCGCGATGGAAGCGCGCGTGGAAGGCCGTCCGCCTCTGGCAGTAACGAACAATGCCGACAACTTGCACCAGGCTGTTACCGGTGCTGCCGAAAAACTTAACCGTTTGATTGAAAGCAGCCTGGCACGTGCTTCACGGCCAGTGCCTGAGCCATTGCCAGAGTAAATTCCCTCAAGCTTGCGGGCCTGCCAGCGGTTTATTCCCGGTAGGTTCCCGGCGCCAAGCCTTCCAGCGAGTGGGGGCCAATGGCAGCGCGAATCAGGCGCAGGGTCGGAAACCCCACCGCGGCGGTCATACGTCGCACCTGGCGGTTCCGGCCTTCTTTTATTCCCAATTCAATCCAGCTCGTAGGAATAGCTTGCCGAACCCGAACCGGCGGCTCCCGCTCCCATAACATGGGCGGCTGCACCATCTGACGCGCCCGCGCTGGCAAGGTCATGCCGTCATTCAGCAACACGCCTTGTCGCAAGCGTTCCAGCGCCGCTTCATCGGGCAGGCCTTCCACCTGGACCCAATAGATTTTTTCCATCTTGTAGCGCGGATCGGCAATGTGGGCCTGGAGCTTGCCGTCGTTTGTGAGCAGCAGCAGGCCTTCGCTGTCGGCGTCGAGCCGCCCTGCAACATAGACCCCGGGAATGTCGATAAAGTCTTTGAGCCCGCGCCAGCGCCCCTCGGGGGTGAACTGGCTGAGCACGCCGTAAGGTTTATTGAAACGGATCAGGCGTGGGGTTCGGTCCAAAGCACTCATTTGGAGGTTTGGTGTTTCTTCTGCTCAAGGGAGCGTTCTTCAATCATTTCGATGTGGCACGTAGGCATATCACTTGGCCCTCAGGCCTTGCACCAGCGCGCCCAAGGCAATACCTCCCAGCGCCCACAACAGGCTCCAATTAGCGGTGCCCAGGCTCGCAATGGCCGGGCCGGGACACACGCCACACAGGCCCCAACCCACGCCGAACAAGGCTGATCCCACTGCGGTGTCACGGTTCCAGACGCTGGGATGCACATGAAATTGGTCACCCAGCAAGGGTTTGGACAGCAGGCGGGGCGCCAGTTTGTAGGCCACCACCACTACCAGCACGGCGCCGCCCATAACCAGCATCAAGCCGAGATCTGAGAATCGCAAAAATCCCAACACCACCTCGGGCCGAATCATGGTGGACAACGCCAGGCCGAAGCCAAACAGTGCACCTGCCAGCAAAGTGGCCAAACCGCGTGCCGCCCTCATGCCAGCCACCTGGCCGCGAGGTTGGCCGTCAGGAAGGCGGTGGCCATGAAGGTCAGCACGGCCATCAGCGATGGCCAGCGCAACGAACCCAAGCCGCAAATGCCATGCCCCGAGGTGCAGCCGTTGCCAAGTCGCGCGCCGTAGCCCACAAAAAAGCCACCCACAGCCAGTTGCCATGCCGGCACAGTCGTGGTCTGAGGTGCGCCGCCCGCCCAACCCAGCCACCAGACCATCGCACCCAGGATCATGCCCAGTGCATAGACGAGTCGCCAGTTGCGCGAATCCACGAATCTTGCCTGCTGAAAAAACGGCCGTTGCACCGCAAAGGACCAGGTGCTGGAAAACAGCGTGCTCATGCCGCCGATGCGCCCTGTGAACAGGAATAACAAGGACACGCCGGTGCCAATCAGCACCCCGCCCAGCAAGTAATGCTGCCAGCCGTGGGGGAAGATGGATGTATATAAGTTCATGGCGATGGATTATCAGGGAGGATGCGCAAACGACCACACCAGCAAAAGGTTGTTGGCCGGCATGGCGTGGCGTGCCATCAGGCGCAAGCCGACACGACCACCTTCTTTCTCTACATCGCCGCGCCCTCGAATGCCCCAGCCGGGGTTTTGCGCGCGCAGGCTCTGGTCAAACGTGAGGTTGCCCGGTGAGGTGAGTACATCATCTTCCAGATAGGGGCCGTAGGTGATCAGTCGCCCGCCCGGTGCCAGGTGCCGAGCGCTGCCACGCATCAGTGAGGCACAAGTTGCCCACGGTGCGATGTGCAGCATGTTGGCGCAGTAGATGAGGTCAAACCGCGCATCGTCGGGCAACCAGCGCGGGGCCATCACGTCCAGCAGCAGCGGCGCTCGTATATTTTCCAGACCCTGTTGGCTTGCATTCGCTGCAATGCTCGTCAACGCGTGAGGTTGTGCATCGGTGGGTTGCCAGTCCCACTGCGGCAAGCCAGCGGCAAACCAGGCCGCATGCTGGCCGGTGCCCGACGCAATCTCCAGCGCGCTGCCGCACTCAGGGAGCACCTGGCTCAGCACCTCAAGGATGGGCTGCTTGTTGCGGTCTGCCGCAGGGCTGAAGTCAGGTGGAGACATGACGCAGGTGTTGGCCCGTAGATTTAGCCAGCGACGAACTCGTAGGAGACGTCTTCGCTCTCGACCATGTCCAGAATGTCGTTTAACACATCGTCGTTCTCGGTGCTGGTCCAGGTTTCTTCGGGGTTGCTGGCAAACAGGGGTTCAATCGCCATGTCCATGAATTGGTTGTCGGGAAGCTTGATCACCTGGCCGCCTTCAGAGGTTTGAATCAGTTCCCATTCATCGGGGACATTCATGTCTAATTTGATGGTGATGCTGAGTTTTTTCATGTTGATTTCCATAATTTATGAGGGGGGAAGGTTAACCGAAACCTCCACGTACCCGTTTTGCGGCTTATGTTGTGCGAGAACGGCTCCTGCCGGGTGCTACCAAGCGCTCGTGCATCGCCGTGTTCAGTGCGATCAACAAAAGCGCTATTTATCCGTCAAGAGCGAACAAACCCTTGAGTGAAAAGCGCGAATTTTGTAGGCCAGAAGATGGCCCACGGTTTCGAGATAGCCTCTGGATTTTGCGCGTACCAACCACTTGGATAGCCACTCGATCCAACTGTGGGTGACCAAATGATCGAAGCGCTCACACTCGCCGCAGAATGTTTCAAATTGGGCATATTCCTGCAAAATTTCCTTGGCAGTTGACTTCAGTGCCCCGATTTCAGACAGAAAAGCCCTGTCGCGACTTCGTTTCAAGTCAAGAATTTGAATGGCCCGGTCCAGATAGGTTTGAGCCATCTTGGCAGACTGCAAAAAACCATAGTCGTTGATGGAAATCGTGGCAAGACGATGCGTTCCTTCAACAATGAAAACGTTGATTTCATCTGAGTTTTCTGGCCATTGCGCTTGCATCGCTAACAACTCCGTGCGTGATTCTCGGTAGGTTCGACATGTATGACTTCATCATTTGGTCAACCCTTTCAAATGTCAATACCGTCTAATCAAATCGAAACACAGGTTTACGCGCAATGATCAAAGAGACGCACGGTTAGGTGGCGCACAGGATAGAAATATCCTGCCTTGCCGAGATCCGAATTCCCCTTTTACCCTCAACCGCCAAGCTTGGCGTAGTACTGCGCAATGGCGGGTGTCTGGGCAATGCGCTGGGTGTGGGCGGCGAGTAGCGGGGCAATTTTTTCAACCAGATCGGTCGGCACATGGTCCAAGCGGCCGGAAGTAAGCCCGCGCACAAAGGTAAATACCTTCAGATCGGCAATGGTCAGGCGGTTGTCGGCAAAGTATTGGCCGCCGTGGGCTTGCAACTGCGTTTGCAGCCAACCCAAATACTGAGGCAGCGCGCCATTGACCAGCGCGGTGCGGGCCTCTTTGAGCGCGTCACCGGTCAAGCCGAAGGTGGTGCCGAGTTTGACGTTGGCATCTTCCACCCCGTCTAGTACCTCGTCACACAGCAGCGCCTGAAATGCATCAAGGGGGTACAGGCCCGTGAGCTTGCCCACGTAGCGGGTGATCGCGTCGCTTTGGGTCACCTGCACACCATCTACATGCAGCACCGGCACCTGACCCAGCGGCGTGGACTTGCGCACCTCGGCAAAGTCGGCAAAGCCAAAGCGGCTGTCTTCAAACGCAATGCCGCCCATGTGCAGGGCCAAACGCGCAGGCTCGGCGCGGCCACCGTTAAAGTCGAAATATGTGAGTTTGAGTTGGCTCATGGTGATGTCCTGTAGTGGTTGCGCAGCAGCCCGCGCGGGTTGGTTTGGCGGATTCTAGGGCGGTCTGGGGCGCCCATACTGCAGTGGGGCTTTGCGGCCTGCCACTCCAAACAGCTGGGCACTAGTCACAGTTTTTTGCACCGCGTGGTCGATGTGGACAGCGCCGTGCCTGAAGTGGTGGAACTGGGTGCTGCGCGGGTGCCGGGGATTCAGAGTTGAGGCGTGAGACTGCGCCCCGGGTTGCCAAGCAGATCCGCCAGCACACGTTGGCGAACCTTGAGAAAAAGGGCGTCGGCCATCGTGGATGATGCGGGGAGATTTGTTTTAATAACCATCATGGGGTTGATCATGACATTAATGGGGGGGTTTTATGCTTCAAGCCCCCGTCCTATAAGCGCAAGCAGCTATTTAAAAGATAGTACCTATGCGCCCGCCAAACTCACCGACTGGCGTTTGGCGCCGTCCAAAGTCTGGCCCTGATCGGTCTTCCACTCCAGCCAGCCGTTGGCCGAGCGCCCCATCACCGCAATGGCGGCCATGCTGGGGCTGGCGAACACATGGTCGCGGGTGAAAATGGTTTAGTCAGCGTGGCGAGCCGTGTTGGCTTGCTTGGGCTTGATGCCCGGCACGACAACGCCAAAGGCATCGGCCATGCGCTGCGCCTGTTTGGCCGATTGCTCCAAGGCTTTTTGCAGCGCCTTGGGGGAAGGCATCAAACGACTTGGCTGAGTTTTTTCAGTTTGTGCCATGTTGCAGTCTCCGTTACGGTCAGTTGGGTTGCGAATTGTGTGGCCACAGGTAAGGCCTGAGAGGAAGACGAATTATCGAACAATACCCATTCATCGGCTATTGGCGCGTACATAGTAAAGAAGTTGTTCAAACTTCGTCCAAACCTCCGCCGCACTACATCAGGAGGCACATCATGGCCACCCAGAACTACGCGCAGCTTCACACGGCGTATCGCCAATTGGGCATTTGCCAGCGAAAAGTAGTAAATAGCCACCAAATAGCCTTGTGCTTTGAGTCGCCGCAAAAAAGGCGCAAAGCTTCGACTGGAAAGGGTGGATTCAAAAGCAAAGTCTGCCCCGGCATCACCTAATTGATGCAGCCGCTTGAGCATGATGCGACCCGCCTCAAACGCCACTGCGTCCGTATTGCGCCCGGACAAGCCGCGTGCGATGTAGTCGGCATTGACAAAGGTTTCAATGCCAATCGTTGCGAGGATGGCGTCTGCGTGTGTCGATTTGCCCGCGCCGTTTGGGCCAGCAAAGATGACGACTCGGGGTGATGGCTTGGATGTGCTGGGCATGGCTCAGTTAAGGTGAAAATCCTGCGGCCACAAAAAGTAGGGGCCAAAGCGTGGCTTGGCGACGAACTGCGCGCTGACTTTTTCTCCATTCAGTATGTCGCAACATCAAACTGGGTACCCCATCTTTGTCTCACTAATTCAATCCCGTTTTTAAGTGTTTCGTGGTGTTTAGCTTGCGCTATGAGAAGAAAGCAAACGTTCGAGGTAGCGAAGCTAAAAATAGTACTCCCGTCTGTGGCTTGTTTTAGCTGTGTTACCCGTTTTTTCATGTACCCCTGCCGCTCTTCTCGAGGAAAGTGTTGGTAAATTAGCAATGAATGGCCAAATTGGTACGACTGTTTCACCTCATGGAAAAACAGAAACTTGCTCGAGTTCATTCTGCCGTACGGGCGCGATTTGATTTCAAGTCCGTTATCGGGGTCAAAGAAAACGACATCAATGCCATGAAGCCGCGATAGAACATCTTGAAATAGAGTTGTGCGTGCCGCAGCATTGTCAGCAATAAAGTCATCAACGTATCTCGCATTTGGCAAGATGGCATCTTGTTGGACGCGAGTTACAGTCCTTGCACGATGCGTGTGCACCATTCCATGAAGCTTGTGAAAAAGCTCCGCGTCGTATTTTTTCCAGCGCTCTGGTTTGTCAAGATATTCCAGAAATTGACCGTCATTGCGCATGTCATCGGTTGTCAGTAGCCAAAAAATACCGCAGCTCAGTGCCCCGTCACTAAATAGAGCACGAATGAGACCGTACTTTCGAAAATCATTGATGTCTGCGACATATTGGTTTTTCATGGGGCAAATGAGACTTCAGTTTTACCGGCATTAGCTACTTCCCCCAACTATCCTTCAACCCCACCGCCAGATTAAACACCGGCTTGCTTCCTTGAACGTGGTCCACCCGATCCGCCACAAAGTAGCCATGCCGTTCAAACTGGAACTTCTGATCGGGCAGCGCATTCGCCAATGAGGGCTCCACAAATGCGCTGATGACCTTCAGGCTGTTCGGGTTCAAACATTCCAAAAAGTCTTTGCCGCCCGCATCGGGCTGGGCATCGCTGAACAGGCGGTCGTACAGCCGTACTTCGGCGGGGACGCCGTTGGCCACGCCGACCCAGGTGATGGCGGCTTTGACCTTGACCAGGTCGCTGCCGGGGGTGCCGCTCTTGGTGTCGGGCACCACGGTGGCTAGCACTTCGGTTATCACACCTGCGGCGTCTTTGGCACAGCCGGTGCATTCGATCACGTAGCCGCCTTTCAGGCGCACCTTGTTGCCGGGGAACAGGCGTTTGTAGCCTTTGGGCGGCACTTCTTCAAAATCTTCGCGTTCAATCCATACCTCTTTGCCAATGGTGAAGTGGCGCGGGGGCGGTGGCTCTACCCCTTCGGGTGGGTGGGGCAGGGCGGGCTGGGTGCAGGGCTCCAAGTGGTCGGTGCCCATCACTTCATCCCAGTTCGTCAGCACGAGTTTGACCGGGTTCAGCACGGCCATGCCGCGGTGTGCTTTGACTTCCAGGTCTTCGCGCAGGCAGCCTTCGAGCGTGCTGTAGTCGATCCAACTGTCGCTCTTGGTGACGCCAATGCGGTCAGCAAATAGTCGCAAACTCTCGGGCGTATAACCCCGGCGGCGCAGGCCGACTATTGTTGGCATGCGTGGGTCGTCCCAGCCGCTCACTTTGTGGTCGTACACCAAAGCGGCCAGTTTGCGTTTGCTGGTGATGACATAGGTG
>SERZ01001123.1_pt1 | contig 15911 bp, 12 predicted proteins | sample 3171461 | NCBI WGS metagenome assembly SERZ01 (sample SAMN06051861, study PRJNA518727) | freshwater metagenome | biome: subpolar coniferous forest; feature: holomictic lake; material: water; isolation source: holomictic Lake 227, 6 m depth | place: Canada: near Kenora, Ontario | collected... | reverse complement strand
CGAAGTGTATGCAGCTCTGCCTCAGAATGCCGCAGAGCAAGCTCGGATCATAATGGATCAGTTCGATAAGCTGGCCGTAGCGATAAACACTGGCACCAACATCCCCAGCGTCGCCACACCCAACGGTCAGGCAGCCTTTCTCTTTCTGCTGACCTCGGCACTGGCCCCGGTCATACGCCTGAGCTATGGCAGAATGGTCATACTGGCCTTACCGTACACCGTCACTATGAGTATCACCGGCCTGCTGGCCACCTATTTCTTCCTGTGATCGGAGAACTGCGTATTTTCACGGTAAAGAAATATAGCGAGAATAAGGCGAATGAAATTCTGGTCGGAGCGATTTGGGGTGTTAAAAAAGAAAGCCGTATTGCCTGGCGCCGTGGAGAATGCGTCGAATTTGGATAGACTCGTTTTTAATAACATAAAAAACAAGGTATTTTTTGATAATCAAAACGCGGTACCCAAGTTTCTTCAATCGATCATCTTTCGGAACGACGCCGAGTTCGGGGTTGTATGACAGATGGGAAATTGATCGATCAATCTCTTCAAGAAGTGATGCAGCCACACCTGGGTTATCCTTCATAATATACTCAAAAATGTCGTCCATATCTCTTTCTGCTGTCGCCAAATATCGTATTTCCAGTGAATCTGTCATAAGATTTTATTCTTGAGCTTATTCATAAGTTCTGTGTGGGAAATCCCTTGTTCACCCCTCGCATCCTGTATTTCGGCCTCACCCAGCTTATGATACAATTCAATCAAGCCTTGAAGTCGTTCATAATGTGCCTGACTCATCACAACCATGTCATTCTTGCCATTACGTGTGATAAAAATGGGTTGTTCCTCGGTATGACAAATCTCGGATATTTCAAGCGCCCGATTGCGCAAGTCGGATATGGGTCTTATCAATGGCATGGCAAACATCCTCTCATAATTGTGACTTTAAAATATCATAATTATGATAATATCAAAGGAAAATATGCTTTGCAAATTGAACTTTAAAAACGATAAGTTCCCTTTTTCAACCGGATTCTTGACAAAACGCATAATGCCGTCTAATCTGCAAACACATTGCACATCAGCCGATGAAAAAGGACAGCGTCGTGTATCTATTCAGAACTCTTGAAACTTTTGTTAAAACAGCGGCCAAACAATTTCCCGTGCTGCTGGTCACCGGCGCCAGGCAAGTGGGTAAAACGACGTTTCTTCAGCATATCAGCCAGAACGACAGGGATATGTCACCCTTGATGATCCACTGGTTCTGGACCTTGCCAGGCGAGATCCGGCGCTCTTCATGCTGTCCAAGGTCGGCGATGAGATGGCTTTTCTGCGGTTTCTTCGGGCTGCTTCGGCCCGAACCGCTCAAATGCTTAATCTGGCGGAGCTTGCACGAGATGCGGATGTTTCCCCAAACACTGCAAAAAGCTGGCTCTCTATCTTGCAGGCCTCCGGAATCGCCTACCTGCTGGAGCCTTATCACACTAATGTAACCAAGCGACTGGTAAAGACACCCAAACTCTATATTCTTGATACCGGATTATGCACCTATCTAACCGAATGGTCCAGTCCGGAAACGCTTGAGGCAGGCGCCATGTCCGGCGCAATCCTGGAAACATGGATACTGACAGAGCTGCTGAAAAGCTACTGGCATAATGGTCGCCGTGCGCCATTTTATTATTATCGGGACAAGGACCAAAAGGAAATCGATCTACTCATCGTTCAGGATGGTTTGGTCTATCCTCTGGAGATTAAAAAAACGGCATCTCCGGGGAAAAACGATGTTCGGCATTTTCAGTCTCTTGAAAAACTGAAGCTGCCTATAGGTCCGGGCGGTTTGATTTGTCTGGTTGGGCAATCTCTGCCGCTGACCACATCCGCCCATTCCATACCACTTTCAGCGATTTGAGCCGTCCACAAGACATGGATGGAATTGGAGGTAAACCATGCTGCTCGAAAATTATGAACTGGAGATTTTTAACTCAAAATGCAATCCAGGAGCCATATCCGTTCACTGTTTTGCGCACCTTGCGCAGGATGTATCCGATGTTCTGCCTTACCTGAATACGATTCTGGGCGGTTTTGAATATTTGCGGGACCCGCCGTCCGTCACTTTCAAAGCTCAGGGCAAGCTCATCACGGTTCACGGTCGCAAGATCGCGGTCAATGCGCTCAAGGATGAGGCGGAAGCACGCAAAATCATCGAGTGGCTCAAGCGGGAGATCAATGATGCCTGGGATCGGCGGGATCAGATCGAACCCAGTTCTCAGTCAAACCCCAGGCCCAAGCTGTTTGAGATTTTAAAACTTCTGCCTAAAACCAACTGCAAAGCCTGCGGTGAGCCTACCTGCATGGTGTTTGCGGCCCGAGTCGCCGAAGGCGCCAAAGGCATCCAAAGCTGCTCCGAGCTTACCCCTGAAGCGAGATCAGCGCTGGATGCCTATCTGGGCCGGTTCCATTTTTCGGATTAAGGTGAGAATCGAAACGGCTCGGAACAGAGCATGTACTCCACGGTTTTCGTTGTAAAAGATACGGAGATTCGGAAGGTGATCTGCAATGCCTCAGATATTTGATAACATCGAAAAGCATCTTTTGACGGCTCTCTCTGATGCCCTGGATCTGTCGGAACGGGCGGATTTTTGTGTCGGTTATTTCAATCTGCGGGGCTGGCGGTTGGTGGATCATCTGGTTGAAAGATGGTCCGGAGGGAATGATCACTGCTGCAGGCTGTTGATCGGCATGCAGAAGATGCCTCAGGATCAGCTTCGATCCGCAATGAGCCTTCTGGGAGGCGAAAAGCCAATAGATCAGTCAACAGCCATTGTGTTGAAGCGGCGACTGGCCCAAGACTTCCGAAATCAGCTCATGATCGGTCTCCCGACCAATGAAGATGAAGCCGGACTTCGCAGGCTCGCCGATCAGATCACATCCCGAAAAGTGATCGTCAAACTGTTTCTCCGTCATTCGCTCCACGCCAAATTGTATCTGCTTTTTCGCCCGGATCCCATTAACCCCGACATCGGCTATCTTGGCAGCAGCAACCTGACTCTTGCCGGATTGGCGAAACAGGGCGAGCTGAATGTGGACATACTCGACCACGATGCCTGCTCCAAGCTGGAGAGATGGTTCGAAGATCGCTGGAATGACCGGTTTTGTGTGGATATTTCAAAAGAACTGGTCGAAATAATCCAAGACAGTTGGGCGCGTCCGGAGCTGATTCCCCCGTATCACATCTACGTCAAGATGGCCTATCATATATCACAGGAGGCCAGATTCGGTCTTACCGAGTTCTCCATCCCCAGCGATTTCGGCGACAAACTGTTTGAATTCCAGATTGCCGCCGTCAAGATTGCCGCTCACCATTTAAACAAAAGAGGCGGAGTTGTGATAGGTGATGTGGTTGGTCTTGGCAAGACCCTTATGGCCACTGCCCTTGCGCGGATTTTTGAGGATGATCACGGCCTTGAAACACTGATTATCTGCCCGAAAAATCTGGTCCGCATGTGGGAAGACTATCGCCTGCAATATCGCCTGCGCGCCCAGGTTTTATCCATTACCCAGGTTCAAAAAAAGCTTCCCGAGCTGAAGCGCTTTCGCCTTGTCGTCATCGACGAAAGTCACAACCTGCGAAACCGGGAGGGCGGTCGATATCGGGCCATTGCCGAATACATCAGCATAAACGACAGCCGCGTTGTTCTCCTTTCGGCCACACCCTATAACAAGACGTATATTGATCTCTCAAACCAGCTTCGATTGTTTATTGATCCACACAAGGACATCGGAATTCGACCAGAAAAGTTCATCCGCGAAAAAAGCGAAAATGAACTGCTGCGAATGCAGATTCCGGTCCGATCCCTGGCGGCTTTCGAGAAAAGCGCCCATGCAGACGATTGGCGGGATTTGATGCGCCTCTACCTGGTTCGCCGCACCCGCGGCTTTATCAAGGAAAATTATGCCAGATTTGACCCGGATCGAAATCGAAAATTTCTGGAGTTCGCCGACGGATCAAGATCGTATTTTCCGGACCGGGTTCCCAAGACAGTAACGTTCACCATTAGTGATAACGACCCGAATGATCCTTATGCACGACTCTTTTCAGATGATGTGGTTGGTGCAATCAATAATTTAAAACTCCCCCGTTACGGCCTCGGCGCCAAGAGATATTTTGCCCAAAAGCCATCGCCTCACAAGCCGCCCACGCCGGAAGAGGCCAAGGTGCTGGCGGATTTGTCACGGGCCGGCACACGTCTTATTGGCTTTTGCCGCACCAACCTCTTTAAGCGGCTTGAGAGTAGCGGCCATGCCTTTCTCCTTTCCGTGGAGCGTCACATCCTGAGAAATTTTATCTTCCTGCATGCCATTGAAAATGGATTGCCCCTTTCCATCGGAACCCAGGATTTCGGATTGCTTGACACATGGGCCAACGATCAGGACAGTGAGTTGTGGGAACCGGCCGCAGAAACCGACAGCAACAGCGAAGCCGTCGAACCTCTCGGCATTTTTATAAATGCCTTGACCGAGAAAAATTTTCGTGAGCGGGCGGCTGTGGTTTATAATATCTACACTTCCGATTTCAAGCGGCGTTTCAAATGGCTGAGGCCGGAGCTGTTTGGCGCTGCGCTGAAAAATGATCTGAAAGAGGATGCCGCTTCGCTCTTGACTGTCCTGGCTCGCGCCGGTGCGTGGAACGCCGAACGGGACGCCAAACTCCAGGCCCTTCTTTCTTTGCTGACCCAACGTCATCCAAAGGACAAGGTGCTGGTCTTTTCGCAGTTTGCCGACACAGTGAACTATCTTGAAACCCAATTGCAGGCGCGACGTGTATCCTCTCTGGCCGGCATTACGGGAAACACAGACGACCCGACAGCTATGGCCTATCGCTTCAGCCCTGTGAGTAACAACAAGCGAAAGCAGGTTAAGCCGGAAGACGAATTGCGCGTCGTGGTAGCTACGGATGTACTCAGCGAAGGGCAGAATCTTCAGGACTGCGCTGTCATAGTCAACTATGATTTGCCGTGGGCTATCATCAGGTTGATCCAACGTGCAGGCCGAGTGGACCGGATCGGCCAGCAAGCCGACACTATCCTGTGCTACTCCTTTCTGCCAACTGATGGGGTGGAGCGAATCATTCGACTTCGCGCGCGCGTACGGCAACGTCTGCAGGAAAATGCCGATGTAGTCGGGACCGACGAAACTTTTTTTGAGGATCAAGATGAAGACCAGACCGTGCGCGACCTTTTTACTGAAAAAGCAGACATCCTGGACGGCGAAGAAGACACCGAGGTTGATCTGGCCTCGTACGCCTACCAAATATGGAAAAACGCCATTGACCTTAACCCCGATCTTGAGAAGATTATCCCTGCCATGCCGAACGTGGTGTATTCCACACGGCCGCATCAGCCAACCATCAACCAGCCAGAGGGAGCGTTGGTTTATCTGCGTACCTCCGAAGGAAACGATGCCATGGCCTGGATAGACAAAACAGGCAACAGCGTCACGGAGTCGCAATTTGCTATTCTGAAAGCAGCAGAGTGTCCACCCGATATGGCCGCTCTGCTGCGCCATGACCAACATCATGAAATGGTGGCGAAGGGAGTCAAAATTATCATTGATACCGAAAAGTCCGTAGGCGGCCAGCTCGGTCGACCCTCTGGCGCACGTTTCCGCACCTATGAACGCCTCAAGGCCCATGTCGATACGCTTGGCGGGTCGCTTTTCACCGACACCGAGCTGCTCAAGGCCATAGATGATATATATAAATACCCCCTGCTCCAGACGGCCACTGACACACTTAATCGGCAACTAAAGAGCGGTGTCAGTGATACGAATTTGGCGGAATTGGTGTTATCCCTCCGACAGGATGTCCGTTTGTGCCGTGTTAGTGAAGATACAGAAACAACCGAACCGCAAGTGATCTGCTCCATGGGATTGCGCAACACAGATGAAGGGGCCATCCAATGAAAATAGATGCAGCCGCTGCAAGAAAATGTTTAAAATCTTATGAATTTTCAACACTGTTTCGTGAACACCTGGGCTGGGATAACCACCATGCCCGGTTGGACATTCCGGTGGGCGACGACACTGTTTGCCTGACGGCTATCGCACAGAAACGGGGCTTTGTCGCATTTGTCTGCTCCATGATTCCGGATCGACCCACACGACTGAAAATCGATCACAAGGTCACCCAATCGGTACGGGAGCATTTCGTGATCTATGCCGACCATCAAAGCGGCAGGCAAATCTGGCACTGGGTCCGACGCGAGCCGGGCAAGCCCCTGGCCAGCCGGGATCATCGTTTTGATGTGAATCAGTCCGGTGATCCGCTGATTCAGAGACTCAATCAGATTGCCGTCAGCATGGATGAGGAGGATGGCATCACGGTTGTGGATGTTGCCGGTCGAGTCAGGGCTGCTCTGGACGTGGATAAAATCACGAAAAAGTTCTATGATCGCTTCAAGGCAGAGCATGCGGCATTTTTCAAGCATGTTCAGGGCATAAAAACAGCATCCGATCTGGCATGGTACACGTCGCTGACGCTCAACCGCCTGATGTTTGTGTATTTTATCCAGAAAAAAGGGTTTCTGGACGGCGATACCGACTATCTGAAGAATCGCCTTGCAATGGTTCAACAAGCCAGTGGCAAGGACAGATTCCAAACCTTCTATCGATATTTCCTGCTTCGACTGTTTCACGACGGTCTGGGTAAATCGCCATCCGATCGCAAACTTGACTTGGCCATGGAGAAGCTTCTGGGACGGGTTCCCTTTTTGAATGGCGGTTTTTTCGAAGTGCATCAATTAGAAGTGCGGTATCCCCAAATCGATATCCCGGACAATGCTTTCGAAAACCTGTTTGCCTTCTTTGACCAGTACTGCTGGCACCTGGATGATAGGCCGCTGCGCGTGGATAATGAGATCAACCCCGACGTGGTGGGGTATATTTTCGAAAAATACATCAACCAGAAACAGATGGGGGCCTATTACACCAAAGAGGACATCACCGAGTATATCAGCAAGAATACCCTCATTCCCTTTCTCTTTGATGCTGCTGAAAAGAAATGCCCTATCGCATTCAAATCCGACACTTTTCTGTGGAAGCTGCTTCAAGAGGAACCGGACCGCTACATTTATCCGGCGGTCAAACACGGTATCATTCGGGTTGATGGTTCCCTGATTCCGGAAAACGATTTGCCCGATTTTGTTCAAACCGGTATGCACAATCCAAAATCCCGAATGCATGACAAGCGCTACAACTTGCATCAGGCATCATCGGGCGATCCCCTGCGCTTAGTCACGGAAACCTGGCGGGAGTACGTCAACCGGCGATCCCGATGCCTGGAAATCCGGGAAAAACTCAAAAATGGCGCAGTTCATCATATCAACGATCTGATCACCCTGAATCTGGATATCTGGCAGTTCGCCCGCGACGCCATTGTCACCAGCGAAGGTCCGGAACTACTCCGCGCCTTCTGGCAGGCTATCGAAAAAGTCACAGTGCTGGACCCCACATGCGGTTCCGGCGCATTCCTGTTTGCCGCACTGCGTATCCTTGAAACCCTGTACAGCGACTGCCTGGAACGCATGGCGCGGTTCATCGAAGATATCGAAGGAAAGCCCCACCATCCCAAACAGTTCAGCGATTTCAAGGATGTTTTGTCCCAAATCGGAAAACACCCCAGTGAGCGCTACTTCGTTCTGAAATCCATCATCATCAATAACCTGTATGGGGTGGACATAATGGCCGAGGCAGTGGAAATCTGCAAGCTGCGTCTCTTTCTCAAACTGGTGGCTCAGGTGGAAACGGCGGAGCAGATCGAACCCCTGCCCGACATGGATTTCAACATCCGCGCCGGCAACACGCTGATCGGCTATGCCACGGAAGATCAGGCTCGCAAGGCATTCAGCGAAAAGATTGACGGGAAGCAGAAACAGACAACTCTGCCATTCGGAGAAATAGTGGATGCTTATCAACAATTTGAGGATAATCTGCTGATCGCCGAAAAGACGTTCAAGCAATTCCGCGTCCAGCAGACCACTCATGGAGGTAAAGTTACTGGTCAGGACAAACAAACTTTGCGCAATCGGCTTAAAATTCTTGATGATGAACTGGACTGCTACCTTGCCTCCGAATATGGTATCGTGGCAAGCAGTTTTAAATCCAAAAGCTCTTATGAGATGGCATTGAGCAAATGGAAGGCCAGCCACCAGCCATTTCACTGGTTTGTGGAGTTTTACGGAATCATGCACGGGGGTGGGTTTGATGTGGTGATTGGGAATCCACCCTATGTTGAAATATCCAACATCTCAGGGCAATATTCGATCCAAAATCTTGAACTTATCGATACAGGCAACCTCTTTGCGCTGTGTCTGGAGAAGTTTGCAGAATTGCTACGCGCTAAAGGCAGGATCGGAGTTATCGTGCCGATCAGTTCAATTTCGACACAACGTATGTTGCCGCTGATGCGTTTGCTGAAAAACAAGTTTTCACCTCTTTACATCAGCAACTTCGCCGTGCGGCCTGCAAAGCTATTTGTCGGTGTTGATATGAATCTAACGATTGTTGTCGCCCAGAGATCGGTGGCGATATCCTCCCCGACTGTATTCTCAACGTCTTACAACCGCTGGGGCGAACACTCACGCCCAGCTCTGTTTCAAATGCTGGCTTATACTGATGGCTTTCTGGAAGAGAAGATTAGTTCCTTTCCTAAACTAGGAAACTTACTCGAGCGCCGCATTTTTGCCGGACTTGCAGATTATTCAAATTTTACTCGATTGCGCGGTGACCCAACAGAATCCGAGTTAGTCTACTGCCACAGCGGAGGACGATATTTTAGGAAGTGCATCCGTGATCAGCTGTCAAACGAATACAAGGAACTTCGCCTTAACAAAGGCACGAGTAGCGCAGTCATTTGTTTGCTGTCGTCATCACTTTATTACTGGTTCTGGATTGGCATCTCAGACTGCTACCATGTCACGAAGCGTGATATCGACGTAATGCCCGTTCCCGAATCTTTGTTTGGAGACGCTTCTATGAAACGGCTTGCCGACAATTTTCTCGATGATCTGTATAAGCACGCAGAAAGTCGAGTACGAAACCGAGCGGACGGGAGCGTGCGTAAAGAAATCAATTTTCGCGTCGGTGAATCCAAACCCATCATCGACCAAATCGACCAAGTGCTCGCCCAGCATTACGGCTTCTCCGACGAAGAGCTTGATTTCATCATTAATTACGATATCAAGTATCGCATGGGCCGGAATGACGGAAAGTTAGAGGAAGAGGAATGAGGAAAACGTAAAAAAACTCGTTTTACTTAGTGTATTTTGAAGACACAAGTTGCATTTCGGAGGGCCATAGGTAACCTTAAATGATTATTGAGGATGAAATTTATGATCTACAATATCTCATTTCAGAAAGCATTCTGTCTGATGTATTCTGGAAATCCCTCATCAATCAAAAAGTTCGACATAGTAAGTACGGCTTAGGCATTGTAGTAGGTTTTGAAACCAGGAAAAATGATGAAGCCATCATAACAATTCAATTTGATATAAATCACAAGAAATCACGTAAAGAATTTCAATTTTCTTCACTTAGCAATAATTCCTTTACGTTAGAAAATGAAATTAAGCTTAAATTAGATAGCTATTTAAAAGCAATAAAAGCAAGAAATGAAATTAAAGTTAAACGAGCTATGTATAACGATTTTGATTGGAATGAGCATATAAAAAATCGATGGAAAAGATCTTTTAAAAAATATGCAGGAATACCTGGCCTGGGAAAAAGAAGATAATAATCTTTTCATTTGCATAATTTTTTTCCTGTTATCATTGCCCTAAAATCGTCATAGCTTTCAGCGGTTGGCTGGTGATTGGTTGAGCCAATTCAATCAGGAATGTCGTAAGCCCGACTTTAAACTGTCAAACTACCTTGAAAAACTTGCAGAACATAACAGCAATGGAGCGGATGCCCCAAGGCCAAATCATTGGCTGCAAGCAATCGTAGGTGATGTGTAAAATAAGGGGATAATTTCAATGGGTATTCTTGTTGACCGGGTCAGGATTTCCAATTTTCGCTCGTTGCACAATGTCGAGGTGGCGTTGTCGTCGGTTACAGTGCTGGTCGGCATGAACAACTCAGGCAAAACATCGTTTCTCAAGGCCATGCATCTGGCGTTAGGTGCAGATCGACGAGTGGTGAGTGCCGATGATTTTTATATGGGCCAGGGAATCGGTATTGCTGACATTCCGGAAAATACGATTGTCATCGATCTGAGAATCATTCCTTTGGGGGAGAATGGTGAGCGCATCGACGAATTCTACGACGCCTGGATCAACACGGAACTGGGAGGCGGTCTTATCAACTTTGATAAAGATGCCCGTCAATATGTAGCTGTTCGCACCCGAGTTGTGTTCGATCCACTCCGCAACGACTACGCCATTCAGCGTTTTGTGCTGAACGATTGGCGTGAAAACGCGGATTGGCTTGGTACACCCGAAAAACAGCGGTTGCGCGGACGATTCGAACAAATTGTCGTCTTTTTGATAGATGCCCAGCGTGATGTAGTGGTGGATCTTCGCAACCGCACGTCGTATATCGGACGCCTGCTAACCAAGGTGGATATCCCGCTCGATGCTGTGAAGGAGATCGAGGAACAGCTCAGCGCTCTAAATGCAGATATTGTCGCCCATAGCGAGTTGTTGAGCCATGTGCGTAATAGCCTACGCGAACTGAACCGTACGATGCCATCCTATGGCGAAGGGGTCGAGATCACTCCTGTAAGCAAGAATCTTCGAGATATTACCAAAAGCCTGGATGTCCAGTTCAGTGACAGCAATTCCTCGACCTTTGCATTGGACTGCCATGGCCAGGGAACCCGAAGCTGGGCCTCCCTGTTGACATATCAAGCTTATGTTTCATGGCTGAACAAGCAGGCAGGCAAGGCTGTCGGAAAGCCTTTTCATCCCGTCCTGGCTTTGGAAGAGCCCGAGGCCCACCTCCATCCCAATGCTCAGCGTTGTGTCTATGACCAACTTAAAAACGGCATCGGTCAGAAAATAATCAGCACCCATTCCCCACATATCGTGGCGCAGTCCGAATTGGCCGATATTCGGCACTTCCAAAAAACAGGTTCAAAAGCGATCGTCTCGACATTGAACCTTGCGGCGCTTACCCCAGAAGATATTCGCAAAATTCGTCGGGAGGTCATGAACACGCGTGGAGAACTACTGTTTGCCCAGGCAATAGTATTATTCGAGGGAGAAACCGAGGAACAGGCATTGCCGATCTTTGCACTTGCACACTGGGGAATGGCCCCGTTTATGCGTGGGGTCATTTTCGCGGGTGCAGGCGGTGGGAGTAAATACCTTCCATTTTTGCGCGTGGCAGAGTCCATGTCAATTCCCTGGTTTATCTTCAGCGACGGCGAGGCAAAAACAATAAACAATGTCACCGCGGCTCTCAGCACGTTGGGGTTGTCAATGCCTCATAACCATGTGTTTGTATTGCCGGGCGGGAGAGACATCGAACAGTATTTGATCCATGAAGGATATCAGGCGCAATTCAAGGCGGCCGTCATTGCATTCGAAGCGCCGAGTTTTACCAACGAGAACCACAAACAGGCAAAAACGAAGGAAATAATCGGATGGACCGATTTGAAGCTTATTGAGTACTTAACTTCGCATAAAACAAAATTGAGCCCGCATTGGGCAGAATCCATAGCATCCCTGACAGACGATCGAAGGATACCCGGTGAAATACGAAAACTGTTTGCCGCCATCGACAGCGTGCTGACCCCGGTATGCGAGGTGAAACGTGAAGGTTAGACTATCTCCAAAGCAGCGGACCATTGTGGAAACTACGACTGGCGCACAAGCTGTGATAGCATCGGCCGGTAGCGGCAAAACCCGAGTTCTGACGGAGCGAATACGTTACCTGCTGGAGCATCGCAAGGCACATTATAAAATTTTGGGACTGACCTTTACAAACAGGGCCGCTGAAGAAATGCGGGAGCGGCTGGCCGACATCGTTGACCTGTCCGACAATACCTATATTGGGACCATTCACAGCTTCTGCCAAATGATCATCGAATCCCATGGCCATACAGTCGGGTATGAACGCTCTCCTGTGATCATGGAGCGCGAAAGTGACCGGATTTCCCTTATGGAGGAAGTACTGCTCAACAACCCCGCCTTGAGCCAATACTACCAGCAGCATCGGAGTGAGCGGAAGAAGCGAAAATATCTCTACGATTTGCTTGACTCCATCAGTCGACGCAAACGGGAGTTGCCTGGAACCGTACCCCGGATGGAGGATGAGAGCATCCGTGATGAGGCAAAATTGGTTTATCGTGAATACTGTGAACGATTGGCTGGACAGGGAGCTATCGACTTTGACGACATTTTGTTGCTGTCCTACCGGATATTGACAGAACGACCACAGGTAGCCCGTTTGTACAACCGCACCTACAAATACATTTGCGTGGACGAAGCTCAGGATCTTAACGAGGTGCAATATGCTCTGATTCGTATCCTTGCCGCCGACAACGGCAACGTTCTGATGATGGGAGATCCAAATCAGGCGATTTACGGATTTAACGGCTCTAATCGCAGCTTCATGCTGGAAAGTTTTTCTCTTGATTTTCAGGTTAAAAAATTCGAAATGAAGGAAAACTATCGTTCGACCAAGGCGGTCATCCGTGCCGCCAACGAGTTGTTTCCAGAAAGTATGGATGAGGCACAGGCGCCACTCAGTGGGTGCTGTGAAGTTTGGCGATTGGAAAACGAGGACATGGAGGCGATCTGGATTGTTGACAAGATAGAGGAACTGCTTGCAATGAATCACCATCCAGAGATCGACCTCGACATTTCGCTGAACCGTATGATAGTACTGGCACGCAACCGATATGTCTTCACACCAATTGAAAAAAAACTTGCGGAAAAGGAAATTGCCTTCTATCTTAGGCGCACGGGATCTGTCTGGGAGATGGAATCTGATATCGGCCGTGTCTTTGACCTGGGGCTACGAATTCTTGTTAACCCAATGGACCGCCTTCACAGGGGGCAGCTATGCGAGATTTTTGACATCATCTGCACTCACGAAGGCGATTCCATTAGTGGGCTTGATCAGCTTTGTCGAATGGGGGAACACATAACCCCAACACGTCGTGATGAATTCGGCAACCTGATTAAGGCCTGGGCCATGGCGAATGAAGATGTCAATCATTTCCCACTGGCATTGGCATGTCTAAGGGATTATGCCGCTCAAGCAGCGGAAAGACATGGAGAAGTCGTGGCATCGGAATCGGCCCTGCTAATGCAGGATATGGCTTATCTTTCAGATACCTGGCGCAGGTATGCCCAAGAGAACCCTATGGATCGACGCTCATTGGGACATTTCCGCAATTTTATGGCCATGGGACTGGCATCTCCCCAAGCGAAACAGAACGGATTAGCCCTGGCTACGGTTCACTCGGTGAAAGGGTTGGAGTTCGACATTGTCTTCATCATGGGCATGGTGGAAGGCGCTTTTCCTGATTATCGCGCCGTTCGCATGGGAGGAAAAGCGCTTGAAGAAGAAAAAAACGAGGCTTTCGTTGCCATGACCCGTGCAAAACGATTCCTTTTTATGACCTGGCCACGGACGAAGTTTATGCCATGGGATCAATCAACCCGAGCTATCCAGAGGATGTCCCGATTTCTGCCATCTTTGGCGACCTACACGTTTGAAGAAACACAGCAAACGCTTCGTGTTGCAGAAAACCAATCGTTGTGAACAAAAATGTCCAATCGGGATAAACAGATGGACGGTCAAAAAGCGGCAAGATAGTTATGAAAGTTTTTCAGATATGGCAAAATGATGTCCAATACCCAGTCCAACTGACTCGGCAATTGGGTAATTTAGCGCCTGCATCTATTGCTGCGGCTGGAAACCTGGATATCTTACAGTACCCGGGAATCGGTTTGATTGCCTCCATCCAATGTTCGGGAAGCATCATTATCAAAACTTTTGATGTCATTCGCAGGTTGCGGAACGAAAAGATCGTGATGATCGGAGGGTTTCACTCTCCAATTGAGCGGGATTGCATGGATTTATTATTACGAGGCTCTCAACCCGTAGTACTCTGTCCGGCAAGAAGCCTGCATAACCTGCGGATGGGTAAAGAGGCCCGAAAAGCACTGGCGGATGGCCGCCTGCTTGTTTTATCTTTTTTCGGTGACGAAGTCAGGCGAATCACCTCATCCGGAGCCATTCTTAGAAATGATATAGTTGCAATGCTGGCTGAAGCGATCCTTGTGCCCCATGCCGCAAAAAATGGGAAAGTTTGGACTACCGTGCGCAGAGCACTTGAAAATGGTCAAAGAATCTTAACTTTTGAGGATGAGACCAATAGCGATCTCATAGCATCCGGAGCCATAGCATACCGAAATACCCATATTGATGACATTGTTGACGACATTAGATTGATTTCTTGTCGCCGGTCCACCTCTTGAGTTCGAAATCTCTTCATATCCAGCGTCATAAAATAAAACGCCAAACCAATAACGATCCCTATCCGTCAATTCCCCAGTTTGTCAAAGGGAAATTCGGTGATCACTTCTTTATCGTGGGCAGGTCCCCGGCACAAGTTTTGGGACCACGAGGAGCATGCCTATCGCAGCGAGAATTCCCATCACACAGCCGAAATGGAATGTTGCAGAAGGCCCGATCATTCTCCAGAGCAACCCCCCGACGATCGATGCCGGAAGAAGGCCGATTCCGACGATCGTGGCATGCAGACCCAGCAGCGTTGCGCGGCTCTCACCTGGACACAGTTCTGCAACCAGGGCTTTTTCCACTCCTTCCGTCAGCCCGCTATAAAGTCCGTAAACCGCAAACAGAATCCAGACGTGCATGGATGTGGAAGCCATAGAAAACCCCAGATAGACCAGGCCATAGAACAGATACCCCAAAACCAGAAGCGTTCGCCTGCCAATCCGGTCGGAGAGCCTTCCCGCGGGATAGGAGACCAGAGCATACGTGACGTTAAAGAGTAGATAGGCCAGAATAACGTCCGCCGGCTTAAAACCCAGATCGGCTGCCCGAAGCAGCAGAAACTGATTGGACGAATTGCCCAGCGTGAAGATAAAGGTCACCCACAAAAAGGCTTTCAGCCTGGGATGAAGCGTTTGCCACCCTGTCAGTGGTTTGACTTTGGGGCCATATCTTCCCGGTTTTTTTTCCTTGACCCAGAAAAACAGGAGAACGCCCAAAATACCGGGAATCATCGAAATGAGAAAAATATCGGTGTAATTCACATGGGCGCCGGTAAAAAGTATGTAGGCAATGCAGATACCGATCACGGCGCCCAGAGTATCGAGCGATCTATGGATTCCAAAGGAATGTCCGAGCTGGTCGGTCCGGGAGGCTTCGGCGATGAGAGCATCCCGGGGCGCGGTTCTTACCCCCTTGCCGAATCGGTCCACCACGCGTCCGGCCAACACCCATCCCCACGATATGGACATATACAAAAAGAGCTTTCCGACTACCGCTGCCCCATAACCGAAAATGGCAAGAGGCTTTCTTTTTTGCGTTTTATCCGACAGGTATCCGGAATAGACTTTCAAAAGGCTTGCAAGGCTTTCGGCAATGCCTTCGATGACACCGATGATTGCCGGCGTAGCGCCCAATGTCGTGGTCAGGTAAAGGGAAAGCAGGGGATAGACCATTTCGCTACTAATATCCGTTAACAGACTCACCAGCCCCAGAAGAATGACTGTTTGCACTTGATTCATCTCTCCATAGCCATCAATGTTTAAACCGCATCAGGATATTGTCATTAGTGTTGCTGCATTTGGGCAAGAATTTTCCATAGATGCATCCCAGATCGTCCAGAAACTTTCCAATTTTCCATTACATTGGCGAAATTATACAAGTCCATT
>SERZ01001120.1_pt1 | contig 15950 bp, 18 predicted proteins | sample 3171461 | NCBI WGS metagenome assembly SERZ01 (sample SAMN06051861, study PRJNA518727) | freshwater metagenome | biome: subpolar coniferous forest; feature: holomictic lake; material: water; isolation source: holomictic Lake 227, 6 m depth | place: Canada: near Kenora, Ontario | collected... | reverse complement strand
GCGTTCTGCGCGGATTTTTACTTTAATTAATTCGTGGGTGTCAAGCGCCTGATCAAGCTCTGCCAGTACGGCGGCGGTAAGACCTGATTGCCCGATCATAACCACGGGTTTTAAAGTATGAGCTTGAGCTCGAAGTTTTTTCTTGTCTGCAGAGTTCACTCAGTATTCCTAAATCAAAAAGTTACTATACACTATACAACATATTATGGGTCGAAGTAAAAGCAGCAGTCGTTGGATGGCAGAACATTTTGAAGATGAATACGTCAAAATGGCTCAAACACAGGGTTATCGCTCGCGTGCCGTTTTTAAATTAAAGGAAATTCAGGAAAAAGATCAGCTTATTAAGCCAGGGATGAATATTATTGACTTGGGTGCGGCTCCCGGTGGATGGTCGCAGCTTGCCAGGCAATTAATGGGTAAAAAAAATAAATTGATCGCGTTGGATATTTTGCCAATGGATGCACTCGAAGGTGTTGATTTTATTCAGGGTGATTTTCGCGAAGAAGCGGTGTTGGAGCAACTCCATGCTGCGTTGGAGGGCGCACCCGTTAATCTGGTGATGTCAGATATGGCACCTAACATGAGTGGCAATAGAGGCGTGGATCAACCGCGTGCCATTTATTTGGGAGAGCTGGCTTTAGATGCAGCAAAATCGGTTTTAACAAAAGATGGCAGCTTTTTGGTTAAATTATTTCACGGCAAGGGTTTTGAGGCATTTCAAGGTGAAGTGCAGCGCTGCTTTACAAAAGTAGTCATTAGAAAACCTAAAGCATCAAGACCACGAAGCAATGAAGTTTATATTTTAGCCAAAGGGTTTAAATAATCTTTAGTCGTCCTTATATCGATAGGTTAAGGAAAGTTACTATGGTTTGGTGAGTTTCAGATAAATAACGACAGTCAGGAAAGTCAACTTCTGATATAATTACTCAGTTTTTTTAAACCGAGAGCCGTTCGGGGCTAGGGTGTTTTTGTGAATGATATGGTAAAAAATATAATCCTGTGGGTAGTCATTGCTGTTGTATTGATGTCCCTGTTTAATAACTTTGGCTCACAAGGAGAGAGGATTGATTCATCGTTATCATATTCGCAATTCATTGAGTCGGTGAAAGCGGGTCAGGTACAGCAGGTGATGATTGATGAGCATATTATTAAAGGCAAGACCCAAGGCGGTCAGCTTTTTAAAACTTATGCGCCTAACGATCCACATCTAATTGATGATATGTTGGCTAATGGCGTCGACATTAAAGCGGTTCCGCCTGAGCAACCTTCCATGCTGATGCAGTTGCTGGTCTCCTTTGGGCCTATGTTGCTGCTGATTGCTGTCTGGGTTTTCTTTATGCGACAAATGCAGGGCGGTGGTGCCGGCGGTCGTGGCGCGATGAGCTTTGGCAAAAGTAAAGCCAGAATGCTTGAAGAAGATCAGATTAAAGTAACTTTTGCAGATGTTGCCGGTTGCGATGAAGCTAAAGAAGAAGTTGTCGAAATGGTCGATTTTCTTAGAGATCCTGCAAAATATCAAAAGTTGGGTGGAAAAATCCCAAGGGGTGCCTTGATGATTGGCCCGCCTGGAACCGGTAAAACGTTGCTGGCCAGAGCCATTGCCGGTGAAGCCAAAGTACCGTTTTTTACTATTTCCGGTTCTGATTTTGTGGAAATGTTTGTAGGTGTCGGCGCTTCCCGCGTTCGTGACATGTTTGAGCAGGCCAAAAAGCATGCGCCCTGCATTATCTTTATTGACGAGATTGATGCAGTAGGTCGTCAGCGTGGTGCCGGTTTGGGTGGTGGCAATGACGAGCGTGAACAAACCTTAAATCAGTTATTGGTTGAAATGGATGGTTTTGAGGGTAATGAAGGTATTATCGTTATCGCTGCAACCAATCGTCCCGATGTATTGGACAAGGCTTTATTGCGACCTGGCCGATTTGATCGTCAAGTTACAGTGGGTCTGCCTGATGTCAGAGGACGTGAACAGATTCTAAATGTCCACATCAAAAAAGTACCCATTGCTGATGATGTAGAAGTTAAATACATCGCTCAAGGAACCCCCGGGTTTTCCGGTGCTGATTTGGCTAATTTAATCAATGAAGGCGCATTGTTTGCCGCCAGAATGAATAAGCGCGTCGTCAATATGTCTGACTTGGAAAAAGCCAAAGACAAATTGATCATGGGAGCTGAAAGGCACACCATGGTAATGGACGAGAAAGAAAAAAGAATGACGGCTTATCATGAAGCAGGTCATGCGATTGTCGGCAAGTTGGTTCCAGAACATGATCCAGTCTATAAAGTCAGCATTATGCCCAGAGGACGTGCGCTGGGTGTGACCATGTTTTTACCGGAAAGAGACCAGTACAGTGCCAGCAAACAAAAGCTGGACAGTATGATTTCCAGTTTATACGGTGGTCGTATTGCCGAGGAAGTGGTTTTTGGCTGGGAACAGGTCAGTACAGGCGCTTCCAATGATATTGAGCGAGCTACTGAATTGGCAAGAAATATGGTGACTAAATGGGGCTTGTCTCAACGTTTAGGGCCTTTGTCATATAGTGAAGAAGAAGGCGAAGTGTTTCTGGGGCGTTCAGTAACCCAACACAAAACAGTTGCTGAAGAAACTTCACATACCATTGATGAAGAGATTCGCTCATTTATTGACCGAAACTACGAGCGTGCAGAGCGTCTCTTAAAAGAAAATATTGATATTCTGCATTCCATGGCCGCCGCGCTAATGAAGTATGAGACTATTGATAAATTTCAAATTGATGACCTGATGGCACGTGTGCCGGTAAGAGATCCACAAGGCTGGGATGATAAGCCGCCGCGTGGTGATCTTAATACCGAAGAAGTTAAAGGCAAAGATGACAAAAAAAACGATAAGACAATCGGTCAAACTGCCGAGCAAAGCTAACGTTTTTTACGTCGACTAAAAAAGGAGGGGCATCATGCCTCTCCTTTTTTTATGCATGATTACAAAATGCAGGGCACTGGTTAAAAGACGCCGGTTTTTTCGTGAGCCGGGTTCAGATTTGTAAAGTATTACCCATAACCTGTTGTACTGGATAGTGATATCCAGGTTGTCCAGATAGTGAGCTTTAGATTTATGACAAGAAAATATTTTGGTACGGATGGTATTAGAGGGAAGGTTGGTGAGCCGCCTATAACAGCGGATTTTTTATTGAAATTGGGTTGGGCGGCTGGAAAGGTATTTGCGAATGAAGGGCATGGCTTTGTTCTGGTAGGTAAGGATACCCGCATATCGGGTTACATGTTTGAATCTGCTCTGGAAGCAGGATTAACTGCTGCAGGTGTGGATACGCATTTATTAGGGCCTATGCCAACACCGGGTGTCGCGTATTTAGCCCGCACATTAAGGGCGCAGGCGGGTATTGTTATCAGTGCTTCACACAACCCTTATTATGATAATGGCGTTAAGTTTTTTTCAGTGCAGGGAACCAAGCTGCCTGATGACATAGAACAAAAAATTGAATATTATATTGATTCGCCAATGACCACGGTAGAGTCTTCAGAGCTTGGCAAAGCAAAGCGTTTGGTTGATGCGGCGGGACGCTATATTGAATTTTGCAAGGCCAGTATTCCGACACGTTTTGATTTTAGCGGCATGAAAATCGTCGTTGATTGTGCGCATGGTGCCACTTATCATATTGCGCCTCATGTGTTTAGCGAGGTAGGTGCGGAAGTTATTGTTATAGGCGCTAAGCCTAATGGACTTAATATAAATGACGAGTGCGGCGCAACCCAGCCGGATAAGCTGGTTGCAGAGGTATTGGCCAACAAGGCGGATATAGGTATTGCCCTGGATGGTGATGGTGATCGCTTGGTCATGGTTGATCATAAAGGTGAAATCGTTGATGGTGACGAACTAATCTACATTATTGCCAAAGCCAGATTAGAGGCAGGATTGATGTCGGGTCCTGTCGTGGGTACCTTAATGACTAATTTGGGTATGGAGCACGGACTTAAGCGATTGGGAATCAATCTCCTGAGAGCAAAGGTAGGTGATCGCTACGTGCTGGAAATGATGTGCGAGCATAAAGGTATTTTGGGTGGGGAAAATTCCGGCCATATTATTTGCCTGGATAAAACGACAACAGGTGACGGAATTATTGCAGCCTTGCAGGTTATGGCTGAAATGCATGACAGTGGCAAGAGTTTGCATGAATTAAAATCGGGTATGCAAAAATATCCGCAAATTCTGATTAATATCAAAACCGCTAAAAGGGTCGATATAGATACCGATGTCGAGATACAAAAGGCAGTTCGTGCGGTCGAAGATAAGCTTGGAGATACCGGCCGGGTATTGCTAAGAGCTTCGGGTACAGAGCCGCTTATTCGTGTCATGGTTGAAGGTGAGCAGGCAGATTTGGTCAAAAATTACGCTCAACAATTGGCAGAAGATGTTAAGAAATCAATCGATGCTTGAATTAGGGGCTATTAGCCTATATCATAAGCGGTTTAGTTCTTTGTAGGAGTAATATTGATGCGTCGGTCTCTGGTTGTCGGAAATTGGAAAATGAATGGAACTCTTGCGAGTGCTGAGTTACTTGCAAAAGGAATTATTGCCGGGTTAAGGTCAAGTAATGCAGATATTGCAGTCTGTGTGCCTTATGTTTACTTGCCTTGCGTTAGCGCATTGGTTAAAGATACCCCGTTGGCATTAGGTTCGCAAAATGTGGGTGACAAGCCTTCAGGTGCTTATACAGGAGAAATTTCAGCATCCATGCTGAAAGAGTTTAATTGCCAATATGCCTTGGTAGGACACTCAGAAAGACGTAGTTACTACGGCGATACTAACGAATCAGTGGCCGCCCGTTTCTGTCAGGCGCAAGAGCAAAACATTATTCCTGTTTTGTGCGTAGGCGAAACTTTGGAGCAGCGTGAACAGGATCAGACTTTTGCGGTGATTAATGAGCAACTTGATGCCGTTATTAATTTAGCCGGCATCGCTGCATTTAACGCGGCAGTGATTGCTTATGAGCCTGTTTGGGCCATAGGCACAGGAAAAACAGCAAGCGATGAGCAAGCACAGGAAGTTCATTACTATATTCGCCAGTACATTGCTGCCAAAGATCAGGCTATTGCCGATAAAATACAAATTTTATACGGCGGTAGTGCCAAGCCGGATAATGCCAAAGGCTTGTTTGCCATGCCGGATATAGATGGCGGCTTAATAGGTGGGGCTTCGTTGGATGCGGAATCCTTTTTAAAGATTTTTCAATCGATTTAGAGCAGTTTAGACTTTCATGTATCAGGTAATTATCGTTATTCATGTGTTGCTGGGTTTAGGTATTATTGGCCTAATATTAATGCAGCAAGGTAAAGGGGCCGATGCGGGCGCAGCTTTTGGAACGGGTTCTGCCGGTTCTGTTTTTGGTGCACAAGGCGCAGCGTCATTCTTGTCTCGGGCTACCGCCATTATGGCGACTTTGTTTTTTATAACCAGCTTGGGCCTTGCTGTCATAAATGGACATAAAGGCGTCGCTTTTGATTTAATGGGTACATCAGAATCTCAGGGTGAAACGTCGGCTCTTCCTGAAGTTGCCGGTGAAAAAAGCGTCGCTCCAGATCTCGCAGTTCCTGCAATTAAGACTGAAGAAATGCCTGTGACACCTGAAGTTAAGTCAACTGAGCCAGTAAGCGGTGAAGAGATAGAGACGACAGTCGTGCCCAAGGCAGAAGAAATGAAGACGGTTAAATAATAAAAAATTCTGTCCTTAAAGTCAGTAAAGAAGAGTAAGAAATAATTAAAATTATTTAAAATGTTAAGCCGATGTGGTGAAATTGGTAGACACGCCATCTTGAGGGGGTGGTGACGCAAGTCATGCCGGTTCAAATCCGGCCATCGGCACCAAAAAAGGATATTTTAATATCCAACGAAGTACACAAACCCGCAAGCTGTATGGCTTGGCGGGTTTTTTATTGTCCAACGTAATGCAACAAAATACAGTAACATTCGACATTTTATACAGTAACATTTACAGTAACCCAAAATCAGCAACAAAAGTTACTGGAAAAGTTACTGTAAATTGGAGCGTTACTTATGGCAAAACAAATACTTAAAGATACCGCCGTTAAAAGCGCAAAGGCAAGCGTTAAGGATGTGCGACTTAATGACGGCAGCGGGTTATATTTACTGGTTAAACCGGACGGCGCGAAATGGTGGCGGTTTGATTACAGCATCGGCAGCAAGCGCAAAACTTTATCATTTGGCGTGTATCCTGTTACCGGCCTTTCAGATGCCCGGCGCAAAGCAGAAGAGGCAAGAATACAAGTCAGTAACAACATAGACCCCAGCGCAGTGAGGAAGGATTTTAAAAGCGCGTTAAAAATCACCCTAGAAAATGAAAGCCTGTTAAATGCCGGTCTACCTATGCTTAACAGTTTTTTGGATATAACAAGTCAATGGCTGGAAGCCATAAAAAATGATATTGCAGAAATCACCTACATAAAAAGAAAGTCACGACTTGAGCGGCTGGCATTCCCTGTATTGGGTAACATTGCCATCAATCAAATAAAATCATCACATATTTTGGCAGCGTTAAAACCCTTAATAGAGCAGCAAAAAATAGAAACCGCCCACCGGCTATACGGTGAAATAAAATGCGTGTTCGCCCATGCCATCATTAATGACATTATTGATTATGACCCCTCGCAGCCCGTAGCCAAAAAACTCCCCGCAAAAAAAGTAAAACACCGCGCGGCGTTAATTGACCCCAAAGATATAGGCAAACTAATCAGGGACATTTACAGTTATCAAGGAACTTTTGTGGTGCAGTGTGCGTTTAAATTGTCGCCGTTGCTCTTTCAACGACCCGGCGAAATACGACAAATGGAATGGAGGGACATAGATTTAGAGGCTAAAGAATGGCGTTATTTTGTCACCAAAACAGAGGTTAATCATATTGTCCCCCTATCTACGCAAGCCGTGGCGATACTGGAAGAAATCAAACCGCTAACCGGCGCGGGGCGTTATGTGTTCCCGTCAAGCCGTGGCGATGGACGGCCTATGTCAGACAACACCATAAGAACGGCACTCATGACGCTGGGTTATACCGGTGATGTGATGACCGCGCACGGTTTTAGAACCATAGCGTCAACTTTGCTTAATGAACATGGATGGTCTCAAGATGCCATTGAGCGGCAATTGTGCCACATGCCAAAGGATGCCGTTAGGGCCGCCTATAACCGCGCGGCGTTCTTGGAGGAACGGCGCACCATGATGCAAGCTTACAGCGACTGTTTGGACGCTCTAAAGAGCGGGGCGCAAATTATCCAATTTAGAAAACAGGGTTAATTATATTTTTGATGGATAAAAACCATAAGCGGCGCTGGATTCGAACCAGATAATACAGGCGCAGAACGCATATAACCATTCCCGTTGGAAACAACCGCTTATGGATTGGTGATTATAAGCCAAACTAAAGGCCGTAACAAAGGGCGCGGAACTTGCCAGAGTATCGAAAATAAAAACCCGCTAGGCTTTAAGAAAGTATTTATACAATTTAGAAAACAGGCGTAATAACTGCGACGCTGTAAAACGAATAAGCCGCACCTAGCCCGACGGGGCGAACTTGGGACACCTTTCACCCATTGGCGCGGCTTTCTTTTTTTGAGAGGGTAATTATTGAAAGGTTAATTATGCAAGATCAGCATGTTTCAAGAGAGGTTGCGGAGTATTGGGCGGGAGCATTTGCGTGGAACTTTCACGAGGCAATGTTACTTATTCACGACATTAACCCAAACACTACAAAAACAGAAAAAGGAATTGGAGCATATTTCAAACAATACGATATTGCAGCCGAAAAGTTAAAACTTTATCTTCCAGATTGTGATTATTTAACCATTACCACCGGCAAACACCCCCCTTTAGAATGGATTAAAGAACTTGGCAAATGCCGTATCGCTGTTAATCAATATTTACTACAAGCACTTTATAATCGGAATGGAGACTGCCCAGAATTAACCTTTTATGGTTATGGTGAAAATCCAAAAGAATCCCAAGAACCTCCAATAAAAAAAGGCCGTCGAGATGCTCAGATAGATTTTATTATTGAGATTGTCGTAAGGCTTAAATACAAACCCATGAATATAGTGGAGGGTGAAAAAGGCATAATTAAAAATGAATGCTTAAAGAATTTAAATTTATTTACTGAGGATGCATTCAAGAGAGCATGGACAGAGGCCAACAATAGAAGTTTAATAAGTATGGAAAATAAAGAAAAATACCTTTAAAAACAGTAGTACGCATAGGGTGCAGTAAAAAAGCACCCTATGCACCCCTTTGACTGCCCCCTGTACACCTCGCTTTAAATATAGCCTCCATCAACAATAAGATGCAAGGCTATCCAATGCTGCAAAACACCACACCACCATCTATCCCACAATTACCCGCTACAGGCTTCGTAATCTTGCGCCAGATCATAGGGCAAAAAGAAATTACCGAAGAAAACTACAAAGCTTCAAAAAGTAAAAACCCTAAAAAACCCCGCGCGGCTATTACCCCCCTTATCCCTGTTAGTCGTACCACTTGGCTTAATGGTGTTACATCCGGCGTATATCCTGCTTGCGTAAAACTTGGCTTAGGCGGAAGAACTAACGCTTGGCGTGTTGAAGATATACGCGAACTTATCAACAGTATGGGCGCGGTGCAAAATGACTAAGAGCAATCATAAAGAAATCGGTTCTTGTAGATCAGTTGTGCTTGATGCCGTAGCAAACCGGACAATTTCAATGGGGAAACATCTGGAACTTCTTAATAGTCGTTATGCAAATAGAACCTTATCCAGTCCACTAATGAAAGCTATCAGCGGCGCATGGGAAAAGCCTAGAGACTGCTTGTTAACTGAATCAACTATCTATCAGTGGGCTAGAAATTCAGTTCGTAGAGGACACCACAGACCGCTAAAACGACAAAAAGATTATGCTGTGTATCCGTGGCATGAACTGGCATTTATGCTAAAACAGCAACACCCTAAACTGAAAATATCTGATATATATAAAACAATGTCTTTAAAATATCCTGATGTATCCATCCACATGCTTAGGGCTTATTTTAGATTTATAAGTGCAGAAATGAAGGATACCTGTTTATGAAAAAGCCTACTAACCAAGTTAATCAGGTAATAAATGCACTAAAGGCAAATGAAGCAGTCAGCAGCGTGACTATGTTCAAGCTTGGTATTACAAGATTGTCCTCTGTAATCCATAGGCTTAGAAATCGCGGTTATGAAATCGTCACCCATCAAGAGCATAACGGGATTGCATTTTACAGGCTTGCAGATGGCTGGAATCAGAATAAAAACTTTTAAAAATTGTTTGTCTTTCACTTGTCAGTTTGTCAGGAATTGGCTGTAAGCCGCGTTACAAAAGGGTTACAGACCTGACAAAATCCTGACAAAGCACTGACAAAACGTCATTTTTAACATTCACTTTGTCAGGAATGAATAAATAATCAGGCTATTTGAATAATATGTGCTTAAAAAAAAAGACAAAAAAAAGCCCCGAGCGACAATTCACGGGGCTTTCTTAACAACCAACTTACTAACGAATAATAATGATAACACAATATTTTAGATTGACAGCACCACCGCACCGCCTTATTATTACCCCGCTTTCAACACATTTGGAAGTCGGGTTCTCAACCCCGCGCAAAGGCCATAATAGGCCACTTTCTACAGTGGTTTTTTTATGCCCATTCATAACTCAATTCAATTTTGTTATGGTGGGTTGTATAGGGCGAACCCTTAACGGTTCGGCCGCTTCCTTTGGCGGTGTTGAGAACCCGATACAACCCACCGCCCAATGCTTCTCAATATTGCGCGGCGGCTTATCCCTATACAAAGGAATACCGCAATGAACAATAAAAATATCCCCGCTCAAAATCCAGAGCAAGCCACCACCCAAGCCCCAAACCTTGACGACCTAAACAAAGCTTTCGCCGAAGTCTCTTTTATGTGGAGTTGCCTGTTAACGCATAAAGCAGAAGACAACCCAGACACCGCAAACAGCCGTTATAAATGGTTATCACTAGAGGCCGCAAACCTCGCAGCCGTAGCCATACAGCTTTATTCAGAAGGCGGTGCAAAATGAGCCTAAGCATGGAGCAAATAGACGAAATCAATACCATTCAAGCTTGCCTGACTGCAATCAGTGACCTAATGGCACCTTCCACCGATTTACACGCCGTTGACCGGGACAGCGCGGCGGTTTTGCTGGGTTATTTTGCCGACAAGCTTAAATCTGCAATGGCTTCCCCCATGCCGCTATTTGCCACCGATCAGGGAAATGAGGTGGGTATATGCAAGCATTAAACCCCGTGCAACAATTCAAAATGGCAATGTTGGCGGCGGGTATCGACCCACCAACAAGCATTATTCCTGATGGTGATTTACACCGCTTCAAAATTGGCGGCAAACTTGACGGCGCGTATGTGTTACACCTTACAGGCCGCGCGGCGGGTTACTTCCAAGACTTTAAGCAAAACATCAAAGTGACATGGAAAATAAGTGGCGACTTCGAGCCGTTGACCCCATCCGAAAAGCGGGACTTTGCCATTGAAGCCCACCGACAAGCCCTGATGCGTCAGACCGAGAAAAATGACCGCTACCAAGCCGCCGCCCAAAAAGCCGCGCGTATTTGGAGCCGTGCAACCGCTATTGTTAATCATCCCTACCTTGAACGAAAACAGGTTAAAGCCCACAACTTACGGGTTTATTTTGATGCGTTGGTTGTTCCCCTGTATGACAAGGCCGGTTGGTTGGTAAGCCTGCAATTTATCAAAGCGGATGGCAGCAAGCGCATGATGAAAGGCGGCAAGGCGCAGGGCGCTAGCTGTTCCATTGGTATCGTTCCCGATTTGAACTATGACAAGCCGGTGTTAGTCTGCGAAGGTTGGGCAACCGGCGCATCTTTACACGAAGCAACCGGCTATTTTGTCGTCATTGCTTTTAGTGCCGGAAACTTGGCAGCCGTGGCACTGCAAACCCGTAACGCCTACCAGACCAAAGAAATAATAATTTGCGGTGATAATGATTTATCAGGCGTAGGACAAGCCGCCGCCGAAGCCGCCGCGTTGTCTATCGCGTGCCGTTTTATGATACCCGATCAGGTGGGTCAGGATTTTAACGATATGATAAACGGGGCAGCATCATGAGTAACATTATAAAAATTAACCCCGCAGCCAATAACCCGTGTACGCCGGAACAGGCCAAAATATCGGCTATGGCCTCGTTGTTATCAAACATTGAAGCCGTCAATTTAAAAGAGGTCTGCGAGTCGTTAGGCTGGAAAAGTGACAGCGAAGGCAAGCCCCCGGCGCAGAAATATATCAGGATAGCGATTATTGACACCCTGATTAAAACCGCTAAAAAGAATAATTGGCATATTGTCCACAGCGTTGGTTATTTTTATATCTTTAACGGGGCGTTCTGGGTTCCCTTGGAAGATTCAGAAGTTAAGAAACTGCTCAAAGATGCCGCAATAAAAATGGCTTACACCGAGATTGAATGCCGGGATTACACTTTTATTGACAAACTCTTTCAACAGGCCGAGCAAGACGGTTTTTTTGTCGAGCGCAACACCACCAAGCAATCAATTATCAACCTTAAAAACGGTTCACTGGTATTAAGTGAGTCGGGCGTAAAAATGAAAGACTTCGATTATCGGGACTTTCTGACCCATCAATTAGATTTTTCCTATAACCCCAATGCCGTAAATCAAACCTTTCTTGATTATCTGGCTTTCGTGCTACCCAGTAAGGACACCCGCCGCACCTTGCAGGAAGTGGCAGGCTATTTGTTTATTAAAGGCTTAAAGATGGAAAAGGTTTTTTTCCTGTTTGGCACCGGAGCAAACGGAAAATCAGTGTTTTTTGAGGTACTAAGCGGTGTGTTGGGTTCTGATAATACCAGTAATTATTCCCTTGAATCCTTGACGGATGAAAACGGTTATTATCGAGCCATGATTAAAGACAAAGTGGTTAATTATGGCTCAGACATAAAACTGACAAAAATTAACCCGGATACATTTAAACAGATGGCAAGCGGGGAGCCGGTACAAGCCCGACTGCCTTATGGTAAGCCTTTTCAAATGACAGACTATGCAAAGCTTATTTTCAATGTGAATAAGATGGATTCAGCCAATATGGAGCATACCAACGGATTTTATAGACGCTTGTTAATTATCCCCTTCAATCTGACTATCCCCGAAGAAAAACAAGACAGGGATTTTCACAAAAAGATTTTAGAGGATAGGCCGGGCGTGTTGAATTGGATTATAGAGGGTGCGGAGCGTGTCATTAAAAACCGCGATATATTTGTTTCATCTGAATGTAAGCTGTTTAAAAACAAGTTTATCAAAGAGTCCGACAGCGTGGCGATGTATGAAGCCGACTTTCTGGAAACCATGAACGGCAGCATTTATTTTAAAACAGTGGTGGAGGCTTACACGGAATATAAAGCCTATTGTCAGGATGCCGGACATAGACACCCGCTAGGCCGTAATAACTTTTCAAGCCGGATGGAGGGTTTAGGTTTTACAAAGACCAAAAAGGAAACCGGCTGGCATTTAGAAAAAAACTTTATCGAAAAAAGGTTCTAAAATTTTGTCATTTTGTCAGGATAGATTTTTTAATATTGAAAAACAATGACTTAATCCTGACAAAGTGGGTTTCATTTTGTCAGTGTTTTGTCAGTTTATATGTTGTTTTGTCAGGATTTTGTCAGCTTTCATCTTGTCAGCCAGTCCGTTAATTATGCAATCCTGACAAAACGAGTACTAAAAATGACGTTTTGTCAGTGCTTTGTCAGGATTTTGTCAGGACTACAGACCTTTTGTGGCGTGGCTTGCAGCCAATTCCTGACAAACTGACAAAACAAAACAAACCTTTTTCTTAAAAAGTTTTTTCCGAAAACAGACCACCACACCCAAACAGGAATAATCCACCATGATAGACGCATTGATAAGCGGCAAACTAATCAAAACCCCCGAGCTGAAAACCGGCAAAACCGGCAATTATTACACGCCGTTTTTATTATCCGTGGACGTTGGCGAGGAAAAGCCCGTTATTGTTTCTGTAATGGCTTTTGCCGAAATAGCCGAACGTGTCGCCAGACTGCAAAAAGGCGACCCGCTGGCAGTTATTGGCAGTCTCAAACCGTCTGAATGGACAGACAAAACCACCGGCGAAACCAAGCACGGCTTGAACATGACGGCAAATAACGTGCTTAGTTTCTACGACATAAAAAAACGCCGGGCAGCACCGGAACCCCCTGTTAATACTGGCAACCACAATCAGCCATTTAACGACCCGGTTAATTTTTAATGTTTCCAGATGCCGTCATTCAAAAGACGCGCTAAACCTGCCCAATCTACCACAGCCGCAAGGGATACCGAGCGGCTTTTTTAATGCCTGAAATCCAGACAAACAGTTATGAACGTCTGTGTATGGGAGGTTTACCGGCAAGGGTTCATAATGATGTGTCCCTACCAGCAAGAGGCGCATAAATGCTAACCATCGAACTTTTACAACGCATTGGCCGCGATAATTGGCCGCTTAGAATTCAAGAAATTGCTGAATACATTGGCGATGACTTGGCGCTGACTTTGTTTATCAATTATGCCGGTCGCCACTTGGCTATTCCCTTAAAAGCGTCTAATGATTCTGTATTAGAAAATCTGTTAGGCAAAAAAGCAGCAAAAATACTCTTTCATACATTTGGTGGTGAAGTTGTGCAATTCCCAAACGGTAAGTTAATGCTGATTAAGTCACGCAATCCTGAAATTCTTAAAGACTGGGTTAACGGGATGACTCAAGCGGCTATTGCTACCAAGTATTATTTGACCGAGCGGCAAATCAATCACATAATTTTCAAACAGCGCAGCAAGTCGAAAAGAACCCCAAGCGAGCAAGCCATAAACCGGCTTAGCCTGCGCAATAAAGATATTCGTTTCGACTATTCGAGCGGGATGACTCAACAGGCCGTAGCTGAAAAGTATTATTTATCTGATTGCAGCATTGCCAGAATTATAAAAAAAACCACCACTAACTAATGCCAATTACCATAATAAATAAAAATAATGGATAAGTACCCCCCCGAACAACTTCCCCAATCTGACATTTATACAAGACACTACTTAACCGATCAGGGGGTAAAAAAAATAACAGGGAAACAACGTGGCACTATTAAAAATAATTCAAATAAGAGATGCAAATATACCAAGTATAGAGGCTTGCATATATTAAAGGAAATATCAGCCGGGATGGAAAAGGCAGCTATTTTAGAAAACTATCAATTATCGGAAACTCTTGTAGAGAGGATTATAAAAAAATCTTCAAAGAGAATTTAAAAATACCATGATAAAAAAAATATTAAGCAATATAAAAACCACCGCAATTACACTAATCAAGGAACCAATGAAAACCAAACATGAAAAAAAACTAAAACTGTTAAAAAATCACTATCAACAGACTGGATTAATAAAATCCAAGCTTTTGGAGATAGATGCAGCCTTGGAAAAAACCAGGCAAGTTATTATTGATAATGCCGAGTTAATCGACACAGCATCACCATTAATAAACGCTTACCAAACATCATTAGCGCATTTTGCTTTAGGTAGTTCTGAAGCACAGGACACGGAACTAATGGCTAAGGAAATTTACGCAGCCAAAGCAAGTGACGACCAGAATAATTTATCGCGGGTAACATCAACAGAAATTGCACAGAAAACTATATCAGGGCTGGAGGCAATGAAAGTTAGTTATTCTGAAAAGTTGCCAGAAATGAAAGCACGGGATGAAAAATTAAATATCGATATTTTGCAGGACATTGCTGAGGAACATGCTAAAGATTATGAAAAATACGCCTTGCTGGCCATAGATTATCTAATGGAATTAATAACAGTTGACAGGATTATAGGCGGCCATAAAGGCGATTTAAATAGCGGTTCAGGATTATTGCATATTGGTATTTTAAGGGTTGATTTGCCTGCTTTAACATCGGGACGGGTAACTAATGAGTTAAGCGGGATAGATCAAACAAGGTTAATAAATATTTCCCGGCATCAACTAGGGTCTAGTGAAAACATCGCTAACAGATTTGATAAATATGATGATTTGCTTTTTAACAGCGAACAAAAGGATTAAGTAATGCAACAACTTGGATTATCTATTTTTAACATGAACATAACCGCCACAGCCGCTTTAGTCGGTAGCCGGTTTGTTACTTTTGCCGGGGCAGTCCCGGCGGCTAATGCAAACGTTTTGGGGGTCGTTAAAAATCCGGGTATCATTGGTGATTGGATAATTGTTGATGTACTGGGGACGGCGATTGTAGAATCCGGTGGGGCGATAGCAGCCGGGGCAACCATAGCGACAGACTCCCAAGGAAGGGCGGTAAGCTGGACAGCCGGCGCTAAAATTGGACTGGCTACGCAGGCAACGACAGTGGCGGGGCAGATGGTAGAGGTTTTACTAATTCCAAACGTGGCTTGATAAATTCGCTTAAAACCCCGTTATTTAGCTGTTAATTAATTGACTTTTTAACGCTTTTTTTGCCATGCTATCACGCCGAAGGGAGGCAGCAAAAAAGCCTATAGGCGGTTTTTAGGCGAATTTTCCGGCACGCCGTCATTATCGGGACTTTGCCATATTTTTTATTGTCTGAATACAGGGACTAAGCGGAACTAAGCGAAACCAGAAGCAACAGGGCAGTAAAAACAGCCGGGATGCTTCCAAGCAAAACCGGCTTTTTTTACGACTTAAAAACAGCGTACAAGTCAACAAAATAAATGCAACGATGTTCAATAAAGGCTTTTTTATCAGTTCGGTTTCTGTATCAGGTATTGAATACACGCCACAAGCCTTTATTTTAGTGAAATGAGATAATTTTGTTTAAAAGTTACTGTAAAAGTTACTGTATTTTATAGGCGTGGCTTTACTTTTG
>SERZ01001119.1_pt1 | contig 15952 bp, 11 predicted proteins | sample 3171461 | NCBI WGS metagenome assembly SERZ01 (sample SAMN06051861, study PRJNA518727) | freshwater metagenome | biome: subpolar coniferous forest; feature: holomictic lake; material: water; isolation source: holomictic Lake 227, 6 m depth | place: Canada: near Kenora, Ontario | collected... | reverse complement strand
CGGCGCCATGAGCGACGCGATCGGCCACGAATGCGGCATCGCCCTGGTGCGCTTGCTCAAGCCGCTCGCCTATTATCAGGAGAAATACGGCTCGCCGCTCTGGGGCTTCACCAAGCTTTTCCTCCTGATGGAGAAGCAGCACAACCGCGGCCAGGACGGCGCGGGCGTGGCCTGCGTGAAATTCGACATGCCGGCGGGCGATCCGTACATGTTCCGCGAGCGCAACACCGAGCCGAACCCGCTCGACCGCGTGTTCAAGACCCTGCTCGGCCGCTATGAGCAACTGGTGGCCGAGGGCCGCGTCCACCCGGAGTTCGCCGACACGGTCAAGCAGCACTTCGACTTCGGCGCCGAGCTCTACCTCGGCCACCTGCGCTACGGCACCTCGGGCGACTACGGGGTCAGCGCCTGCCACCCCTATTTCCGCCGCAGCTCCTGGCCGACGCGGAATCTCGCGCTCTGCGGGAACTTCAACATGACGAACACGCAGGAGCTGAACGACAGCCTCATTGCGATCGGCCAGCACCCCATCTTCTCGTCCGACACCCAGGCGGTGCTGGAAAAAATCGGCTTCTTCCTCGATGAGGAGCACGAGGACATCTACCGCTACCTCCGCACCCGCGAGCTGTCCGGCCCGGAGCTGACCCGGCGGATCAGCGAGGGGCTGGACCTGGCCCGCGTGCTCACCCGCGCCTCGAAGCGCTGGGACGGGGGCTACGCCATCGCTGCGCTCATCGGCAACGGCGACGCCTTCGTGGCGCGGGACCCCTCGGGCATCCGGCCGGCCTATTATTTCCAGAACGACGAGGTCATCGCCTTCGCCTCCGAGCGGGCGCCGCTCATGACCGTGTTCGACCTGGGGATCGAGGCGGTGAAGGAGGTCGAGCCCGGGCACGTGGTGGTGGTCAAGAAAAGCGGTGCCATTTCCTCCCTCGCGTTCACCGCGCCGCTGCCGCGCACCTCCTGCTCGTTCGAGCGCATCTATTTCTCCCGCGGCAACGACTTCGACATCTACCGCGAGCGCCAGGCGCTCGGCGCCGGGCTGGCCGACCAGGTGATCCGGTCGATCGGCCACGACTGGGCCCACACCGTGTTCGGCTTCGTGCCGAACACGGCCGAGGTGGCCTATTACGGGCTGATGTCCGCGTTGCGGACGCGCCGCCGCGACGAGGTGAAGGCGGCGATCCTGCAGGCCCAGGCGGAGGGCCGGCTGACCGAGGCGCTGCTCGACGAGCTGATCCTGCGCAACTGGCCGCGGGGCGAGAAGGTCGTGAGCAAGGACATCAAGCTCCGCACCTTCATCGGGCAGGAGAACCTCCGCAACCAGCTCGCCAGCCACGTCTACGACATCACCTACGGCTCGGTGCTGCCCGGCGACAACCTGGTGTGCGTGGATGACTCGATCGTGCGCGGCACCACGCTGCGCAAGTCGATCCTGCGCATCCTCGCCCGGCTGAACCCGCGGAAGATCATCATCGTCTCGACCGCCCCGCAGATCCGCTACCCCGACTGCTACGGCATCGACATGTCGGAGATCGGCAAGTTCATCGCCTTCGAGGCCGCCGTCGAGCTGCTGAAGGAGCGCGGCCAGGGCCCCCTGCTCGAGGAGGTCTACCAGCTGTGCCGCGACGAGATCGCCCGCGGCGGCGCCGTCAACCACGTCCGCAAGATCTACGAGCCGTTCACCCCGGAGGAGCTGTCCCGCAAGATCGTGGAGCGGGTGCGCCCCAAGGGCATCGAGTGGCAGGGCGAGATTGAGATCATCTTCCAGACCATCGAGCACCTGCACGCCGCCGTCCCGCAGCACACCGGCGACTGGTATTTCACCGGAAAGTATCCCACGCCCGGCGGCTACCGCGTGGTGAACCAGGCCTACGTGAACTACTACGAAAAAAGCGAGGGCCGCTCGTATTGAGCGGGCGCCGCCCGGTGCCGGAACCCGCATGAACCCCCGCCTGACTGCCCTCCGCCGCCGCCGCGCCGCGCCGGCCGGCTCCTGACCCTTCCCATGGCCCTCAGCTACGAATCCTCCGGGGTGAACTACGACCAGCTCGATGCGTTCAAGCGGGCCTGCCAGCAGGCGGCGAAGACGACGTCCGGGCTGCTCCACGACCACGGCTATGCGGAGCCCGCGACCACCCGCGGCGAGAGCGCCTACCTGATGGAGGCGGCCGACCACTACCTCGCCCATGTCGAGGAGGGGCTGGGCACGAAAAACCTCGTGGCGGACGCGGTGTACGCCGCGACCGGGCAGAACCACTACCGCGCGATCGCCATCGATACCGTCGCCACGATTGTCAACGACCTCGCGACCTGCGGCGCGCTCCCCATCTCGGTGGCGATGCATGCGGCGGTGGGCGAGTCGGCGTGGTTTGCCGACGCCGCGCGGCGGCAGGCGCTGGTGGACGGCTGGGCCGAGGGCTGCCGGCAGGCCGGCGCGGTCTGGGGCGGCGGCGAGACGCCCACGCTGCGCGGCCTGGTGCACGCCGCCACGATCGTGCTTGCGGGCTCGGCGATCGGGAAGATTGCGCCGAAGTCCCTCCGCATCACGGGGGACGTGCAGGACGGCGACGCCATCATTTTCCTCGCGAGTTCGGGGGTGCAGACCAACGGGCTGAGCCTGTGCCGGCTGATGGCCGACAAGCTCCCGCAGGGCTACCAGACGCCGGTCGGCCACGGCGACCCCCGCACCTACGGCGAGGCGCTGCTGGCGCCGTCGGTGATCTACGTGGCGTTTGTCCGCGAGTGCCAGCGCCGCGGGCTGAAGCTCAACTATGCCGCGCACGTGACGGGCCACGGCTGGCGCAAGCTGATGCGGCTGGAGGAGCCCTTTGTGTACGAGATCACGGCGCCGCGGCCGGCGCCGGCGCTGTTCCAGTTTCTGGAGGAGTCCGGGCCGATTGCGCGGCGCGAGATGTACGCGACCTTCAACCAGGGCATTGGGTTTGCCGCGTATGTGGCGCCGTCGGCCGCGGCGGGCGTGTTGGCCGCCGCGACGGCGGCCGGCTACGATGCCTGGCAGGCGGGCCGGGTGCGGAAGGAAGGCGCGCGCAAGGCCGTGGTGGTGCCGTCGCTCGGTCTCGCCTTCGAGGGCGACACGCTGCAGGTGCGCTGAGCGGGCTGAGCCCCTCTCCGCCCCGACTCGACCCGACCAGCCTCCTCACGTCGGCTGCTACGAGGGCGGCGATGCGGGCGGTTATGCGGCTGACGACGCGGGCGGTGGGGCGCTGGTAGCAGCCGACGTGAGGAGGCTGGACGTCGTCATTTTCCCGACCCTGCCTCGTCGGGTGGCGGCGCCATAGAGACGCCAGAATTTTTCCCAAAAGTCCGCGGCGAGCGGATGCAGATCCACGTATCCCGGCAGGAGGCAGCCCGTGAATTCCCAGCCCGCCCCCGTGGCACCGGCACCCGTGGCGCCGAGGCGGGCCCGCACCGGGTTTTCCGCGATGTAGGCGCAGGTTGCCGCGAAAGCGTTCCGGTGCCGTTCCGACTCCCGGAGCACATGGTCATGGGCCTGGGGTTGGAAACGATGCGGCCGGAGCCGGGGTTCAAGGTAGCGGCGCAGGAAGCCGCAGGCCCGGAGCTGGTCCGAGTCAGGGGCCACGCCCATCCAGACCAGATGCAGGTGATCAGGCATGAGGGTGTAGATGGGGCAAAGCAGATTTTCCCGGATGGCGGCGTGCAGTGCGATCTCGCGAAAGGCCTGATGAAAGCCCGGGTGCAGCCAGCCGGTGCCCCGCTCGGCGATGGGATGGGTCCAGAAAACGACGGCCGCGCCGCGATAGAATTCGGGTGCCAAACGTGGCAGGTAACCCCTGGGTTCAGGGTGAAGACGGGGCATGGCGTGGACCAGCCTCCTGACGTCGGCTGCTACGTGCCAAGCCCGGACTCCGCAAGTGAGTAGCAGCCGACGTCAGGAGGCTGGGATCGCGCCTAGTGCCTTGCGGCGACGCGGCCGGTGATCCGCTGGTCGCAGTCAGGGGTCCGCTGGCAGCAGCCGACATGAGGAGTCTGCTGGTAGCAGCCGACGTGAGGAGGCTGGCCCCAGCCGTGGCCTACAACTCGACGTTGCTCAGCCCCCGGTCCGCCGCCTCCTGGACCTTGAGGGTGACGTAGCTGGCGCGAAAGATCTCCGCCGCAGTGAGCCCGGCGCCGGGGCGCCCGTGCAGTTCCTGCAGGAAGGAATCGAGGTAGCCGCCGGGCACGGCGGCCCCGATCGGCACGCGGCGGGCGGCCGGCTCGCCCTCCAGGCAGAGCGTGATGTCCGGGGACGTGAGGCTGGTCTCGAGCACCCCCCGGCTGCCCCAGAGGGTCAGCCGCCAGTACATCGGCAGCGTGTAGCCCTGGCTGTCGGGCGAAAAATAGGAAACGTCGGCCAGCAGGCCCGCCCCGTTGTCCAGCTCCAGCATGAACTGCCCGGCGTTGAGCCAGTGCGAGCCGGCCGGCGGGCCGGACTGCCAGACGCGGGCGGCGACCACCCGGCGGTAGCCGAGGCCGGTGACCCAGGGCACCAAGTCGAGCCCGTGGATGGCGATGTCGTTGATCGTCCCGCCCTGCTTGCCCGCCTCATGGTACCAGGCGGACCGGACCCCGGGGAGCAGCGGATGCTGGCCTCCGAAGGCGGCGGCGCGGATCTCGCCGATCGTGCCCGCCCGGACGAGCTCGCGGACCTGGCGGAAGACGCCGGAGTCGCGCATGTCGAGCATCATGCCCACCGTGAGTTTCCGGGCCGTGGCGAGGCGGACGATCTCCGCGTGCTCGGCGAGCGTGGTGCACATGGGCTTGTCGGCGAGAACATGCCGGCCGCTGGCCAGGGCGGCGAGGACCACCGGGCCGCGCTTGGCGAACCACTCCCCGACCACGACGACGTCGATCGACTTCTCCGCGAGCAGGGCGCGGTAATCGGTGTGGGTGACGCGGACCCGGCCGCTGGCGGCGAGGGCGGCGCGGGTGGCGGCGTCCTCCTCGCAGCAGGCCACGACCTCGACGTCGGGATGCGCGGAAGCGCGGGCGACCAGGTCCCAGATGTGGGGGTGCTGAAAGCCGATGAAGGCGAACCGGGTCTTCATGGTGGGGTGGGCTGGTTCAGGCGCGGGCCGCGCCGGCGGAAGGTTTCGGATGCACGGCGGGAGCCTACCGCCCACCGCGGCGAAAAACACGAACAGAATGAAGCAGTCCTCGGTCTCCCTCTCCCGTCGCCGCGCCGTCTCAGTCCGCTTACCGGCTGTGGCCTCAACAACGGCTACGGCCCCAGCAACGACACCAGCCCCAGCAACGACACCGCCCCGCCCCCGGCATCGGCAGCCGCGGCGCCACCCGCCCCGACCCCGCTCCCGCCCACGGCCGCGGCCGCGAGCCTGCAACGTTGACGCTGGGTCGGCGGCCGCCCACGATCCCGACCGCCATGCGTCCCATCGTGCAGATCTCGCTGGACCTGACAGACCGGGCGGAGGCGCTGGCTACGGCGGCCCTCGCCCGCCGGGCGGGGGTCGACTGGCTGGAAGCCGGCACCCCGTTCATCCTCGCGGAGGGCCTGCACGGCGTGCGGGCGCTGCGCGAGCAGTTTCCCGGGGTCCCGATTGTCGCGGACCTGAAGACGATGGACGGCGGCTACCTTGAGGCCGAGATGATGGCCAAGGCCGGCGCGACCCATGTGGTCGTCATGTCGCGGGCCCACGAGGAAACCATCAAGTGCGTGGTCAAGGCCGGCCGCGACTACGGCGTGAAGGTCATGGGCGACAACCTGGCCGAGCCCGACATGGTGGCCGGGGCCCGGCGGATCGAGGACCTGGGATGCGATTTTGTGGTTCACCACATCGGCTACGACGAGCGCCGCGGGATCGCGGCGGCCGGCCGCCGCTGGCCGAGCCCGCTGGACCAGCTGCGGGCGGTGGTCGCGGCCGTCGGCCTCCCGGTGCAGGCGGTCGGCGGCCTGAGCCTCGAGCAGGCGGTCAGCACCCCGGAGTACGGGGCGCCGCTCGTGGTGATTGGCGCGCCGCTCGCGGTGGACGCCGATGCGTTCCGCACCGCCGACGGCAATCTGGAAGGCACGCTGCGCCTGATCTGCCAGCGCGTGCACGGTTATGGCGACGTCCCGGTGCTCCCGGCCCAACGATGAAAAATCCCGCGGTGGTCAACTTTGCCCCGGCTCCGCACAGCGTGGAGCTGCGGGAGTTCGCGCGGCCCGCCCCGGGGGCGGAGGACGTCGTGCTGGCGGTCGAGGCGGTCGGCGTGTGCGGCAGCGACCTGCACCAATGGACGAGCACGCACAGCTGGGCGGTGAATTATCCCGTGGTGCTCGGCCACGAGTTCGGCGGCCGCATCGCGGCCCTCGGCGCGGCGGTGCGGGGCTGGCAGGAGGGGGACCGGGTCGTGAGCGAGACCGCCGCGGTGATCAACCCCGACAGCCCGCTGAGCCGGGCCGGCCTCTACAACCTGGATCCGGCGCGCAAGGGCTTTGGGTACGGCGTGGACGGCGCGATGACGCGCTGGGTGCGGGTGCCGGCGCGCTGCCTGCACCGGGTGCCGGACGGCCTGCCGATGGAGCAGGCGGCGCTCACCGAGCCCTGCTGCGTGGCCTACAACGCCGTGATGAGCCCGGGCCGCATCCGGCCCGGCGACCGCGTCGTCGTGCTCGGCCCGGGGCCCATCGGCATCCTCTGCGCGGCCATGGCGCGGCTCGCCGGCGCGCAGGTGGCGCTGGTCGGGCTGGAGCGCGACCGGACGCGGCTCGCCGCGGCGCAGGCCTACGGTTGCGAGGTGATCGTCGGGGACGCGACGGCCTGGGCGCAGGCGCGCGACGGGCTGGGGGTGGAAGGCGTGATCGACGCGGCGGGCGTGTCCGCCGCGCTGCAGACCGCGCTGGCCCTGGTGCGGCCGGCGGGCTGGATCACGAAGGTGGGCTGGGGCCCGCAGCCGCTGGGTTTTTCCCTCGATCCCCTCGTGCAGAAGAACATCACGCTGCAGGGCAGCTTCAGCCACAACTGGCCGGTCTGGGAGCGCGTGCTGGCGCTGCTCGGCTCCGGCCAGCTGGACGTGCGCCCGATCCTGGGCGGCGTGTGGGCGCTGGAATCGTGGCGCGAGGCGTTCGAGCAGATGCACTCCGGCCGGATTGTGAAGGCCGTGCTGCGGCCGGCCTGAACGGGAGGCCCGCCATGCGCCTGCGCGACAAGGTCATCATCGTCACCGGCAGCACGACCGGGATCGGCCGGGCGATCGCGGAGCGCTGCGTGGCCGAGGGCGCGCGGGTGCTCGTCCATGGGCGCGACCGGGCGCACGGCGAGGCGGTCGTGGCCCGGCTCGGGGCGGCGGCGGTGCTGCACCTCGACGACTTGGCGGACCCGGGGGCCCCGGCGCGCCTGGTGGCGGCGGCGCTGGCGGCGTTTGGCCGGATCGACGCCGTGGTGAACAACGCCGCGATCGTGCCGCGCACCACGCTGCAGACCGCGACGGTGGCGGCGTTCGAGGCCACCATGGCCGTCAACGTGCGCGCCCCGCTGTTCCTGATCCAGGCGGCGTACAGCCAGCTGCAGGCCCACGAGGGCAGCGTGCTCAACATCGGCTCGATCAACGCGCACAGCGGCGAACCCACCTTCCTGCACTACAGCGTCTCCAAGGGCGCCCTCCAGACCCTGTCGCGCAACCTCGCCAACGCCCACGCCCCGGACAAGGTGCGCTTCACCCACTTCAACGTCGGCTGGGTCCTGACCGACAACGAGTATGCGAAGCAGGTGGGGGAGGGGCTCCCGCGCGACTGGCCGGAGCAGGTGCCGGCGCTCTACGCGCCCTCGGGCCGCCTGATCGCGCCCGAGACGATCGCGGCGGCCGCGGTCTACTGGCTGGGCGACGAATCCAAGCCGATCTCCGGCACCGTGCTCGAGCTGGAGCAGTTTTCCGTCTACGGCCGCAACCCCGCCAAAACCTGACCATGCCCCGGCTCGCCGCGTTTCCCAAGGCCTTCATTCGCCCGCTCTGCCAGGGCGGCATGACCCTGCGCGAGTGGGTCGACCTCGCGGCGCCCCTCGGGCTCGAGGGGCTGGAGTACTACAGCGGCTTCCGCGAGCTCGCGGACCCGGCGCGCTGGGCGGAGGCGCGGGCCACGGTGGAGCGCCAGGGGATGGTCATCCCCATGCTCTGCTGCTCGCCGGATTTCGCCCACCCCGACGAGCATTACCGCCAGTGCGAGGTGGCCAAGGAAAAGACCTGGATCCGGCTGGCGGCGACGCTCGGGGCCAAGTACTGCCGCGTGCTCTCCGGCCAGCGGCGGCCGGAACTGACGCGCGAGCGGGGCCTGTCCCTCGTGGTGCAGAGCATCGAGGCCTGCCTGCCCGAGGCGGAGGCCTGCGGCGTCACGCTCATCCTCGAGAACCACTACAAGGACGACTTCTGGGAGTACCCGGAGTTCGCGCAGCAGATGGACGTGTTCTGCGAGCTGGTGGACCGCCTCCGGCACCCGCACTTCGGGGTGAACTACGACCCGAGCAACGCGCTGCTGGCCGGCGACGACCCGCTGGAGCTGCTGGACCGGGTGAAGGAGCGGGTGGTGACCATGCACGCGAGCGACCGGTTCCTGCTCTCCGGCACGCTGGCGGATCTGCGGCGCGAGGAGAGCGGGGCGCAGGGCTACGCCCAGCGGCTGCGCCACGGCGAGATCGGCCAGGGGCTCAACGACTACGACGCCATCTTCCGCACCCTGCGCGGCGCCGGCTTCGACGGCTGGGTGAGCATCGAGGACGGGGTGGACGGCATGGACCAGCTGGCCCGGAGCGTGCAGTTCCTGCGGGCGAAGCTGGCGCAGCATTTCGGCTAGGCACGGGGGGCCGCCGCCGTCCGCCCGGGGCGGCGCGCGATTATGCTCTCCATTTTGCGCGGGCGGGGACAGGATGAGACATGGAAAAACTGCGTTTCACCGAGCTCGGCCTCTCCGATGAGATCCTCAAGGCAGTCGACAAGATGGGCTTTGAGGAGGCCTCGCCCATCCAGACGGCGGTCATTCCCACCATCCTCGCGGGCCGCGATGTCGTCGGCCAGTCCTCGACCGGCTCGGGCAAGACCGCGGCCTTCGCCATCCCGGCGATCGAGTGCGTGGACCCGAAGCTGCGGGCGGTGCAGGTGCTGATCCTCTGCCCGACGCGCGAGCTCGCGGTGCAGGTGGCGGAGGAGACGGGCAAGCTCGCGCTGTTCAAGCGCGGCGTGGCCGGCGTGCCGATCTACGGCGGGCAAAGCTACGAGCGGCAGTTCCGCGCCCTCGCCGCCGGCGTGCAGATCGTGATCGGCACCCCCGGCCGGGTGATGGACCACATGGAGAAGGGCACGCTCAAGCTCAACCAGCTCAAGCTGGTCATCCTCGACGAGACCGACCGCATGCTCGACATGGGCTTCCGCGACGACATCGAGCACATCCTCAAGTCCGTCCCGCCGACCCGGCAGCTGCTGTTCTTCTCGGCGACGATCCCCCGGCTGATCCAGGACCTGATCAGCCGCTACTCGAAGGATCCGGCCTGGATCAAGATCGACTCGGTCGCCCAGAACGCCCCGCAGGTGGAACAGACCTACTTCGAGGTCGACCGCCGCTCCAAGATCGAGGCGCTCACGCGCCTGATCGACGTCCACGACTTCCGCTACGGCATCATTTTCTGCAGCACCAAGATCATGGTCGACGACCTCGACGAGCACCTGCACGCGCGCGGCTACCTGACCGACCGGCTGCACGGGGACATCTCGCAGGCGCAGCGGGACCGCGTGATGGACAAATTCCGCCGCCGGGGCTTCGAGTTCCTGGTCGCGACGGACGTCGCCGCGCGCGGCCTCGACGTGGACGACCTGGAGGTGGTGATCAACTTTGACCTGCCGAACGACGCCGAGGACTACACGCACCGGATCGGCCGCACCGGCCGCGCGGGCCGGAAGGGGCAGGCCTGCACCTTTGTGTCGGGCCAGGAGATCTACAAGCTGCAGAGCATGGTGCGCTGGGCGCGGCTCGACATCCGCCGCGGCAAGATCCCCTCGCTCGACGAGGTCGACGAGGCGCGCACCAACGTGTTCTTCGAGAAGATCCGCCACACTCTGGAGGCGAAGCAGTTCAAGCCGCACGACCGGATGATCGACCGCCTGCTCGACGAGGGGCACGCCAGCACGGACATCTGCTCGGCGCTGATCCACCTGCTGCAGGGGGTGGGCGCGGCCAAGGCCGCGCCCAAATCCGCGCCCAAGCCGGTGCCGGCCAAGGCGGCGTTCGGCGAAACGCCCGCCCCGCGGCCGGCGAAGCCCGCGCCCGCCTGGGTAAAGCCGGCGGCGGCGCCGGCCCCCCGGGCCACCCCGGCCCCGGCCGCGGTGGCGGACCCGGCGCCGGAGGAAGCCGGCGGCGACGACGACGCCCCGCCGCGCAAGTCGAAGTATGAGCGGCCGGCCCGCACGGGCCGCGAGCCGGGCATGGCGACGGTGTTTCTCAATGTGGGCCGCAAGCACCTGGTCACGCCGGCGGACATCGTCGGGAAGATCGCGGGGGTCACGCGCCTGCCGGCGACGGCGGTCGGGGCGATCGACATCCACCAGCGCCACACGCTGGCCGACGTGGCGGAGGCCGAGGCGGCCTTCATCGTGCAGAAGCTGGCCGGCATCAAGCTCAAGGGGGTCGCGCTGGAACCGACGCTGACGACGCCCGGCGCCGCCGGCGAAACCTGAGGGCGCCGCCCGCGCCGCCGCTTGACAGTGCGGCGGCGGCGGCACTATGCCGTTGGCCCCGTATGGAGGCCGCGCTCGATCAACCGGTGCTGGTGCTAAACCGCCTGTGGCAGGCGGTGAATGTCATTGGCGCGCGCCGGGCGTTCGGGCTGCTGGCCCGGGGCCATGCGCACGTGGTGCATCACCACGACGAGGATTTCCGGACGTTCACGATGCTGGATTGGATCGACTTCTCGACGCACAACCCGCCGCTCGCCGCCCTCGAGACGGTCCACACCCCCAGCCGGACGATCCGGCTCCCGCGCGTCATCCTGCTCACGTTCTTCGACAAGCTGCCCTGCAAGGAGCTGAAGCTGACCCGCCACAACGTCTTCGAGCGCGACAAGAACACCTGCCAGTATTGCGCCCAGGTGCTGCCCCGCGAGCAGCTCAACCTCGACCACGTCATCCCGCGCGACTACGGCGGGAAGACCACGTGGGAGAACATCGTCTGCTCCTGCATCCGGTGCAATTCCCGGAAGGCGAACCGCCTGCCCCACGAGGCGCACCTGCGCCTGATCCGGAAGCCCGTGCGCCCGAAATGGCGCCCGGTGATATCCCTCGTCCTCGGCAAGCAGCCCTGCGAGCAGTGGCGGGATTTCCTCGATCTCGCGTATTGGAACGTCGAACTCGACGAGTGAGGAACCCCCCGACTTTATGCTCACAACCCTTGTCATGACGATCATCGGGGCCGACCGGCCAGGCCTGGTGCAACGGGTGGCGGCGCAGGTCGCGGATCACGGGGGCAACTGGCTGGAGAGCCGGATGTGCCACCTCGGCGGCCAGTTTGCGGGCATCCTGCGCATCGAGGTGCCCGCGGCGAAGGCCGCGGCGCTGGTGCAGGCCCTGCGCGATCTGGAGGCGGCCGGGTTGCACACCCTCCTGCACACGGAGAGCGGGGCGGTGGTGGCGCCGGCGGCGGGGCGGAGCGCCACGCTGGAACTGGTCGGGCAGGACCGGCCCGGAATTTTGCGGGCGGTGGCGGCGGTGCTCGCCACCCACGGGCTGAATGTCGAGGACCTCGCCTCCGAGCGGGTGAGCGCCCCGATGGGCGGCGGCACGCTGTTTCAGGCGCGGATCCGGGTGGCGGTGCCGGCCGGGGCCAGCCTCGCCGCGGTGCGGGCGGACCTGGAGAAGATCGCCGCCGAGCTGATGGTGGACCTGCAGCTGAACCCGACGGCCGCCAGCTGAGCGGAGCGTCCGCCCGCGGCTCCGGGGAGGCGGGCCTAGCTTTTCACCAGCGGGAGCGTGATCCGCATGGTGGTGCCGCCCGGGCCGGTGGCGACCAGGGCGATGTCCCCATGGTGCGCCTGCAGGATGCGCTGGGCAATCGCGAGGCCGAGGCCGGTGCCATCCGGGCGGCCGGAGAAGAAGGAGTCAAAGATGCGGCCGCGCACGGCCTCCGGGATGCCCGTGCCGGTGTCGGTGAGGTCGAGGGCGGTGGACCCCTCCGCGGCGGGGGCGAGCGTCAGCGCGAGGGCGCCGCCCTCGGGCATGGCCTGCATGGCGTTGAGGAGCAGGTTGAGCAGCACCTGCTGGAGCTGGCCCTGGTTGGCCTCGACCAGCAGGAGCGTGGCGGGCGGCTCATACCGCAGCTGGATCTTGGCCTGGGCGAGCTTCGGGCGCACGAGCACGAGGGTGTCGGCGATGATCTCGGCGAGGCTCCAGCGGGCGTGGAGGCTGGACGGGGCCTTGGCGAAGCTGAGGACCCGGGTGACGATGGACTCGAGCTGGTCGAGCTTCTCGCCGATGACGCGCACATCGGTGCGGCGCGGGTCGCCGGGGGCGAAGTCGAATCCGAGTCCGCCGTGGAGGAGCTTGAGCACGGTCAGGGGGTTGCGGATCTCATGCGCGATCTCGGCCGCCAGCAGCCCGAGCGTGGTGAGCTGCTCCTGCTTGCGCAGGGTCTCCTCGCTCTGGAAGACGCGGGCGTAGAGCCGGGCGTTCTGGAGCGCGACGGCGCCGAGGCTGGCGAGGGTGGTGCAGACGCGCTTTTCATCGTTGTCGAACCGGTGCGGCCCGGCGGTGAAGACGGCGAGCACGCCGAGCACCTCCCCCTCGAAGAGCAGCGGGGTCAGCAGGGCGGCGTGGAGCGCCGCCTCCTGGGGCAGGTCGGCGATGCTGTGGAAGGCGGGGGAGCGGACGTCCGCGAACTCCACCTGCCGCCGGGTGTGCAGCGCGGCGGCGGCGAAGCCGGCGGCCGCCGGCTGCTCGCCCGCGGGCCGGGCGGGCGCCCCGGGGGCGTCGAGCGCCCCGCAGCGCACGGTGCCGCGGGCAGCGTCGTGCAGGTACAGCGCGCAGGCGCTGCCCTGCAGCATGCGGCGGGTGTCGCGGGTGAGGGTGTCGAGCAGTTCCTGGGTCTCGAGCTTGGCCACCAGGGCCTGGCCGGTGGTCAGCAGGGTCTCGAGCTGGCGGGCCTTGGCCTGGAGCGCCTGCGTGCGCCAGAGCTGCTGGACGATGCGCGTGGCCTCCGCGGTCAGCCGCTCCAGCAGGGCCAGGTCGTCGGGCTGGAAATGGCCGGCGCGGTCGCTCTCGAGGTCGATCGCGCCGATGACCTGCTCGCCCGCGTGCATGGGCGCGGCCATCTCGCCGCGCGCGGCGGGGCGGACGGCGATGTAGCGGGGCTCGACCGCGACGTCGGGCACCAGCAGGGCGCGGGCGTTGAGCACGCACCACCCGGTGACCCCGTGCCCGGGCTGCAGGCCCCACGGCGCGGTGTCCGCCGGCAGGCCGACCTGCACCTCGACCTCCAGGCGGCCGGTGCGCGGGTTGACGAGGGCGATGGAGCCGGCGTCCGCGCGAAAGGTGGCGACCAGCTCCTCCAGCATCTCCCGCAGCGCGGCCCCGGGGTCGTCAACCCGGCCGGTGAGCGCCGCCAGGCGATAGAGGGCCGGCAGCGCGCGGGGATCCGCCAGTCGCGGGTCGGCGGGGGGCGGGGGGCGGGGGTCCACGCCGGTCAGATTTAAGGGTGCCGGCGGGGATGGCCAGTTTTCCTTTGGCCGGCCGCTGCCGGCGCGCTCAGGGGGCGGGCGCGAGCGGGGCGGGCTGGATGATTTCGCGCAGGGTGTCGCGCAGGGTGTGCAGGCGCGGGTCGTCGATCGCCTGGCCGGGCTCGGAGCTCTCGATGTAGAAGGTGTCGATGGCGATGCCCCGCTCCGTGCCGATGCGGGCGAAGGTGATGTCGAACCCCTGGTCCGAGATGGCCTTGGCCAGCCGGTAGAGGAGCCCGATCTGGTCGCGGGCCTGGATCTCGATGATGGTGCGCGCCATCGACAGCTCGTGGTAGACCTCGACGGTCGGCGGGAACGAGGTGTGCAGGCTCTCCCCGGCCGCGGCGGCGGGGCGGGTGGCGGCGACCCGCTTGGCCTGCGCGACCACTGCGGGGTAGAGGTCCTTGTTCGCCACCAGCGCGGCCTCGATGGTCCGGCCGAAGATCTCCTGGGCCCCGGCGCTCTGCACGACCCCGCGGTCGGGCTCGACGATGTAGAAGGTGTCGATCGCGATGTGGTCGGAGCGCGAGATGACCTTGGAGCCGAGGATCGAGAGGCCGGCGACGCTGAACGCCCCGGCGAGCTTGTAGAACAGCCCGGCGCGGTCCCAGGTCACGACGTTGACCACGGTGAGCGAGCGGTTGAGGTCGTCCTTCCACTCGATCACCGGCTTGAGGGAGCCGATGGTGTCGGCGGTGGCAATGGACTTGAGCAGCCGGTTCACCATCTGGATGTGCAGGGCGATCTCGTCGGCGTCGGTCTGGATGAAGTAACGCTCCGGCAGCAGGCTGAAGTGCGCGACGATCTCGTCGGAGCTGACGCCGGGAATCTTGCGGGTGATGAGGTCCTGTTGGGTCATTTGCTTCTTTTTTTCGTAACGGGCGGTGATGCCCGCGCCAAGGCTCAAGCGTTCGAGGGTGGCGCGATACAGGCTGGTGTGGAGGGTGTCCTTGTAGCTGTTCCAGAGGCTGACCGCGGTGCCCCGGGCGTCGCAGAAGGTGTGGACGTAGAGGTTGCGGAGCTGCTCCTCGTTGCCCACGAGCTCGGCGAAGGTGGCGGCGGTCTGGGGGTCATCGACGTCCCGCTTCTGCCAGAACCGTGCCATCATGAGATGATTTTTGATGACAAAGGAGACCAGCTCGCGGCCCTCCGCGGAGACCCCGAGGCGCTCCATGATCGGGCCGGCGAGCCGGACGCCGCTCTCGGCATGGCCCTGGATGCCGTCGGCCTTGCCGATGTCGTGGAGCAGGAGCGTCAGGTAGAGGAGCGCGCGGTCGGTGGTGGCGTGCAGGGCCTCGCGGTACTTGAGGGTGATGGGCTCGGCGTTGGTGAAGATCAGGTCGAGCTGGCGGATGGCGTTGAGGGTGTGCACATCCGCGGTGTAGCGGTGGTAGTACTCGTGCTGCACCATGCAGGTGAGCGCGTCGAACTCCGGCAGGAAGAGCCCGAGCACCCCCAGCTCGTGCATCAGCGAAAGGGTGGGGAAGACGGCCCCGGTCTCGGACAGGATGGCGCGGAAGCTGACGATGGCATCGGCCGAGCGCCGCAGCTGCGGGGTCAGCAGCGGGGGCGCCGACTGGCGGATGAGGGTGGCGAGGTGGAAGTCGGGCTGGCAGCCGAGTTGCTGGCAGTGGCGGAACACGCGGATGAGCCGCGCGGGGTCGTCCTGGAACACGGTGGGCTGCTCGGCGGCGAGCTCCTGGCCGCGCAGCACGAAGCCGTCGAGCCGCTTGCTGCGGCGGAACCGCGCGGCGAGCAGGCTGGCCCGCAGCGAGATGGGCTCGCCCTGGGCGTCCCGGCCGATGGCCAGCGCCAGCCGGCTCTCCACGACCTTGGACAGGCGGTAGATGGACTGCGCCGCCCGGTAGTAGTCCTGCATGAAGTGCTCGACCCGGGGCAGGGGGTCGAGCTCGGTGTAGCCGAGGTGCTGGGCGACGCGCGGCTGCAGCTCGAGGTCGAGCAGGTCGGTCGGCCGCCGGCTCAGGAAGTGCATCTCGTTGCGGACGCGCAGGAGGAAGTCGTAGGCGCGGTTGAACTCGCGGAGCTCCTCGGCCTGGAGGTAGTTCTGGGTGACGAGTTCGTCGATGCGGGCGATGCCGAGCTTCACCCGCGCCATCCAGACGGCGTTCTGGTAGTCGCGCAGGCTGCCGACGCCGTTCTTCACGTCGGGCTCCTGCAGGAACACGGTGTCGCCGTACTTCTCGCGCCGGTGGGCCTGGTCGTCGAGGCGCGCGGCGATG
>SERZ01001118.1_pt1 | contig 15953 bp, 26 predicted proteins | sample 3171461 | NCBI WGS metagenome assembly SERZ01 (sample SAMN06051861, study PRJNA518727) | freshwater metagenome | biome: subpolar coniferous forest; feature: holomictic lake; material: water; isolation source: holomictic Lake 227, 6 m depth | place: Canada: near Kenora, Ontario | collected... | reverse complement strand
GTACAACTACAACATCGCGTGGGGCCAGGATTTCTCCGATGGCTATCAGAACCTCGGCGGCAAGTACTCCAAGGATTCGGTCCGGGCTTGTCGGGCATTAACTATTTATCCATTAGGGAGCAAGCCATGAAAAGTTTTGAAGAAAAATGGTTGCCTCCTTCTGATGGCTCTATTACTATGTTAGACACTCAATTCAGTAATTTCAAAATTCCCTTATTCACAATAGACATATGGAGAGATGCTTACAATTCTATTCGAGATGTCATAGGTCAAGAAGGGTTAACAGCCTATGATGAGTGGTCTAAGATAGATTCAGAAAACGCTTCTTACATAAATCGAATAGACTACTTCGATGTGAAATGTGAAAAGTTCAAGCAGTTCATGGCAACGTATAAAGAGGTGAAGCCATGAGAAACATAACTTTTACTGAACAAGAGGTTGTAGACATGATAGTTTCTTTGGGTGAATCCTTGAATACAGACTCAGCATCTTCAATGGTTATAATTCAAGATGTAATTGAGGAATTGAGAAGAAGGCTTGATGTTCCGGCGAAGGAGTGAGAAATGGATTATGAGCAGGGTTATTTCTGGGTATTATATGAGGAGGAATGGCATGTCGCCGAGTCCGATGGTAATGGTAACTTCTATCTTTGCGGAGATGAAAGTTGTTATTTGGCTGAAGCATTTGATAATATAGACAGAAAATCAATAACTATGGAACAAGAAGTTTAGAATGAAGACGTTCAAAATGATAGTTGATGCCACATTTGAAGCAGAGAATATTGATGATGCTTTTATCAGTGTATGAATGTATTTTAAGCAGGTTGGCATAGATTCAAGTGTAATTAAAACTCCATTCTTTGATTCGGGAATAGCTATTATTGGACCAGCTAAGGAATAGATAATGGAAAACGAAAAAGACTTACTTATAGTAGAACAGCAGATTGAGATACGAAGGCTTAATATCAGAAATAGAACCTTGGAAAAGACTATACAAGAGATTCAAAGTGTGTTATATTGTATTGGTGGTCCACTAAACGACAATAAGTATTTACTGTCTAAAGAGCAGTTGAAAGACTTTTTTACTATTTCCCGGTTATTGGATGGAGTGGAGGAGTAAAGTATGAGTATGAACCTTTGTATTAAAGTGGATGGGGAAAAGCTATCTGTTTTTCAGACACCCTCTTATATCACCTATATGTGCCTTGTTGATTCTGATGGAAGAATCAAAGAACAGCTTAAAGGCAAGAAAGCTATGAGGGCTGTCTATGCCTATCTTCTGTGGATAGAATCTAGGCATAATAGAGTGTACGAAACAAGTGAAGCTGCTATGCAGACTAGGGAGGAAGTGGGAGAATATAGAGCATCAATTCTAAAGGCTGTACAAAATTATAAGAAATTGGAAGTTTATAGTATATGAAGATGGTGTGGGTGAATTTTTCGTCACTTGGTGAAGGAGAGAAAAATGTTCATAACTGAACTAAGAAATATCAATGCTAAGTATGATTATTTCTATCCATTGCCGGGAATTGCTTTTTCCTTGAATGAAGAAGTAAAGGGAGTTGTCATATTTTGGCTTATCTGGGTTCTTTGGATTCCAATAAGGAGTAAGTGATGGTAGTTTGGGAGCGGGTTCGCATAGAAAGGTATGACAAAGAGACTGGAAAAGCTCTTGGAGTGTCTAATTTGGATATACCTGCAATAGACGAAGACAGGAGAGATTACTTCGCTGCTGCTGCCCTTACTGCACTAATAAATAGTGAAGAGCATCGACATATGGATTGGGATATGCTGGCAGAAAATGCTTATGGATATGCGGATGGAATGTTGAAGGCAAGGAGTAAAAGATGAAGACAGTAACGGTAACAGTAGAAGATATTATTTCAGGAAAAGTAAAGAGTCCCTTAGCATTGGAAGTAATTCCTAATTACATGGGAATAAACCTAGCAAGTGTTGAAAGCTTAACTTGGACAAAACAAAACGATGAACAGATGGTTAGTCTAACTATCAATTTTCTTCCAGAAGGAGTATGATAAATGAGCTGTGTAAAAGAAGTAAGAGTGCCTAGTCGTTTTGAAAATATCTACTGGGATATAAAGAATAGCACCAGATATTTTTTTGAACGATTTCAGAAGAGTAGCTGTTATAATCATGCAAAGAAAGAATTTGAATTTCTTGAAAACAGCTATGACAGGAGCAAGCCGGATGAACGCCCCTTAGTTCTTGATTATCAAAAAGAGATTCTGTCTTTGGTAGACAAGTTTGGCAAATCAGGTCAATCAGGAGGTTCCGCTCCTTTTACCGCAGGAGCAATTACTTCTGCTGTAAAAAATATTTGTGCTTATGAACCTTTATCTCCTATCAATGATATAGAGAGTGAATGGACTCTTTTGGATTATGGAGATGATATTCATTATCAGCACAAGAGATTATCAAGTGTCTTTAAGAATATTGATGGGACTTGTCATTATATTGATGCTATAGTATTCCAAGGAGAGGATAAATGGGATACCTTCAGTGGGAGGATAGAAACTGTTACTAGCTCATTGAATATCAAAAGTTTCCCATTCACGAAAAAGACTTTTTATATTGATGTTGTGAGGGAAAGAAACGACACACATCCTGATAGAATAAGTTGCGGCGACGGGGATTATTTCTACAAGATTAAGGATTGGACTCAGGTAGAAGAAGCTTACAAGTATTATTTGCCGCCAAAAAGTGTAGTATAAAATGGCAGAATGTGTAAAGGATTGTCTTAATCAAGATATTGGTGTCAGTGTAGAGACAGTAGAGAACGATATATTTGTAAATATCCATCTACCTGACAATAAAACAATCCATCTTGAGATTTGTGAGTATGGAGATTGGTTTATGAATGCCTACGATGGAGATGTAGCTCTTAAAGGGAAGATTGGGAAGATTAATGAAAGCAACCCCCCAGCCGATGCTTTGGGAAAAGTATAAGGTATTACATGATTGACTATGGATTAGTAAGGAGGAATGAGCGATGGAACGAACAGTTAAACTAATAAAATGTGATTGTTGGTCTGAAGGTATCTCTCTTGAGTTTGATGATATTGATCATGGTCTTGATGGTATAAAGTCGGATGGAATTCAAATAGCATTTTGGCAGCAAGGATTCAATAATACAAAACCAATGAACTTCAATGAGAAGTTTCGTTGGTGTAAACATATTCTTCATAAAGGTACTCCTTGGAGTGATATGGTTGTACTTGATAAAACGCAGGTAGATGTATTGATAGCTGAATTGACTGAAATGAGGAGTGTACTTCATTGAGCAAGTATGAAGAGCAACTTGTAATTAACAAAGCTCTTGGTGCTCTCATGTGTACCAAAAATCAACATCCCAATTGGTTTAAGGCATATCCTAATATGTTTCTAAAGAAACGATTTTTGCTCATTTGGTCGAAAGAGAAATTGGGAGTTGGAAATGCTTATGCGATGTTCATTAAAGAATTAAAAATCAATGGGTATGTTAGTTCATTCCTGAAGAGATGTGAACTATCTCCTAATGAGTTGTACCCGATTAAGTAGGAGGAAGCTAAATGGTAACTGTGAACGAAGAGTCGGTCCTTTTGAAAGAATATTGTAACTATCTTTTCATGCAACCATTTTATTCTGCTGAAGACTGGTTACACAAAATGAAGAAGCTGGTTAACTTCCCAGTTAAGAATTATTACTTTGATTACATTACTCGTAGTGTTACTATCGAAGGTGTATATCAGCGAGCAGTGATGAACAATACCGCAGAGGATATGACGCGAGAGATTGCCCGATTACGGGAGGCGCTAGGGAATATCAACGAATGCCTTAGTCTCCTGTATGGCTCTTGCGGATACTGATGCCATTGTTGCAAGTCACGTAGCTATTATCGAACGCAAACAATTGAGCAGGAAAAACCTACTGATAATGGATTAACTATCACATCAGATTGACTAACTAATTATGCTCTCTAAAAATATTCTTCTTGTAGAAGATGAAGATATAACAGCTATTATCACAAAGAAAAATCTTAAAAGCTATGGATACTCAGTTTTACATGTCAACTCAGGGGAAAAAGCTATTGAGATGATAGTAGGAGATAGTTGCCCCGATATTGATATAATCCTTATGGATATTAATTTAGGTAGTGGATTGACTGGACCCCAAACAGCCCAGATAATCCTTAAAAATTGTGATATTCCCCTGATATTTCTGTCCAGCCACCTTGAAAAAGATATAGTGGAGGCTACAGAAAAAATTACATCATATGGTTATGTTATGAAAAATAGTGGTATAACAGTACTGGATATCAGTATTAAAATGGCATTTAGATTATTTGAAACGAAACAACTTCTTGAAACCACCTTAAAGGAAGTGCATCATCGAATCAAGAACAACATGAATATTATTATTAGTTTACTTTCTCTTCAAATAAGTGCGAGTACAAACAAAGAAGTAATAACTGCTTTAGAGGAGACTAGTGGTAGAATACTAAGCATGGCTATTCTTTATGATAAACTTTATAATAATAACTCCTATAATAGTTTATCAATTAAAGACTACCTAGATTCTGTACTAGAGGAATTTGAGAAATCATTTCAAATAGGGGATAACTTAGAAATAATTAAGGATATAGAGGATATAGAACTGGAAACAAAAAAAATCCAGATACTTGGAATAATAATTAATGAGCTATTAAGTAATATAATAAAGTATGCTTTTAATAACAGTGATAAAAAGATAATAGCTATCATGATTAAAAGAATAGGTACCAACATTCTTATTGAAATACAGGATAATGGAAAAGGGATACCTGAAGGAATTACTTTTGAGAATTCAACAGGTTTTGGATTAAGCCTTATCAATAATTTAGTGGTAGGGCAGTTGAAAGGAACAGTTAAATTGGAAAGAGAACAAGGAACTAAAGTTACTATTGTACTTCCCTTGTAATGTTCAGGTTTTTCCGATACACTTATAATCATCCTCTCACTAATTTAAGTGATAAGGTGGGAATAGGATACTTTGAGAGAAGTGCAGGATTCCTTGGGTTAGAAAGAGACTTGAAAAGCAATACCCTAGTTGGGTAAAAAAGGAAGGTAATTATGAGTGATTATACTACCACTGAGACAACACCCGTACCCCTTGCCAAGTTCATAGCTTATAATACCCAAGATATTGAGCTTTATAGCCATGCTTCGGGATATGCTCTTGCCTTGTGGGATTTACAGCAGGAGCTACGGGGCTATATCAAGCATGGGCATACCTTCAAGGATGCTGATGAGGCACTGGATAAGGTATATGGCTTGATATTTGAGCTTCGTAATCAATATCACCTTCCACAGGACTAATTTAATATGACAATTACACTTCGCCATATTAAAAGCTCTGCCAATATCAAAAGAGCTATACACACTTTCAACCTAGCTTAAATGATGTCTGGGCTTGAAGACAATGAGGAATTCGTCCAAAAATACTCGGATGGCAAGGAATATATTTGCCACCGTACCCGCTCTGGAAATTACATTGTGGAATTGCCTGAAAACAAGATAGAGTAGTCTCCCTGTCCTCTTGTTACTAATTAGATAAGGATACTACCACAATGGCACTAAAATTTGGAACAGGGATATCTAACGTTTTTGTATATGGAACCCAACCAGTCTTTGAGTTTACTGTCAGATTCCCTTCCCCCTCAATGACATCAGGAACCCCCTTAAACACACAACATCCTCTTAGAGCTACAAACTACCCTACCCCCGGAGATATCCTCGTAGCGGGCATCCCTGTGACGCTGGGGGTTGATGATTTGTTTTCCCCAAAGGCAGTAACCTCAGCTATCAAAGCCGAGAGCATTACAGATTATACAGTAGCTATTGATGCCTATAATCCTGCCTTGGTTCGCCTGATAAGTGATACCATTGGCCCATTGGATGCTGCTGACTTCCCTACAGTGGAGCTTGACACCGCTGAAAACCTGTTATTTATCAATAAACAATATATTCAGGGTGTAGAATGTAGTGCTGGAGACCAAGATGATATCTATATTGGTGGTGGTTCTCCTATTATATTGACTCTACAGATAACATCAGCAGTGGGAACTGAGGTATTCGCAGCTACCGGAACCCTAGCGGAGCAAGAGGCTGGAACTCTTGCCTATGGTAGTGCCCTTGTATTTACAGATGGTATATGTGTATTAAGTACCCCTGTTACCTTTGTTAAAGTAGTCACAGATGGAGTATCCTCGGCATCTCAAGTAAAATTACATATCAATAGATAGTATAAGGAGAAGGGAAAAAAGGATAGAATATATGAAGGTGATGACTTTCGATAGATTGAGGAGAAGATTTGCCATATTCTTTTTTTCCATTCTGGTATTTCTTACCTTTTTCAGCATGATAGAATATCAAATAATAAATAACAATGCTTGGTTTCATAAAAATATCCTTCTACAAATGCAGGAAAATGAGTGGAGGGTTGTATGGGGGAAAATAAACACTCTCAAAACAGAGGCAACAGCAACTACAGACTTGATAGCCAATAAAATCAGGACAGAAATAAAGAGTTATTATGGTAGTGATATTGCTAAAATGTCAAAGGATATGTCCAATTATAACACTGACAAGAATCCTATCATACAAATAATAGCCAACAATATTGTAGGATATCATCTCAACAATGTAAAATCTGATGCCGATGATATGTGGGCAGCTTCCCGTACAGCCATCATATCTGATTTTTCTGTAGAGTGTGCTGCCGAGGGAAGGACAAGAGAATTTGATAAAGAGATATCCCTTCATTATAATAAGGTATTGGCTACCCAAGCTCTTGACAAGATATTGCGTATGGACAATGGGTTGATAGGGTGGCAGTTCAGTAAACCTCCTAACCCCGAGTATACCATGAATAATTTCAATGAGGCTGGACTTAAAGAACTTTACCTGAAACACAGATTAGGTTCTTTGGAGTCATTTGAGGTTTTGGTAGTTTCCTATATAGATCCAAACATTGATTTATTAGGCAAGTACTTGATAAATTATAGTGATATCAAGCAATCCAATAATCAGATTATCATAACCCAAGGCTTTAATATTGTCAGACAATTCAATAATGACCAGTTAATCATGGTACAATTAAGTACCTTTGATCAACAGAAAAAGGCATTGGAAGCTACCTACCTTACTGAAAATACATTGATGATTATGTTGCTATTATTCACCCTTGCCATGTCTATAATGATTGTAATAGTAGGTAATGTGCTATTATATTGGGAACAAAAGATACTGGATGAGCAGAAGAACAATAAAATTGAAGAAAGCTGACAACAGGGAAAGTGTAGGTACCCAATATGCAAATAATATCAGAGCTATTATTCTTAATACCTATTTTTGTATCTTCCCTGTTAGGGGCATTTTCTCAAGACTTTTTTGAGGTAATATCTCTACAACAAGAAAATAAGCAAAGTAATAAACAAACAATATCTATCAAGATAGGTAGACTGTTTGTATCTACCCTGATAGCAGTAATGTTGGTTGGGTTTGGAGGCTCTTTTTTTTCCATGTCTAAAATAGTCGATTGGAAAATATTATGTTTTATATCATTTATTGTAGGTTTCACAGGGTATCGCATTGGCGAGTGGTTTAGCTCCAAGCTAGGACTATTAAGTATAATAGGTATGGGTTCATTGGCTGAGAAGATGGAGCTTGATAAAGAGAAAGATACTATTGCCAAGATGAAGGAAAAGTATGAAGGTCCTTCATACTCCAAAAAATTAAATACTATCCCTCATCAGGAAAGGACAGAGGTTGACCATATATTAATAGAATTGGAACATATGGATAAGTATATTCCTCGTCCACTTGAAGACCATCTGAAGAAAGAAGGTAAGGAGCTAGATGATCCATTCATAGCTCAGATAATCAAAAAAAAAGAGGGGCTACGAGAACAATTACACGAAAAATAAAAAGGCTCCCAAGAGGAGGAGCCTTTAATAACGGTAGATAATGTTATTTCGGAAAGTAAGAGTGCCATGCTTCCTGAAGGGCTAAAAAAGGATTTCCATGCTGGAGAATTCTACGAATGTAAACCACTGTAAATGCCCCTGTCAGGACTACAACCATGATAAAAAATCCGAGGTTGGGCATCATTAGCTCCATATCCTATGCTCCTCATAGACAGCCTCAGCACCATCATAATCGTGAATGTACCACTTTGCATCGCTAGGAACTTCCACTACCTTGAGTTTGGCAGCTCTTCCGTTGGCAGCTTTCCCAAGGCTTTCTACAATCTTAACCAAGGCAGGATCATCTCTAGGAATCTCCCGACAGAAGAAGTTATCATCATCCTCCTTTCCTGTAGTGGAAAGATAAAGATTTATTGCCTGCTCAGAAAGCCCAAACCCTCCAAAGCAGGTATTAATGACTACCTTCGTGATGTTATCCATGTGCCTCTCCTCTCTCTCTAGGATAGATAAATAATACCACTCTTTTTAAGGAGTGTCAACTACTTTTGAAAAGGGATTATCAAAAACTTCCAGAAATCCAAAATCCAGCTTGAAATACTGTTCCCTATCATTTTGGACATATTCACCATTTTCTACGTGTATCTTTTCTAATACACCTTCAAGGGTATCAGAACTGATTGTTTCCCTCAATACACCCTTTTTGCTGTAAACCTTGAATATTCGCATGGATTCCTCCCTCTCTTCACAAGGATACACCTACTTTTCCTCAATGTCCAGCAATTTCACTAATTATAATAGGAGTACACTATAAAATGAGTAAAGGTATGATTGTTGATTTGGATAGCCCAAAGACTCAACAAAAAATGAAAGCTGCCAGTGTTGTAACTGCCATAGATGTTCAGAATGTTGTCAGGGTTCCTTCATCCCCTTCACATGACAAGAATAAGGTAGCCATTCCCCTTGCTTACCTTCCTATCACACTGTCTACCAAGGGAAAGCTGGGAGTTCCTGCCATTGTCCACTGTCGAAATTTCAATATTGAAGAGCTTATGATTCTTTCCATGATTCATGATAGCCTGTTGCCAGAACGTATCATTACCATACTCAATGGACTTATCTTCGAGGAAGTAGACGTAGGTGAATGGCCAGACAAGCTTATTATAGAACTACTTGTAAACATCTATGCGAATTATTTCAACAGTGTGCTACCACAACTGGAATTCCCCTATGAGGATGAGGATATTACTTGGCTCAATAGTCATGGGCAATCTGACAAGGTAACAAATATCGAGGAAGGAAAGTGGGTACCCCGTATCGACTTGGATCTGACATCGGTACAGTCCTTCTCCTTGGAAAAGGATATAGGCAGTGTTGTTACTATTTCCAAGAAGGACTTCTATGTGAAGTTCCAGTCTTTCCCTCATTATGGTGATGTCATCAAGCTCAAGAAATTGATATCAGATATGTTCAAGGAAGAGGAAAAGAGATATGGACAAATAGAGGGGCTACTTACTACTTATAGTAATTATATCAACGAGGATAGGGATATATCCATCCTACCCCCTATTGATATTGACATGTTCAATGAGTACAAGAACTTTGAAGTTAAGAAGTCTGTCTACCTGTCCAAGGCTACCCTCGCCATGTACCTCTTGGACTTCAACGGCGAAGACTTGTCGGGCATGACTGTTGACCAGCGTATTCCCTATATCAGCCGTCCTGAGTTTGACTTGTCCATTACCAAGAAGCTTAACAAGCACTACGATAGCTTGGAGTTTGGTTTGAATCCGATGGTAAAGGTACATAATCCTATTACCAACCAGCCCTGCACAAGGAGGTTCGTTTTTCGATTCTCTGATATACTTCAAGCCATACAGTCATCAGACACTACAGAATATGATATTTCTTATGACTAGCAGTACAGCCAATACTGTGAATGGGTTGATGTTGCTGCCTGCTCACATTTTTATATATCAATGGAAGTTGTTGGAAGCACAAATGAAGAAGAACCCTCAGATAAATCCGAGAACTACAATAGGTGTATAAGGAATATTACAGATGAGTATTATGGATGGACCTACCAAATCTCCTCCTCCTCCCGAACCTGACAAGACAATAGAGAACCTGTTAAAGACACTCAACAATAATATTATGAAGATGAATTCAGGTATCACTGATATCAATAAATCATTAAAGGGACAGTCTACCCTATTGAAAAATATGTTTGATAATGCCTCCGGTACTAAGATATTGGAAAAATTGTTTTCTGCTATCAAGGGTAAAAAGGAAAGGGGAGGAGATACTACTGATTGGGAAAAGATATTAGAAAAACAATTTGGCAAGAATACATCTGATACTCTGGATAGTATAAAGGCATTCGTTACAGGAGACTTCAAGAAATTACTTGGTAATATTGACAAGATGGCAAACACACGGAGTTTGGAAGATTCCCTATTTAAAAAATATGGTAATAATATGGAGAATATGTCCAAGGCATTGGATGTACTTTCCCATGATAAAGAATATAATAAAGCTAGAACAAAATCTAACTTTAATGAAACATGGAAGGGTATGACAGGTGGTCCGGGACATCTAGGGCTTCCAGCATTGGGGGTTGAATTACAGAAGAAATTTCCACTGTTAGGATTGATACCGGGGCTTGGTTTGAACCCCAATGCTTCTGGCAGTCAGGCTGAAAAACTTGATACAGAAAGAAGTATTCGCCATAAGGGAGGGAATAAAACTGTAGCTAAGGCTGCTGATAAATTCTTTACTAAGGAAAATAAAAAAAGGGGTCCTGTATTAGATTCAAAAAAATTCAATAATAAATTTGGCCCTCGTGGAACCAACAGGGAAGCTAGGAAAAAAGCTAGGTTGATTCCTGAATATAAGAAGCGTAAACCTGCACAACCCAAAAAACCTCCAATTAAGACTGAATTCTCAAGTTCTGATAATTATTGGAAATCTTCATCTTCTAAGAGCATCTATGATTTATGGAAACCCTCATCCCCTAGTACTACTCCACTATCCAAGAAATCTCGGGCTGTTAGGACTCCAAAAGCTGATGATATTCTTCCTAATCCTGAAATAGTAGACTCACCTGTAAGTAATTTAGTAAATGCTGAACGGAGAGAAAGAAAATCCAAGAAATCTCGGGCTACTACGGCATCAAAACCTTCTTTAGGAGGAGATACATTAGGTACTGTTAGGACTCCAGAAGCTGATGATATTCTTCCTAATCCTGAAATAGTAGACTCACCTGTAAGTAATTTAGTAAATGCTGAACGGAGAGAAAGAAAATCCAAGAAATCTCGGGCTACTACGGCATCAAAACCTTCTTTAGGAGGAGATACATTAGGTACTGTTGGGAATGCAGGGGGTGGGATTGCTAACGCTCTTGGCGGGAATACTAAAAATTCTATATCTGAATGGCCGGGGAAAATAAAAGTAACTGATTCTCAGGTTGCAAAACTTCCTTTTTATCTATCTGCTCCTCCTTTGCTATTACATAGTGATTTATTGAGTGTATTAGAAGCAATTAAGGGTGGTGGTAAGGGTGGAGGGAAAGGCCTTGGAATGGCTGAAATGGCTGGGGCATCATTTTTGGGAGGTATTATACCTCCTGCATTGCTAGGTTTAGCTGCCTTGGCTAAGACAATATTCACTAGATTAAACCCAAAAGGAGCTTCCAGATCAGCAGCTAAGGCATTAGAAAAAGCATTGGCAGATAGAAAAGCTAAACTAGCAGCAGAAAGAACAGCGAGAGCATTAAAAGAAAGAACAGCGAGAGCAGCAGGTAAAAAGGGAGCATCGGCGGCTGATAAGGCAGCAGCAAAAAAGGCAGCAGATAAATTAGCTAAAGCTTCGCGTGAGCGAGCAGCATCTACAGCTAAGGTAGCAACTAAGAGGGCAGGTGTAAAAGCAACAAAAAAAATAGTGGTAGATCAGGAAGCTAGAGTTGCTTCAAGGGCACTTAAAGGAGCATCCCGATTTGCTAAGGGAATTCCTTTTTTAGGAGCTTTAATATCGGCAGGGTTTACTGCGGCAGAAATAGTGGATATTCAAAAAGATGATTCATTATCAAAAGCAGAAAAAACAAGTAAGACAGGTGGTGCTGTTGGTGCTGTTGCTTTTTCTGCAATAGGTGCCTCAATAGGTGCCTCAATAGGGCTTCCTCTAGGTATAGCAGGTGTAATTATAGGTGGATTAATAGGTGGCTTGATTGGGGAGGCAGGAGGTAGGGCAATAGGTACAGCATTGAATAAAGAAGAAAATCTTCCTGGTACAGACCAAGGTAAAGCTTTAACAAATGCAGGTATACCTACTACTAGTGCTGGTAAGAATACTCTTTCAAGAACTGCATGGATTTCAGGTAATGTTGCAGCTATTAGTAGCATCCCAGATAGTACAAAAAAAAAGATATCTTACGATAAGTATTGGTGGAAAGATGATAAGAATAATATCTTCTACGCTGATGATAGTACTAAAAAAAATAAGAGTCAATATATACCTCCTACCGATGATATTTCTGGTATTCCCAAATTAAATAACTTAGGTATAAAGGGTATAGAAAAGTTATTAACATCTGAACCCAAAAAATTCCACACAGGGGGTATTCTTCCTAAATCAGAAGTTCCTTTCCGTGGATTGGAAGGTGAGGTAGTATTATCACCTTATGAATCACAGGGGTTCAAGAAAGACATAATGCACTTAGTAGATAAGGCTACAGACTCAAAGCCTCAAAATATCAATAATAAATTGGAGGCTATGATGGCACAATTAGTAGAGATACAGCAGACATTGATAGATGAGACTAAAAAGGGAAATGATATTTTGAAAAAGGCTACAGAGAAACCAGCTCCACCAACTACTCCTGCTAAACCACCTATGAATGCTCTGCAAAAGGCAATAGGATAATATTATGCTAACTTCTGATAAGCCGTATAGTTTTTTAACAACACTTAAGGGTAATGCTATACGATTAGAATATACCCCTCCTTCAGGGGGTAAGTATAAATGGATAGTTCCTTATACTGAAGAAATGGGGTTATCGGTAAATCAAACTTATATACAGCCTATTCAAAAGTTTTTTGGTATTATTCAAGAAACAGCATCAGCAGTAACCTCTAATCTTTCAAGTCTTGGGGGAGCAGTCATTACTTCAGCAATAGCAATGCAAGATTTGTTTGGAAAGAAATTATTTCAAAGAGGATACTATGCTTCTGCATGGACAGGTTCCCAACCAGCATCTATTAATATTACACTTAATTTTTTCAGAGGAATAAGTGGAGAATGGAATGCTCTTGAGGAAGTATTTAATCCGATAGGGGAACTCATGAAAGTAACAGTACCTATAGATAAGGTGTTAGGTTTTGATATTATGACTTCTCCCGGTCCGACTCCCGCATCAGTATTTGTTACTTATGGGAGCGATATAGTTAAGGGGGCATTGACAGAGTTAAGAAACGTAGGATCAGCAGATAATAAATCTACCCTTCCTGCAAGCGAAATAGATAAGAATATAGAAAAAACAAAAACTTTTAATGGGACATGGGATTTACAATATGGATATTTTAATGGAAAGATTTTCACAAAGTATATTCAATTCAATAAATTAATAATTGATACTTCCAGTTGTACTTTTTCATCACAAGTGGAGAAACAGGAGAAAATGGCAATGACTCATGTCCTCCCCTATATATACACTCAGGATAAATATTATCCTATATCAGGAAAAATAACTTTAAGTATGAAAACACAAGAAATATTGGTATCAGGTGATTTTGTGCAAGAATGGGGATAAAGAAGGATAATAATATGGCATTAACTAATTCAAGATACGATATGGTACAAGCAAGTGTAACAATCGACCCTAAGGACAAACAGGGGTATCCAGATATCCTCTCGGTAGACTTTACCAATTTCTATTATACAGAACCTCCTTATATCGTAGAGCCAGATACGAGGTTACAGGAAAAGCCCTATATCTATGCTTCTGCCTATTATGGTGCGGCGGCATATGAGGACATCATACTAAATATAAACGGAGTCTTGCATACATCGCTCTTGTTCGATAAAACAGAAATAAAATTTCCAACAGTGGCTGATGTAAACAAGTTCATGGTAAAGACAGTTCAATAAGGACAAATGATGGCTGAGGCAATTGATAATCAGATACCATGGACGGTATCATACAAGGACAAGGCAGACCAGCTTATATTGATAGATGGTATAGCACTACAGACAGAGAAGCTGGAGATATTCTCTGACATCAATAACCTGTTTACCTCAGTACACTGGATTTTCAATGCAGGTTCCAACCTCATGGATGCCGTAGAGAATGCCAACCTAGGTATAGGGACAATGCTTTACTTTGAGTTCTTCCCATCAGGCACATCGTTGAGTGGGGTAAATACCTCTATAAAAAAGGAATTTGGAGTGTTGTCTGTACATAATGGCCCCGGACTATCCTCATCTACATTAGGAACCAACTATGAGATAGTTCTTACCAGTGCGTGGTACTTTGAACAGTCTATCTCCTCAAAGAGCTATAAGGGAAAGGTATCGGATATAGTCAGAACTCTCATAGCTGATGATTTTCCTTCCTCCTTCTCTGAAGTGCGTGTAAAGGATACCTATGATGATGTGGCTGTACGCTATAGGACATTACAAAAACAAAGTACATTTTTAAATGAGCGTGTACGTGAATATCAGCGTGGAAACCTTGATTCATCCACCTATATGTTCGTCAATACCGATAATGCCTTTGAAGTAAGCAGTTACCAAGACATCAAGACTATGCCTCAATACTCAGTCATTGACATGTCCAATCCCCATATTGGTGCCTTCTCCTCCAAAATGAATGACCCTGAACAGAAAAAATATATGCTCTATCCATTGAATGTGACACTTGATATCAACAACACAGACAATAACAGCCTATGGGATGCCGGGGCACCTGCGTTGGTATATTGGCTCAGGGACGGCATGATAGTGAAGGAACCCTCAAGTAAACCTATATTCAGGGTGCTTGGTAATGATGGCACCAAGAAGTTCTCGTATATAAGTGGTAAAAAGAACTATAGAAAAATAACAAAAATGTATATAGATGAATCAATGCAGGATATATCAGATGCATACTCAGTAGCCATAAACAAGTATTACAAGGACTTGCGAAATGCCCACACATTGCAGATTGCCTGTTTTCCCAATATACACACACTATTAGGAAGATTAGGCTACTACTATATCTCCCGTTCTGACAATTCACCTTCCATATTTGCCCAGACATATACCATAAGCAAGGTATTACATCTATTCAGGGGCTTCGTTGCAAGTACTGTAGTTACACTCCAAGCTACTTCATTTATCTACAAGGATGAAACCGATGTAGGTAACTTGTATCATGTTATCCCCACTTCCCCTTCCTCCCCTGCTGCTTCTAAAGCTGTCTAGGGAGTGGCTTGACATTTTTACTCCATTGAGGGTATACTCTTCTAACCAAGAGGGTAAAAATGCTCTATTCTATCCAGCTTAGACCTAAAAAGTTTGATGAAGTTTATGGACAGCCATCTACTACAAAAGAGATGATAAATCGTAGAGGCACAATGAATTGGCCTTCGGCTATCCTCCTGAAAGGGGCTTCGGGCACAGGGAAAAGCACTCTCTGCCAGATTATAGCCATGACATTACAATGTGAGCACTTGGATAAGGACAATAACCCTTGCTGCCAGTGTTCCTCCTGCAATTCCATCATGGAAGAGCGGTTTGACAGGAATACAGTCCGCATAGATGGTAGCCAAAGCTCCAAAGGCGAGGTAGTGGACTTTGTTCAGTCCATAGGCATATCTCCAATGTATGATAAAAATAATGTGTATATCATCGAAGAGTCCGACCAGCTATCAAAGGAAGCTAAGTTATCACTGCTCAAGGTATTGGAAAAGCTTCAAAAGAATACATACTTCATATTGCTATCCATGTATGCCACTGGGCTA
>SERZ01001115.1_pt1 | contig 15984 bp, 13 predicted proteins | sample 3171461 | NCBI WGS metagenome assembly SERZ01 (sample SAMN06051861, study PRJNA518727) | freshwater metagenome | biome: subpolar coniferous forest; feature: holomictic lake; material: water; isolation source: holomictic Lake 227, 6 m depth | place: Canada: near Kenora, Ontario | collected... | reverse complement strand
TAATATCATGTCAGATATTAGTTACGCTTCAGCCGAACAAAGTTCTGGCATTGGGCAAGTTAATCAAGCCATTGGACGCATGGACGAGGCAACTCAACAAAATGCCGCGTTAGTTGAAGAGGCGGCAGCCGCATCAGAAGCACTTGAAGAACAAGCGCACCATTTAGCTGTGTCGGTGCGCGGCTTTAAAACAGAAAATTTCTAATTTTAGAAAGTAGCGGTTTAAAATGAATTTAACCGCTACTTTTTATTTCAACATTGATGCTTAAAAAACTCGTTTCCCAAACCGCCATTTATGGCTTGAGCAGTATTTTCGGACGCTTTCTCAATTACCTGCTCGTTCCGCTTTATACCTACTATTTCACCGCGACCGAATACGGCGTTGTGTCGGAATTTTATGCGTATTCGGGCTTTTTATCGGTGTTTTTGTTGCTCGGATTTGAAACCGGCTATTTTCGATTTCGCAGCGACCACGATAAAGCCTATTCGACCGCGTTGAGTTTTATTTTATTGCTCAATCTCAGTATTTTCGCGTTACTCACCACGTTCAACAGCACGATTTCTGGCGCGTTACATTACGCCAACCATACCGAATATATTTTGTATTTCGCGTTGATTCTGACTTTCGATGCGATTGCCGCGTTGCCGTTTGCCAAACTTCGCGCTGAAAATAAAGCGTTACGTTTCGCCAGCATTAAAATTTTTGAAATTCTGCTGACCGTTGTGTTGAGTTTATTTTTCATTGTGTTGTGTCCCAAATTACAAGCGCAAAACATCGAATGGTTGCGTTACGTTTATCAGCCTGAAATTGGCGTGGGTTATATTTTCTTGGCGAATTTGATTGCCAGCGGTAGTAAATTTCTGTTTTTGATGCCGCAATTGAAAGGCATTAACGCGGGTTTTGATTGGCAACTTTTCAAACGAATGGCGCGTTATTCGTTACCGATTGTGGTGATTGGTTTCGCGGGAATTATTAACGAAATGTTGGATCGCGCGTTGCTTAAATATCTGCTGCCTTACGATACCGCGACGAATTTGGCGCAATTGGGCATTTACAGCGCGTGTTATAAATTGTCGATTTTGATGACGCTGTTTATTCAGGCGTTTCGTTATGCCGCTGAACCGTTCTTTTTTTCGTATGCCAAAAACAGTGATGCGAAAATTATTTATGCAAGAGTGCTGCATTATTTCACGATTTTTTGCGTGTTTATTTTTCTACTGGTGACGCTGTATTTAGATTTTTTCAAATACTTTATTGGCGAAGAATTCCGCGCCGGTTTACACGTCGTGCCGATTTTATTGTTGGCGAATTTGTTTTTAGGGATTTATATCAACTTGTCGATTTGGTACAAACTCAGCGATAAAACGTTGATGGGCGCGGGCGTGTCGTTATTTGGCGCGGGCTTGACGATTGTTTTAAATCTTTATTGGATTCCGAAATTCGGTTACACCGGTTCGGCTTATGCAACGTTGGCGTGTTACGCGGCGATGGCGATGTTGTCGTATTTTTTGGGACAAAAATTTTACCGGGTCGATTACGATGTCAAAAGCGTGTTGGGTTACATGAGTTTGGGCGTGGGTTTGTATTTTGCGAATGTGAAATTACAACCGTTGTTGCATTGGCAAGTTGGATGTTTGGCAACGGTGTTGATGTTATTATACGCGCTGATTACCTTGCTTTTTGAACGCCGCCGTTTGGCAACTTTTCGCCTTAAACCTTAGAGAATTCCCATGACGAAACACGCAGAAAATTTAATTTGGATTGATTTAGAAATGACGGGCTTGAATCCTGAAGTCGATGTCATTATTGAAATCGCTACGATTGTCACCGACAAAAACCTAAACATTCTGGCGCAAGGTCCCGTTTTGGCGATTCATCAATCCGACGAAACGTTGGCGGCGATGGATGATTGGAACCAAGAACATCACGGCAAATCGGGTTTGATTGAGCGTGTAAAGGTCTCGACCGTCACAGCAGAAGAAGCTGAAAAAGCCACCGTTGCATTTTTAAGTCAATGGGTTGATGCCGGACAATCGCCGATTTGTGGCAATAGCGTCGGGCAAGACCGTCGGTTTTTGGTGCGTTATATGCCGACGTTGGAAGAATTTTTCCATTATCGTTGCATCGATGTTTCGACTTTCAAAGAATTGGCGGCACGGTGGTGTCCTGAAATCAAAGACGGTTTTAACAAAGAATCGACCCATCAAGCTCTCGACGACATTATCGAATCGATTGAAGAATTGCGTTATTACCGCGAACATTTCATTCGTCCATTTTAAAAAATGAATCAGCTACTTGTCATTGCTATCGGTGGCGCGTGTGGCGCGATGATGCGTTTTTTGGTATCAACTGGTTTGTATCAATGGCTCGGACGCGGTTTTCCTTATGGCACATTATTCGTCAACATCGGCGGCTCATTTTTAATCGGTTTGCTCAGTGAAACGTTGATTTTACAACGCATAACGATTGCGCTCGATTATCGCGCCGCAATTTTGGTGGGATTCATTGGCGCGTTTACGACGTTTTCAACTTTCTCATTAGAAACGTTTTATTTGCTCGAACAAGGGCAAATTGGTAAAGCCGGTTTGAATGTCGTCGTCAGCGTGAGCAGCTGTTTAATGGCGGTTTGGCTGGGTTTATTGTGCGGACGTGGTTTGTTTTGGTACAGCAACGGCGTTTTGCAGTTGCCGACCAGTTCCATTCCTTACGGCATGATGGTGGTCAACGCGATGGGCGCGTTATTGATTGGCATTGTGGCGGCATTATTGCTGCAAAAAATCGCCCTTCCCGCCGAACAACGCGCCACATTGTTAGTGTTAATCATTGGCGCATATTTGACGCTGTCTGGTTTGTATTTGATTTTATTTTTAATCGAACACGGTTTTTCTTTCGAGTCGCAAACCAGTTTTATGCTCGGACTTTTTGTCGCCAATAGTTTGATTTGTAGCGGCACCATTTGGCTCGGTTTATTACTCGGCAAACAAATTTAATTTTTATTTTTCAAAGGTAACTTCTCAAATGCTAGACCCTTATTTATTTAGAAACGACTTAGATTTCGTCACGGAACAATTAAAAAAACGCAATTTTGCCTTCAATCCCGAAAATTACAGCGAATTAGAAGCGCGTCGTAAAAGCGTGCAAACCAAAACCCAAGAATTACAAAACTCGCGTAATTCCAGTTCAAAAGCCATCGGTCAAGCGAAAGCGAAAGGCGAAGATGTGCAACCGTTGCTTGATCAAGTGGCGAATTTGGGCGACGAATTAAAAACCGCTGAAACCGAATTGTCAGAAATTCAAACCGAACTCGATGCGCTGATGTCAGGCATTCCGAATTTGTTGGATTTATCTGTTCCCGAAGGCAAAAGCGAAGATGATAACGTGGAAATCAGCCGTTGGGGCGATGTGCCAACGTTTGATTTTGAAGTCAAAGATCACGTTGATTTAGGCACGGCGCGAAATTTATTAGATTTTGAATTGGGCGCAAAAATTACCGGTTCGCGTTTCGTGGTGTTGAACGGGAAATTGGCGCGGCTACAACGGGCGTTAATTCAATTCATGCTCGACACGCACAGCGGCGAAAACGGTTATGAAGAAACCTACGTTCCCTATTTGGTGAATGCGGAAAGTTTGCGCGGCACGGGACAATTGCCAAAATTTGAAGCGGATTTATTCAAAGCCAGTGAAAATCCAGCGTTGTATTTAATTCCGACCGCTGAAGTTCCCGTGACCAATATCGTGCGCGACACGATTATTGATGCAAATTTGTTGCCGTTGAAATTCGTTTGCCACAGTCCGTGTTTTCGCAGTGAAGCTGGTGCTTACGGGCGTGACGTGCGCGGCATGATTCGCCAACATCAATTTGAAAAAGTCGAAATCGTGCAAATCGTCAAACCCGAAGATTCCGCCCAAGCGCATGAAGCGTTAACGGCTCACGCGGAAATGATTTTGCAAAAATTAAAATTACCGTATCGCAAAATGCTTTTGTGTGCCGGCGACACAGGTTTTTCGTCGTGCAAAACCTACGATTTGGAAGTGTGGTTGCCCGGTCAAAATGCGTATCGTGAAATTTCGTCGTGCAGTAATTTTAGAGATTTTCAAGCGCGGCGTTTACAAGCGCGATGGCGTAATCCGGAAACCGGCAAACCCGAACTGGTGCATACGTTGAATGGTTCAGGATTGGCGGCAGGTCGCACGTTGATTGCGGTAATGGAAAATTACCAAGATGCGGACGGACGCATTCACATTCCCGAAGTTTTATTTCCCTACATGGGCGATTTGTCGATTATCGAGTAATTTTTGTTGTGGGCGATTCATTCATTGAATCGCCTTGTTTTTCTAAAATCCCCGAACCAATCATTTCCTGTCAGGATTGACAACGGAATATCCAAAACGATTCCCGACGCATCATCAACGTGACCGCTTGAACGGTTTTAGTGACAGAGGCGTGACGCTCCGTCGCTGCATTCAATCCACGCGCCAGCCAAAATCCTATATAATGCTGCATCTATTATCGCCACCGTTTGCGTTATTTTGTGCGAATAAACGGGTTCACACTTTCGGAGTTTCTCATGAATCAGGATTTAAAAAACTATCTCATCACTTGCCAATCGCGCGTTGAAATCGCATTGAAACACCGTTTGCCAAGCGACCACATTTTGCCGTTACGTTTACACAATGCCATGCGCTACAGCGTTTTAAATGGCGGAAAACGCATGCGCCCCATGCTGACTTATGCGACTGGACAAGTTTTAGGAATCGCTCCCGATTCACTTGACGCAATTGCGTGTGCGGTCGAATGTATCCACGTTTATTCACTGATTCACGACGATTTACCGGCGATGGATGATGACGATTTACGCCGTGGAAAACCAACGTGCCACGTTGCGTTTGATGAAGCGACCGCCATTTTAGCGGGTGACGGATTGCAAGCGTTGGCGTTTGAATTATTGGCACACGACGCGACCATTACCGCGAGTGCCGAAAAACGTTTGCAAATGATTACAACGCTTGCAAAAGCTAGCGGTTCACAAGGCATGGTGGGCGGTCAGGCAATTGATTTGGAATCAGTCGGCACATTACTAACATTGCCAGAATTAGAAAATATGCACATTCATAAAACGGGGGCGTTAATTCGTTCGAGCGTGGTTTTAGCGACGTTAGCGGGTGAAAATGTAGACCCTGAAGCTGCCAAAAAACTCGATAATTACGCCAAATGTATTGGGCTTTCATTTCAGGTGAAAGACGATATTTTGGACGAAGAAAGCGACACCGCAACACTGGGAAAAACGCAAGGCAAAGACAAAAATCATCATAAACCTACCTACCCTGCGCTACTCGGTTTAGCGGGTGCAAAAGAAAAAGCTGAACATTTACACGAAAAAGCGTTAGAAAATCTGGCACATTTTGGCGATGAAGCCAATTTATTGCGTGAATTGTCGCTTTATATTATTCAACGTGACCACTAATCTAAATTGCCCAACGCCCCAAAATCAAGGAATTCAAAGCATTATGACCCATTCAACAAACGATTTGTTACTCGATAAAATAAACAGTCCTGCCGATGTTCGCCAGCTACCCAAAGAACAACTCAAAACTCTTTGCAAAGAGGTACGCGAATTTTTAACTCAATCGGTCAGCGTTTCGGGGGGACATTTTGCCGCAGGGCTGGGGACGGTTGAATTAACGGTGGCGTTGCATTATGTGTTTGATACGCCAAACGATAAATTGGTGTGGGACGTAGGACATCAAGCCTATCCGCATAAAATTTTGACGGGGCGCAAAGACCGCATGACGAGCATTCGCGCGAAAGACGGCGTATCGGCGTTTCCGAATCGCAGCGAAAGTGAATACGATGCGTTTGGTGTGGGGCATTCCAGCACTTCGATTAGTGCGGCGTTGGGCATGGCGATTGCGTCGCGCTTGAAAGGTGAAAATAAACAAATGGTGGCGATTATCGGCGACGGCAGCATTACCGGCGGCATGGCGTATGAAGCGATGAATCACGCCGGAGCCATCGACGCGAATTTGTTGGTAATTTTGAACGATAACGATATGTCGATTTCGCCCCCCGTTGGCGCGATGAGTAATTATTTGACCAAAATTTTGTCGAGCCGATTGTATTCGTCGATGCGCCAAGAAAGCAAAAAAGTGTTGAGCAAAATGCCAACGATGTGGGAATTGGCGCGACGCACCGAAGAACATATTAAAGGCATGGTGATTCCAGGAACGTTGTTTGAAGAATTGGGTTTTAATTATATTGGCCCAATTGATGGACACGATATTGAAATGTTGGTTTCGACGTTGGAAAATCTCAAACACATTAGCGGCCCGCGCTTTTTGCATATCGTCACCAAAAAAGGCAAAGGTTATCCGCCGGCTGAAAAAGATCCGCTCGGTTATCACGGCGTTCCTGCCTTCGACCACACGTTAGATCATTTGCCGAAATCCGCGCCATCGCCGCATCCCACTTACACCGAAGTTTTTGGTCAATGGTTGTGCGATATGGCGGCGCAAGATTCGCGTTTATTGGGCATTACACCGGCGATGCGCGAAGGTTCAGGGCTGGTTAAATTTTCGGAACAATTCCCCGAACGTTATTTCGACGTAGCAATTGCTGAACAACACGCGGTGACGTTGGCGGCAGGTCAAGCGTGCGAAGGTGCGAAACCGGTTGTGGCGATTTACTCGACTTTTTTACAACGCGCTTACGATCAATTGATTCATGACGTGGCGTTGCAAAATTTAGACGTACTTTTTGCGTTAGACCGCGCTGGCTTAGTCGGCCCCGATGGCCCGACACACGCCGGGAGTTTCGATTACAGTTACTTGCGCTGCATTCCGAACATGCTTGTCATGGCTCCCGCCGATGAAAACGAATGTCGCCAAATGTTAACCACAGGATTTTTGCACAACGGTTGTGCGGCAGTGCGTTATCCACGCGGCAAAGGTGCAGGTGTTCCAGTCGATCACGCCTTAACAACGTTAGAAATTGGCAAAGCGGAAATTCGTCACACCGGCAGTCGAATTGCATTTTTAGCATGGGGAAGTATGGTGACACCGGCGTTAAACGTGGGCAAACAACTTGCTGCTACCGTTGTAAATATGCGTTTTGTGAAACCCATCGACGAAGCGTTAATTTTAGAATTGGCGAAAACGCACGATGTGTTTGTAACAGTTGAAGAAAACGCCTTAGCGGGTGGCGCAGGCGAAGCGGTGAATCGTTTTCTGCAAGCGAATAAAATTCTCATGCCGGTTTTAAATTTAGGTTTGCCCGATCATTTTGTCGAACAAGGTACACGCGAAGAATTACTGGCTGAATGCAACTTAGATGCACGAGGAATTTTAGCGGGCGTTGAAGCGTTTTGTGCTTAAAATAAAATCTATTTTCATAAAAAGTGGGCGCGAATTTATTCGCGCTTTTTCAGTTTAAACAGCGCGAATTTGTCGCGCCCACACCCGTATTCTCACTTTTATGAGCCTCGAAAAAGCCCACACTCCCATGATGCAACAGTATTTCCGCATCAAAGCCGAACATCCTGACACGCTGGTTTTTTACCGAATGGGCGATTTTTACGAGTTGTTTTACGACGACGCAAAAAAAGCCGCGCAATTGTTAAACATCACGCTCACCAGTCGCGGCAGTTCCAATGGCGAACCGATTCCGATGGCAGGCATTCCGCATCATGCCGCTGAAAATTACATTGCCAAAATTTTACGCGCGGGCGAATCGGTCGCATTATGTGAACAAATCGGCGACCCAGCCACCAGCAAAGGCCCGGTCGAACGCAAAGTGGTTCGAATCGTCACGCCTGCCACCGTCACGGATGAAGCGTTGCTCGAAGAACGCCAAGACAATTTACTCGTGGCGGTTTCGTGGTTAAAAGGACAATACGGCATCGCCAGTTTAGACGTGACCAGCGGGCGTTTTGTGTTGCAACAAGTCGATTCGGAAGACGCATTGATTAACGAAATCGCCCGTTTGAATCCCGCCGAATTACTGTTCAGCGACGATTTTGCGCTGTCGCACACACTCAAACAACGCAACGGTTTATGCCGTCGTCCCGCGTGGCATTTTGAAATTTCGAGTGCGCGTGAACGTTTGCTTTCGCAATTCAAAGCCACGGATTTAAAGGGTTACGGTTGTGAAGAACTCACCACGGCGATTGCCGCAGCGGGCGCATTATTGCAATACGTCAAAGACACGCAACAAGCCGCGTTGCCCCATATTCAAGGCATTCGCGTTGAAAGTAACGACGATTGCATTTTGATTGATGCCGCCAGTCGAAAAAATTTAGAACTCGATTCGCACCCATCGGGCGAAATGAAATACACGCTTTTTGGTGTTCTCGACAGCACGATTACCGCAATGGGCAGTCGCTGTTTGCGTCGCTGGTTGAATCGTCCGTTGCGAAATCAATCCGTTTTGAAACATCGTTATGCGTGCGTTTCAAGTTTGCTACATTCGCGCGATTATCAAAACGTGCAAAGTCAATTGCGCCACATTGGTGATATTGAACGGATTAGTTCGCGCGTTGCTATGAAATCCGCGCGACCCCGCGATTTGATTACGTTGCGCGACAGTTTGACCGCCTTGCCGCAATTGCAACGGCTTTTAGCGACGCACGATAATCCGCAAATTCAATTTTTAAACCAACAAATCAACATTCAACCCGACACGGCAGAATTATTACAGCGTGCCGTGGTTGAAAATCCACCGGTTTTGATTCGTGACGGCGGCGTGATTGCAGGTGGTTATCACGCTGAACTCGATGAACTGCGGGACTTGAGCCAAAACGCCGATCAATTTTTAATCGACATGGAACAACGCGAACGCGCCACGACGGGCATTAACACGTTGAAAGTCAGTTACAACCGCATTCATGGTTATTACATTGAAATTTCACATTTGCACGCGGCAAAAATCCCCGCGCATTATCGCCGCAAACAAACGTTAAAAGGCGCGGAACGTTACATCACCGAAGAATTGAAAAATTTTGAAGACAAAGTGTTAAGCGCACGCGAAAAATCGCTAACGTTTGAAAAGTTTTTGTACGAGCAATTGCTCGAAATTATTGGGCTGTCCGTTCCAGAATTACAACGTTGTGCGAGTGCGTTGGCAGAGTTGGATGTGTTAAGTTGTTTTGCTGAACGTGCCGAAACGTTGAATTTGTCACAACCGACGTTGACCGATAAAAATGGCATTCAAATTGAAGCGGGTCGGCATTTAGTCGTGGAACACGTTTCGAGTGCGCCGTTTGTGCCGAATGATTTGGCGATGTCAATGCAGCGTCGAATGTTGATGATTACCGGCCCAAACGCAGGCGGAAAATCGACCTTTATGCGCCAAACGGCGTTGATGGTTTTGCTCGCACATATTGGAAGTTTTGTTCCCGCGAAAAGTTTCACTTGCGGCGTTATTGATAAAATTTTTACCCGCATTGGCGCGTCGGATGATTTGAGTAGCGGGCGTTCCACGTTTATGGTGGAAATGTCCGAAGCCGCCAACATTCTGCACAATGCCACCTCGAAAAGTTTGATTCTCATCGACGAAATTGGACGCGGCACCAGTACGTTTGACGGCTTGTCATTGGCGTGGGCGTGTGCGGATTATTTGGCGAAAGAAACCAAAGCCTTCACGCTTTTTGCCACGCATTATTTTGAACTGACTGCGCTTTCGGATGAACATCGCAGCATTCACAACGTGCATTTGGAAGCGATTGAACACGGCGACACCATTATTTTTCTGCACGCGGTCAAAGATGGCGCGGCAAGTCAAAGTTATGGTTTACAAGTTGCCGCATTGGCAGGCGTTCCGCGTATCGTCATTGAAAATGCCAAAACGAAATTGCGCGAACTCGAAATGCACGCTTACGCTGAACAGCAAGTGAAACGCGGTTCGGATCAAATTGATTTGTTTGTGTTGCAATCCGAAAATCCGGTAATGGCATTATTGGACGATATTCGCGCGGACGATTTAACGCCGAAACAAGCGTTAGAACTAATTTATCGCCTTAAACAACTCGCGTGAAAAAATGAAACTTGCACAAACTATTTTGATTATGGGTTTATTGGCGTTGAGCGCAGGCATTGGCGTTCGGATGGTGAATCAATGGCAAACTGAACAACAACCACAACCGTTACCGACGTTTTCCTTCCCTGATTTGAACGGCACGCCGCATTCTTCCACCGAATGGAAAAGCAAAATTATCGTGCTAAATTTTTGGGCGACGTGGTGTCCGTCGTGTTTAAAAGAAATTCCTGCGTTTATGACGTTGCAAACGCAATTCGGCGAAAAAGTACAATTTGTCGGTATTGCGTTGGATGATTTAGAAGCCGTCAAAACCTTTCAACAAAAAACTGCCGTGAATTATCCGCTGCTAATTTCGGGCGATTGGGCGGGCTTTAATTTGGCGAAACAATTGGGCAATTTAATTAGCGCAATTCCTTACACTGTCGTGGTAAATTCTGCGGGGCTGGTCATTTATCGTCACGCTGGCGAATTGTCAGCGAGAGAATTACAAGCGGCAATTTCGCCGTTACTTTAAAATTTTTGAGAAAAACATGAACAAATATATCGTGCCACTCTTTTTCATTGCCGTTATCGGCAATGTTCAAGCCGCCACCGTTACAAAAACAACCATCACGCAAACCAGCGTCACGCCAACATCGGCAACGGCTGGAACGATGTTTAAATTTACCGCAACGTTAAACGCGCCATTAACCGCTGGCAACAAAGTCAAAATCGATTTGGGCAAAGGGCTAGCGTCGATGACAGGAGCCAAAACCAGTTATTCGTTATCGCGGGCGATTTTTACGACGGGTTCACAAACTTACAAAGTGGGAATTTATAACGCAAAAAATGTGTTGCAAGGCAAAGTTTCTAGCGGCAATTACAGCGTTTCAAGCAAAATAAACAACGCGCCAACATTAACGTTAGTGAGCGGCGACGATTCAGTTGAACAAAATAAAGTTTATACCTTGCAACTCAAAGCCACCGACAGCGATAACAATCTGCGTTCAATTTCAGTTGATTGGAAAGACGGCTCAACAGCAGAAACACAAACAGCAACTAATGAAGCAACATTTATATTTACGCATACTTACGCAACGGCTGGTAAATTTACAATAACCGCAACAGCAAAAGACAGCGGCACACCAGCTTTAACAAGTGCAATTTTATCAAAAACGATTGATGTCATAGCACCGCCAGCAGGCTCTTACAGCAAAGTGTGCAACAGTGGTGCGTTGGAAGGCGAAGAAGATTGTCCCATCAATCCAGTTTTAGGAAGTAAAGCAACCGATTGGGCTTGCACCCAAGACAACAAAACGGGCTTGATGTGGGAAGTGAAAACCACAGATGGCGGTTTGCGCGATATGAACAAAACTTACACAAATTACACGCCAGATTATGACCCAAGCAAACTTTACGGCGCAGCAACGAATGCTGCCGGTTTTGTATTGGATGTGAATTCGCAAAGTTTATGCGGTGCAAGTGACTGGAGATTGCCGACTGAAGACGAACTCTTAGGTATTGTGAAATTAGGCGTATCGTCTCCAACTATCGACACAACTTATTTTCCCAACACACAAAGTAGCTATTTTTGGTCTTCCTCGCCTATTGCTGTCAATAGTTACGATGCGTGGAGTGTCTACTTCAACTACGGCGGTTCGAGCTACAGCAGTAAGGACGGTTACAATTTTGTTCGGTTGGTTAGGTAGCGACAGTGTTTTTTCCTTTTGTTTTAGCTTTTGATTGTTGAACAATTGCGAGAACGAAGGCGCGGGGCTTTCGTTCTTGGTTGGGGGATTTTGATTTTTTGGGAGGTTTGTTATGCCAGCGATTAGTATGTTTTACGGAATTTTAGTGTTGATGTTTTTTCGAGATAACAAACGCCACAACTCACCACACATTCATGCGCGTTATCAAGGTGATGAAGCCTCGATTGCGATTGAAAATGGCGAAGTTTTACAAGGTTCGTTGCCACCAAAACAGTTAAAAATGGTGCAAGTTTGGATTGATATTCACAAAGAAGATTTGATGCTTGATTGGGAATTAGCCGTGAATGGTGACGCACCGTTTAGAATCGCGCCCCTTCAGTGAGTTTTGCCAATGTGTATCGATGTAATTACCGTAAAAACTGCCGCCGATTTTCACCTTGAGCTTGAGTTTTCAAATGGCGAATGTAGACGTTTTGACATGAAGCCTTTGTTAAAAATGAAACCGTGGAATCGGCTTGTAACACTGAGTTTGTTTGAGCAAGTTCGTATTGATTATGGAACCGTGACGTGGTTAGAGGGCGAAATTGATATTGCGCCCGAAACGCTTTATGACTTTTCTGTACTGGTGTAACTTCATTTATTTTAATAATTTTTAACTGGAATCGTTCATGGCAAATTGGCAAGAAACGTGTGCGAAACAACTCACACGCTTAGAAAAAACGTCGGTGTTATCCGACAAATTGATGACATTAAGCAATAAAACCGGCGTGGAATTATCGCCAGAAATGCTGCAAAAACTTGAATTTGAACACGACCGTTTGAATCGACAATTGGAACGATTACGCGCCAATCGATTTGAAGTTGCGGTGATTGGTTTGGAAAAAGCGGGCAAAAGTGCGTTGTTGAATGCGTGGTTAGGGCAAGAAATTTTGCCGTCTGCGCGTGAACGTTGCACGTTTACCAGCACGGAAATTTGGTCGGCGCAAACGGAACAAGACCAATTATTATCGATTCAGTATTACAGCCGCGAAGAAATTGCGCTGCTGCAAAAACAACGTCAAGACGCTTTGGCTGGCGCGTTGTTGAGCGATAAAGAAAAGAAAGAAATTCAGGAAGATTTCAACGATACCGAAAAAAATCTGAACCAAATTTATGAATTCACCAAATTGAAAAACGGCTTTAAACAATCTTTTTTGGACATTGGCGAAATCAGTGATTTATTGCAATCGGCGATTTTCAAAAACCGCGCTCAAGCCTTGGCGATTAAACGCATTCAGTTGAAAACCGTGCGCTTGCGAAGTGACCGCGACATTATTTTTCACGACGTGCCAGGATTTAATTCGGGCATTTTGATGCACGCCGAACAAGCGGTTGACCGTTTGCGAAATTGCGACGCGATTATTTACGCCAAAGAAATGAAACAGCCGTCGATTACGGGCCCCGAAAAAGAAATGTTGCTCGTTGCCGATGCCGAAGATCCGAGTTTGCGCGTGTCGGATAAAGTGTTTGTGGTGTTGACGCAAGCCGACGCGATGGACGATCAAATTGATTTCCGTGACACGTTCGCCAAACACAAAACATTTTGGGCGGATGTGCCTGAACGCCGATTATTGCCCGTTTGTGCGCGTTCGCATTTGGTTGAGTTTGGCATTCCAACCGATGACACGTTGCGCCGTTCAAAAAGTGCCGACGATAAAAATAAACTGAAAAAATTAGGCATTCCCGACGGCATGAATGCGTTAAAAGAGGCGGTGAATTTTTATATCGACAACGAACGTTCCGGCGTGTTGCAAAAGCGTTGTGATGCGTTGGTGAATGCGACGCGCCAATTGGCGACCGAAATGTTGGGGAAACTCGAACCTATTTACGGCACGGTTGCGGAAAATGACCGCCAAGAAGATGATTTGCTCGGCAAAGAATTCAATCAATGGTGGGGGCGCGAATGGCAACGCATCAAAAAAGATTTTGATATGTGGTACGCCGAAAGCATTCAAGGGCGAGCCGAAGCTGATTCATTGGGCGCAGAACATGAAGAATTGGCGGCATTGCGTTCGGCTTATGACCAAAAAATCGAGGCGTTATTATCGAATTTAATCACCGCGCAACCCGAAGAATTAAAGCGCATTTACACGGCGGGCGGCACGCTTTCCATGCCAGATGCACGCGAAGGAAATTACAAAATCCGCGAAGAATTATTCCGCGAAATTCAAAAGAAATTTGAAAACGAATTGACTGACCAACTCGCGCAAGCCTTGCAAGCGTTAATCGATGGCATTGTGCGAAAAATTCAGGAATTACTGTGGGAAACCGAAGACGTGCGCCGTAATTTGCTGCATTCCCATTTAGACGAAAGCATTGAACAAGCGCGAATTCGGCACGGTTTTCAGGTGTTATTTTTACGTTTTGGGCGCGTCGCGGTGGAAGCGTTTATCGCCAAACCGTTGCAAGCGCGTGACCGTTTATTGAGTGAACGCGCAGCAGAAATTAAAACGTTAGAGGCGTTTTATCACGGTGATGATAAAACCAAACAAGACGGCGGTTTAACGCATTATTTGCGGAATGGTTTGTGGGCAGTTTTGAAAGTAGTTCCGGCGCGACGTGGTGCGGCAAAAGCCGTTGCCGAAGCCATCACAACCGAAGTTGCCGCCGCGATTAAAGAAATCGAAAAAGCCGCTGAACCGACTAATTTTGAACAAGTTGTGGACGAAATCAACGGCGATTTGGCGGCGTTGCAGGATTATTTGAAAAACAGCGTATTTTACGCAGCGGGGTTTATTACTTATTGTAATCAAGAATTGGAGCGCATTCGTAACCGTTTCAAAGAAATGGAAGACAATGACCGGCAATGGATTGGCATTATTCGCACCGCCGTGAAATATGAACGCAATCCGCTGATTCCTTACAACATTGCTCACACGCGCCGCGATTTCCAAATGCGTCGCGAGTTAGCGTTGGAATTAAAAGAAATCCGCGACAGTTACAGCAACGTGTTTTAACTTTTCAATTTCGTAGGGGCGTACTGCGTACGCCCGCCATACACAAAACTTATCATCAAAAGTTCTGTTTGGGCGGGTTCACGCAGTGAACCCCTACACAATAAAAAACTGCGTAACAGCATTTGGAGTAGCAAAATGAATTTACCCAATTTTCAAGCGGATTTCATCAGCGAACAAGACTATCTCGACGGTGAAAAAATCAGCGAAATTAAACACGAATACATCGATGGCGAAGTCTATGCAATGGCGGGCGCGAGCAAAAATCACCAGCGATTGGTTTTCAACGTTTGCGGTGAATTGTATCGGCATCTGAAAAACACGCCGTGTGAAGCCTTCAATTCTGACATTAAATTGCGTGCGGATAAAGGCGGAAAATACTTTTATCCTGACGTGATGGTGGTTTGTAATAATGATGACAACGACGATTATTACACCGAATCGCCGCGCATTATTATTGAAGTATTGTCGAATTCAACGCGCAAATATGACCGCACGTTGAAGCGTCAGATTTATCAAAACATTCCCAGTTTAGAAGAATACGTTTTGATTGAACAAGACCGCGTGGAAATTGAAGTTTGCCGCAAATCCGAAGGCTGGCAATCCCGTTTTTATTATATTGACGATGACATTACGTTTACGTCGATTGATTTAACGTTGCCCGTTTTAGAACTTTATTCGCGGGTTGAAAATGACGAAATTCGGGCGTTTGTCGAAGCGATAAACGCGAGTGAAGCGGAGCTTTAAATCTCTTCGGGTACATTTCACAACAAACACAAAACAGGAATGCCGTCGCGTTATTTTTTGAGCAAATTGCACTGCGGCAAGCATTACCGTTTTTGTTGAATATCCCAAACGAAGAAACTTTGCAAGCCTTCCAAGAATCTGAACAAAACGTTAGCTTGGTCGAATGCGCGAATGCCGATGATTTATTCGCAAAATTGGGCATCTAAAATGTATCAGCTGGTTTATCTCAATCATTTTGAAAATCTAAAACTAAAATTTTCTAATATTCTGTAGCGGTGAATCCTTGTGGTCTCTCTGTAACGCACGAATCGTCCATTATGGAAATTGTCCGAAATGGAGGGCAACTAAAAGGGTTCGCCCCTACAGAAATAAGGTAAAATAAACCGACATTAAAAAACAAAACAGGAATCCAACATGACAACCCCAACAACTTTAAAACCCGCCACCTTCGTGGCACAAATCTCACAAACAAGGATTTAAAAATGAATGACTTAAACGCTCGCAATAATTTTACTGATACGGTGT
>SERZ01001107.1_pt1 | contig 16093 bp, 16 predicted proteins | sample 3171461 | NCBI WGS metagenome assembly SERZ01 (sample SAMN06051861, study PRJNA518727) | freshwater metagenome | biome: subpolar coniferous forest; feature: holomictic lake; material: water; isolation source: holomictic Lake 227, 6 m depth | place: Canada: near Kenora, Ontario | collected... | reverse complement strand
CAAGGATGAAATCGGCCGTATGGCGCAAGCGGTCGAGGTCTTCAAAAAGAATGCCGTTGAAAAAGTGCGGATGGATGAGGCCGAAAAGCAGCGACTCGAGGCCGAACGCCAAGCGGTCGAGGCGCAACGGCAGCGCGAATTGGTTGTCGGCAAGGAAATCGCCACGTTGATCGAGGCCGTATCCAAGGGCGATCTGGATTCGCGGCTCGATCTTGACGACAAGGACGGATTCTATCGGACGATGAGCGCAGGTATCAATCGTTTGACCGACACGGTTCAGGCCGCAATCATCGATATCGCCTGGGTGTTGGGTGCCTTGGCCGAGGGTGATCTCAGTCAGCGGATCACCAAGGAGTATCAGGGCGCTTTCGACCGACTGAAGAGCGACGTCAACGCCACCTCGAGCAAGCTCGGGGAGATCGTCGGCCAGATCGGCGAGGCGACCGAGGCCATGTCGCAAGCGGCAAACGAGGTCTCGGCCGGGAGCGGCGATCTGGCCGAACGGACCGAGCAGCAGGCCTCCAGTTTGGAAGAAACCGCGGCGTCGATGGAAGAATTGGGCGCCACCGTGCGAACCAGTGCTGAAAATGCGCAACGGGCCAATCGGATGGCCGGCGATGCGCGCGGAGCCGGTGAACAGGGTGGCATTGTTGCCGCCTCCGCCATTGATGCCATGAAATCGATTGCCGAGGCATCGCGCAAAATTACCGATATTATCGGCGTCATCGACGAAATCGCCTTCCAAACCAATTTGTTGGCGCTCAATGCCGCGGTCGAGGCGGCGCGTGCGGGCGATGCCGGTAAAGGCTTTGCGGTGGTGGCGCAAGAGGTGCGGGTGTTGGCGCAGCGCTCGGCCCAGGCGTCCAAGGAAATCAAGGCGTTGATTTTGAACAGCGATAATCAGGTTCGGGATGGCGTCGAGATGGTCAGGAAGGCCGGCGACTCGCTGAACGGTATCGTCCAGGGGGTTCAGCAAGTTGCCGCCTTAATCGGCGAGATTGCCGGGGCCAGCGCGGAACAGGCTTCGGCGCTCGACGAGATCAATTCGGCGGTCGCGTCGATGGACGAAATGACGCAAAAGAATGCGGCGCTGGTCGAAGAGACCTCGGCGGCGGCTCAGTCGATGTCGGGGCAGGCCTCCGAATTGCGCACCCTGATGGCGTTCTTTAAGACCGACGGCCGGGCTCAGTCCCCGGCTCCCGGGCTCGGCGGCGGTGATCATCGTCATGGCGCGTCGGCACGCGCGGTGGTTCCGACCAGACCGGTTTCGCGGCCGGCGACCAAGGCTCCACATAAACTGACTCAGAAAAAAGCCGCGGGCGGTGCGCTACGCCATGCCGCGGGCGCGGGCGGTGACGAGTGGAAGGAGTTTTAGAGAAAAGCGGTACAGTTCTGGTCGGGCTTCAGCAGCATTGGTCGAGCCCCGTCTCTGTGCTAAGAGAAGGGTGGGGCCGCCGGTGAGGAAGTGACATGACTGCCACGACGATTTCAGGGCTGACGATTCTGGCACCTCTTAAGCACGGCTATGAGGAGTTGTTGTCGCCGGAGGCGCTGGAACTGGTGGCCGAGTTGGAGCGCCGATTCGATGACGAGCGGCAGCGGTTGCTTGATGTTCGGCGCAAACGGCGGGCGTTGCTTGAGGCCGGGCTGTGCTTTGCTTTTCCCGAGGAAACCGCGCGGGTGCGCGCGGGCGGGTGGACGATTGCGCCGCTACCCGCCGATTTACGCGACCGCCGAGTCGAAATTACCGGCCCGACCGACCGCAAGACCGTGATCAACGCCCTGAATTCGGGGGCGCAGGTTTTTATGGCGGACTTCGAGGATGCCACGGCGCCGAGCTGGGATAATTTGATCCAAGGCCAGATCAATCTTTGCGAAGCGGTGCGGCGCACCCTGACCTGGACCGATCCGGTCGGTGGCAAGCATTATCGGCTGAATGAAAAGACCGCGGTGTTGACCATGCGGCCGCGCGGCTGGCATCTGACCGAAAAGCATGTCCGGATGGAAGGGCATCCGATTTCGGCCACGGTGTTTGATGTTGCGCTGTTTTTCCATCATAATGCGCGAGAGCTGGTGCAGCGCGGCTCGGGGCCATATCTCTATCTGCCTAAGATTGAGTCGCACCATGAGGCTCGACTGTGGCGCGAAGTGTTCCTGTTGTTGGAAGGCGCGCTGGGGCTGCCCGAAGGCACGATCAAGGCGACCGTACTGATCGAGACGCTGCCCGCCGCCTTCGAAATGGACGAAATTCTCTATGAGCTGCGCAACCACTCGGCCGGTCTGAATTGCGGGCGCTGGGACTATATCTTCAGCTTTATCAAGACCTTTCACAAGCATCCGGGCGCGGTGCTGCCCGACCGCAATACCATCACGATGGCGACGCCGTTCCTGGAGGCTTACAGCCGGCTGGCGATCGCAACCTGCCATCGGCGCAAGGCGCCCGCGATCGGCGGCATGTCGGCCTTCATTCCGGTTAAGGGAGACTCCGAAGCCACGAAGGCGGCGCTCGACCGGGTTCGTGCCGATAAGGAACGCGAGGCGCTGGCCGGGCATGACGGCACCTGGGTTGCCCATCCCGATCTGGTACCGGTGGCGCGCGAGGTGTTCGACCGCTTGATGCCGGGGGCCAATCAAATCGACCGGATGCCGGACGGCGCGGCGGTCACCGCGGCGGAACTGGTTCGGGTGCCGACCGGGCCGATCACCGAGGCGGGCTTACGCAACAACATTGCGGTCGGGATCGGCTATCTGGAAGCGTGGTTGCGCGGCATCGGCTGCGTGCCGCTGTTCAATCTGATGGAAGATGCCGCGACCGCCGAAATCGCGCGGGCTCAGGTTTGGCAATGGCTGCATCATGCTGCGGTTCTGGATGACGGAAAGCCGGTGACCCGTGCCTTGATTCGAGCGATTTTACGCGAAGAACTCGACAGCGCGCGCGTACGGGTCGGTGCGGAGTCGTATCTGCTCGGCCGGTTCGGTGATGCGGCGGAACTGTTCCGCGAACTGGTCGAGTCCGAGTGTTTTGTTGAATTTTTGACCGTGCCAGCCTACGATAAGTTGATTGCGGCTGGCATCTAAGTGGTCACCGGTTTCCTTTAACAGTCTTGATCTACGGGAAAGCACATGGAAAGCAAGCAACTGCTGCATCTGGTGTTCGGTGGTGAACTGAAGTCCCCCGACTCAACCGATTTTGTTGATCCGAGCAAGATTCATGTCGTCGGCATCTTTCCGAATTATGCCGAGGCTTTAAAGGCATGGCGCGGTGTGACCGGAGCGACGGTCGATAACGCTCATATGCGGTACTTTATCGTCCATATGCACCGGATGCTCGATCCGGCCAAGGGCGAAAGATAGTCTTTGCCGAGGGCCGAGGGGCGTTGCCGCCCCTCGTGCCACCGATATTACAAGCCGTACTGAGCCGCCAGCGCCGGGTCTTTGGTCGCAACCAACTTGGCCAGATCGAAGATGACCTTGGCCTGTTTCCAGGTTGCGTCATCCTGCATTTTGCCGTCGATCATCACGGCGCCGGTGCCGTCGGGCATGGCATCGATGATGCGCTTGGCGAATTTGACTTCAGCAACATCGGGGCTGAATACCCGTTTGGCAATCGCAATTTGGTTCGGGTGCAACGACCATGCGCCGACGCAGCCCTGAAGGAAGGCGTTGCGGAACTGGGCCTCGCACGCGGCATCGTCCTGAAAATCGCCGAACGGGCCGTAGAATGCGCGCAAGCCGTTCGACATGCAGGCATCGACCATGCGGCCGACCGTGTAATGCCACAAATCCTGTTGAAAGAAGCCGCGGGCGGCGCCATCGGCCTTGGGGTCTTCGAGCACGCCATAGAACGGGTGACCGCCGCCGACCCGGGTCGTTTTCATGCCGCGCGAGGCCGACAGATCGGCCGGGCCCAGGCTCATGCCATGCATGCGTGGGCTGGCTGCGGCGATGTCGTCAACATTCTTGACCCCTTGGGCGGTTTCCAGAATGGCGTGGATCAGGATCGGCTTCTTGACCTCGTTGCGGGCCTCAAGCTGGGCCAGGATTTGGTCGAGATAGTGAATATCCCAGGCGCCTTCGACCTTGGGCAGCATGACCACATCAAGCTTTTGCCCGACCGTGCCGACCACCTGGATTAAATCGTCAAGTACCCATGGACTGTTCAGCGAGTTAATGCGAACCCACAATCCGGTTTGTCCGAAATCGGTCTTGCTCGCCGCTTCGATAAAGCCGGCGCGAGCGGCTTCCTTGGCATCGGCCGGGATGGCGTCTTCCAGATTACCGACCACGACATCGACTTGTTTGGCGATTTCGGGCAGCTTGGCGCGCATTTTCTCCAGGTGCGGCGGGAAGAAGTGCAGCATGCGTTCCAAGCGTACCGGCAATTCACGCAGCGGTTCCGGCGCGCCGATGGCGAGCGGCTTATAAAAATTCGACGGCAGCTTCACGGGATACCCTCCCTCATTGGACAGAAAATTGCTGCCTTGTCGGCAGTTATTATGATTTATTACAATGCATGGGCCAACAGGTCAAGCCGGGGCAAGGATATGACCGAAGGTGCTTTAGAGGTTTCGTTTGAGCAGACCCTTGATGATCCGGTTGCTTTAAGCAAATTCCTGCTGCGAGAGTCCTCGACCGCACGCTGGCAGCGTTGGACTGTCCGGGCGGCCTACCCGGTGATCGCCATCGGGGCGGCGGCTGTTTGGTGGGCGGTGGCGGGCGCCGATCCGCTGGTTTTCGGGCTGATCGCGATGGCGACCGTCGTCTTCACGCCCTTGTTGTGGAATCGCTACGATCAGGCGATGGCGGAGCGGGTGCGGCAGCAACTCGGGACCGGGCGCAATCTGCCGTTGATCGGTCCGACCCGGTTGGTGGTCTCGGCCGACGGAATCGAGCGGGTCACGGCTCATTCTCAAGCGCGGGTGGGCTGGACCGCGGTCGAGCGCATCGAGAGTGACGGGGAGCGGGTGTTTTTCTTCGTCGGGGCGGCCTCGGCCTATGTCGTGTCGCCCGGCGCCTTTGCCGATCGTACCGCTTTCGAGCATTTCCTGTCGGAAGCCCGGCGCTTGCGGGGGGTATGAAAAGAGCGAGCATTACAGGCCGGGTTGGGGTAAAATCTACCACCCAAGTCCCGATATTTCGAGCGAAGGCATGAGCGTTGAGATCGAATTTCCTCTTGAATTTATTGTGCTTGGAACCCCGGTTTCGGTGCAAGCTAAACGGCGGGATTCAATTATCGCTTGGAAAGGACGAGTAAAAGAGGCCAGTTGCGCGGCGCTTCCGGAAGGGCATTTTTCGACGAATGCACCGATATCTGTAACGTTATTTTATTTCCCTGAAACCGATGTAAGCGCGGATATCGATAATATCATCAAGCCGATTTTGGATGCGTTAAAGAATCATATCTATGCTGATGATAATCAGGTGGAACGAATTTTAATACAGAAATTTAAGCCGGAAGAAGGATTTCGGTTTAAATCTCCATCGGTTGTTTTATCTAAAGCACTCGACGGAATTAAACCAGTCCTCTACGTAAAATTATCCGACGATCCGGCAGAGGGAGCCCTATGATGTCTTCTATAGGCAATCAGCGTGAAACCGCCGTATTAGAATGTCTGGTGCCTAATCTTGAGGCGGAGGGATTTCAGGTGTTCCTGCACCCTTCTCGTGCGTTATTGCCGCCATTCATGCAGCCTTGGCGTCCGGATGCGATTGCTGTCAAGCCGAATGAAAAAATTGCGATTGAGGTCATGGCCGAATCGCCCGGAGGTGGTGTTAAGCGCGAAAAACTGAGTGCGCTGTTTTCAGCGCACCCGGAGTGGCAACTTCGAATCATTTATGCCCCCCCCCTAACGCAAGACATGCCGATCAAGACCCCTTCAAAAGAGGTTGTGATAGAAACACTGCACCGGCTTCCGAGGATTATGGAAGAAGCCGGTCCGGTTCCGGCACTTCTAACGGCATGGGCTGCTTTCGAGGCGGTGGCACGGTCTTTGGTACCGGAGAGCTTACGGAAACCTCAGTCGCCGGCACGTCTTATAGAAATACTTGCATCCGACGGCTACATTACTCCAAATGAAGCGGATCAGATGAGGGGCATCGGGCGTCAAAGAAGCGTCGCAGCTCATGGTGACTTCGACATCACTTTTACTCCGACTGACCTGGGTGTGGTTGTGGAGATTATTCAGATACTGATTAAGTTGTCGCCATGGCATGGTCTTGAGGGAAGCCAGGACGTTTGACTTTTATTTGTAAACAATAACCGCCGGGACAGGCTTGTTCCCGAACCCCTCCCGGCGTTTCCCTCAAACGATACGCTTTACGCTTTCACCCATTTCAGCACCGGTTTGCGGGCGGCGGCGGTCTCGTCGAGCCGGCGGCGCGGCGCCAGACGGGGCGAGGCGTGGAACCACTCGGCCTCGCCACCCTTGGCGCGCGCGACTAGGCCCTTCATGGTGGCGATGAACTGGTCGATCGCGCGCTTGCTTTCGCTCTCGGTCGGCTCGATCAGCATGGCGCCGTGAACCACCAGCGGGAAATAGACCGTCATCGGGTGGAAGCCCTCGTCGATCAGCGCCTTGGCGAGGTCGAGCGTGGTCACGCCGGTGCCCTTCAGGCTCTTGTCGTCGAACAGGGCCTCGTGCATGCACGGACCCTCGAACGGCGCATTGAGATCGCCCTTCAGCTTGGCCAGCACGTAATTGGCCGAGAGCACGGCGTCGGCCGAAGCCTGACGCAAGCCGTCGGCGCCGTGGCTGAGGCTGTAGGTGAGCGCGCGCACGAACATGCCAATCTGGCCGTGAAACGCCTTCATCCGGCCATAAGCGAGTGCGGTGCCGTCGTCGTCGTCGCGCGCCTCGGCCAGATGGAAATCACCGCCGTCATCGACCACTTGCGGCAACGGCACGAACGGCGCCAGCGCCTTGGAGAACACCACCGGCCCGCTGCCCGGTCCGCCGCCGCCATGCGGAGTCGAGAAGGTCTTATGCAAGTTGATATGCATGGCATCGACGCCGAGATCGGCCGGGCGCACCCGCCCGACAATGGCGTTGAAGTTGGCGCCGTCGCAATAAAGATAGGCCCCGGCTTGGTGAACCGCCTCGGCGATGGCGAGGATATCACGCTCGAACAGGCCGCAGGTGTTGGGGTTGGTCAGCATCACCGCGGCGACATCGAAGCCGAGTTTCGCCTTCAGTGCGGCCAGATCGACCCGTCCGTCTTCGGTCGCCGGAATCGCCTCGACCGTGAAGCCGAGCGCGGCGGCGGTGGCCGGATTGGTGCCGTGCGCCGATTCGGGCACCAGCACGCGCTTGCGCGGCGGGCCGCCGTGATGATCATGGGCGGCGCGGATCGCCATCATGCCGCACATTTCGCCATGGGCGCCAGCGGCCGGAGTCATCGCGACCGCAGCCATCCCGGTCAGGCTTTTCAGCCAATCGGCCAGGGTGTCGATCAGTTCCAGCGCGCCTTGCACGGTCGCAAGCGGTTGTAACGGGTGCAGATCGGCAAAGCCGGGCAGGCGGGCCATACGCTCGTTCAGCCGCGGGTTGTGCTTCATCGTGCACGAGCCGAGCGGATAAAAGCCGGCGTCGATCGCGTAGTTCTTGCGCGACAGGCGGGTGTAGTGGCGCACCACCTCGGGCTCGGACAGGCCGGGCAGACCGATGGCGCCGCGCGGCTTAACCGCGCCCAGGCGCGATTTGACCGCGGGCGGGGCCGGCAGGTCGACGCCGCTTTGACCTGGGGAATCCAGTTCGAAAATCAGCGGCTCGTCCATTTCGAGGCCGCGGTGGCCGGAAATCGTTTCGGTCATCTCACAGAACCTCCCCCAGGCCGCGACACAAGGCATCCATGTCCGCTTCGCTCGTGCATTCGGTGGCGGCAACCACCAGCAAATCCGACAAACCGTCGGTGTCGGGGAACAGGCGGGGCGCCGGTACGCCGGCCAGAATGCCGCGCTTGGCCAGCTTGTTGACCACCTTGTTCGCCCGGCGCGGCAGGCGCAGGGTGAATTCGTTAAAGAAACTATCGTTCAGCAGGCGCACGCCGTGGATATCACCCAGCTTTTCGGCCAGCTGCACCGCCTTGGCGTGGTTGAGCTGCGCCAGTCGGGTGAAGCCGGCCTCGCCGAGCAGGGTCAAATGAATGGTGAAAGCCAGCGCACACAACCCGGAGTTGGTGCAAATGTTGCTGGTCGCCTTCTCGCGCCGGATGTGCTGTTCGCGGGTCGAAAGCGTCAGCACCCAGCCGCGCCGCCCGTCGGCATCGGTGGTTTGACCGACCAACCGGCCGGGCATCTGGCGCACCAGCTTTTCCCGAACCGCAAACAAGCCGAGATGAGGCCCGCCGAAATTCAAAGGATTGCCGAGCGATTGGCCCTCGGCCGCGACGATATCGGCGCCCATCGCACCGGGCGGAGTGAGCAGGCCGAGCGAGACCGCCTCGGTCACCACCGCGATCAGCAAGGCGCCCTTGGCCTTGCAAGCGGCGGACAGCGCGGTCAGATCATGGACATGACCGAACACGTCGGGCGTTTGCACGACGACGCAAGACACCGTCTCGTCGATGCGGTCGACCAGGCTTTCACGCCCGCTCGGGTCGGGCGGCCCGGCGTCGGCCTCGAAGCCGGTGAAGCGGGCGAGCGTGGCGGTGGTGTCGCGATAATGCGGGTGCACATTGCCGGCCAACAGCGCGCGGCTGCGCTTGGTCACCCGGTTTGCCATCATCACCGCTTCGGCGCAGGCGGTTGCCCCGTCATACATCGAGGCGTTGGCGACCTCCATCCCGGTCAGCAGGGCGACTTGAGACTGAAATTCGAACAGATATTGCAGCGTGCCCTGACTGATTTCCGGCTGATACGGCGTATAGGAAGTGAGGAACTCGCCGCGCTGGATCATCGAGTCGACGGTGGCCGGGACATGATGGCGATAGGCGCCGCCGCCGAGAAAGTTCGGCACGCTGCCGGCCGCGACATTCTTCGCCGCCATGGCCGAGAGCGCGCGTTCAACCTCCAGCTCGCCGCGATGGCCGGGCAGGCCGGCGATCGGTCCGGCCAGACGCGCCGCCGCCGGTACGTCCTTATACAGGTCATCCACCGAAGCCACGCCGATTTCGGCAAGCATGGCTCCGCGATCCGCCTCGGTCAGGGGCAGGTAGCGCATCAAGCGAGCCTCTCCAGATAGGTCTGATAAGCGTCCGAATCCATCAGGCCGTCAAGCTCGGCCGGGTTGGCAATACGGAGCTTGAAGAACCAGCCGGTGCCGAGCGGGTCGGTATTGACCCGGGCCGGCTCTTCGGCCAACTCGGCGTTAATCGCGGTCACTTCGCCGCCGACCGGGGCATAGACTTCGCTGGCGGCTTTCACCGACTCGACGACCGCGGCGTTGCCGCCCTGCGTCACGTCTTTACCGAGATCGGGCAATTCGACGAATACGATATCGCCGAGCGCGTGTTGCGCGTATTCGGTAATGCCGACGACACCGATGCCGTCCTCGACCCGAATCCATTCATGGTCTTTAGTGAATTTAATCCGGCTCATGCCGCGGATCCTCCACGATAATAGTTCTGTTTGACAAAGGGGAGCCCGACGATTCGGGCGGCGAGCGGCTTCCCGCGCACCACCAGGGCAACGGCGGTGCCCTCGGCCGCGAACGCGGTCGGGACATAACCGATCGCGATCGGGCCGTTGACGGTCGGGCCGAAGCCGCCGCTGGTGACAAGGCCGAGCCTGTTCCCGGCGGCGTCCACAATTTCGGTGCCGTCGCGGGCCGGAGCGCGGCCGTCGGGGCGAATTCCGACCCGGCGTCGGCTCGGTCCTTCGGCCAGCTGAGTGCTGATAAGGGACCAGCCGGGAAAGCCGCCCTCGGCCCGGCGCCGTTTGCCGAGCGCCCAAACCAGCCCGGCTTCGACCGGGGTCGTGGTCTCGTCGATCTCGTGGCCGTACAGGCAGAGCCCGGCTTCCAGCCGCAGCGAGTCGCGAGCGCCCAGACCGATCGGCTCGACCTCCGGCTCCGCCAGCAGCAGCCGGGCCAGCGCCTCGGCCTGGTCATTATGCACGGAAATCTCGTAGCCATCCTCGCCGGTGTAGCCGGAGCGGGTGAACAGCACCGGCATTCCGGCAATCGAGCCCTCGGCATAGCTCATGAACGGCATGGTCGCGGCGGCGGGGATGTGCCGCGCCATCACCGCGGCGGCGGCCGGTCCCTGAAGCGCCAGCAGTGCGCGGTCTTCCAGATACTCGACCGCGATTCCGGCGGGCAGGCGGGCGCGCATATGAGCGATATCGGCGTGCTTACAGCCGGCATTGACCACCAGGAACAGGTGATCGCCGGCGTTGGTGATCATCAAATCGTCGAGAATGCCGCCCCGTTCGTTCAGAAACAGGCTGTAACGGATGCGGAACGGCGCAAGCCCCTGAATTTCACCGGGAACCAGGGTTTCCAGCGCCGCCGCCGGATTGGTGCCGCGCAGACGGACCTGACCCATGTGGGAGACGTCGAACAATCCGGCCTTGGCGCGGGTATGCAGATGTTCCTTCAGGATGCCGGCCGGGTATTGCACCGGCATCTCATAGCCGGCAAACGGAACCAGCTTGCCGCCCAACTCGCGGTGCAGGGCGTAGAGGGGCGTTCTCAGCAACGAGGTATCGGGCGTGTCGCTCACGATCGGGGCTCCGACAAAGGTGGTTCGCCGGCCCGCCGAACTTTCCCGCCGGGGGTCATCAGCAATTCGGCGTGGAGCCTAACGGCTCAAACCTGAAAGTCAATCGCCCTGTTTCTCCGAAACCGGGGGAGCATGGTCGAGACACCATAACGCGGCGGCTTCGTCAATCGGCGGCGCGGGGCTGGCCGGGGCCGACAGCACGGCTTCGAGCAATTTACGGCACTCGGAGTCGCTCGGCGGGCACCGGGGGCCGTGCGGAGTCGAGCGACACAGGACGGTGGCGCCCGTCTCGCTCTCGGTTCGGATCACCACGCCCGGATCGCTCAGTTGCAGACTGTAGCGGTACTCGGCCACGGCCGGGCCGGTCATCGACACCGTTAAGAAGCCGAATAAGAGGATCGCGCCCCCGCGCCGCTCATACCGCACGGAAAACCAGCTTCTTCGAGGCGGCGAAGTTGAAGAACATGCCGGCGATCGAACCGGCGGCGACTCCGAGAAACGGATGGTGCGCAACCGTGTCGGTGGCGGCGATCAGGCTTGCATAAATCGCATAGTTGATCACGCCGCCGAAAGCGTTGGCGGCGATGAATCGGCCCCATTGGCGCAGCATCGAGCCTTCATGCCGGCCGCGAAACGTGAAAACCCGGTTGAGCGCCCAGGTGGCGCTGGCGGCGGCCAGGAAAGAGCCGATTCGGGCCAGATAAGGGCCGACGCCCAACCCGCTCATCAAGCCGTAGAGCACGGCGATATCGACGCACAAGCCGACGATGCCGACCAGGCCGAACTTGCCGAATTGCACCGTCAACCGGCCGAGTCGGCTTTCCGTCAGGCGCCGAATCCCGGCGATGGTCACGGTGCCGGCCTTCGGGAAAACGACACCGGGGACGGCGCCGGAATTTCCAGATAGCGTAAGCGTTTCATTTCCTTGCGCCCCCGGGTGACGGTGTCCAGGATCAAGCCGCAAACCAGACTGAGGAACGCCAGAATCATGATGCCGGTGGCCAAAATGGCGGTCGGCACCCGCGGCACTAATCCGGTGCTCAGATACGTGACGATCACGGGCCACGCCAGAACCAGCGAAGCCCCGACCAGCAGGGCAAATAAAACGGAAAAGAACAGCAGTGGCCGTTCTTCTTTTACCAGTACCAGAATCATGCGCAAGATACGGAAGCCGTCGTGAAACGTGCGCAGTTTACTGGTTGAGCCGACCGGGCGGTCCTTGTACGGGGTTTTGACCTCGGCCAGCGGCATGTCCAGCTCCAGCGCATGAACGGTTAACTCGGTTTCAATCTCAAAGCCGCTGGACAGCGCTGGAAAGGATTTGACGAAGCGCCGCGAAAATGCCCGATAGCCCGACAGCATGTCGCCGATGCGGTCCCCGAAAATTCGTGCAACCAGGGTGGTGAGCAAAATATTGCCGAAGCGGTGGCCGGGCCGATAGGCGGCGACGATTTCGGTGACCCGGGCGCCGTTGACCATGTCCAGTTGTTCGTCAACCAGGCGCGAAATCAGCCGGGGTGCGCTGGCCGCGTCATAAGTATCGTCGCCATCGACCAGAACATAGATATCGGCCTCGATGTCGGCGAACATGCGTCGAACAACATTACCCTTGCCTTGCAGCGGCTCTGTTCGCACGATCGCTCCGGCCGCGCGGGCGACTTGAACCGTGTCGTCTTTGGAATTATTATCATAGACATAGACCGTGGCGTTCGGCAGGGCTTTACGAAAGTCCCGTACGACGGTTTCTATGGCCGTTGCTTCGTTATAACAGGGCACCAGCACGGCAACGATCAGGTCGGGCGGGAAATCAACCGGAAAATCAACCATGGTACCTACGTCGGTGAGAAGGGCGGGCTCCCGTTTCTAAAGGATATGGCGCAAAATTGCCATCCCTCCCGGAGTCCCGTTCGTGCCGGAAACGTGTTCAAGGTTGACACCGGGGTTCGGTCGCCTTAATGTCGCGTCGTTCGATCCGGGGCCGCTTTGGTCGGTCTCCGCTCACCGGTCCGCGAGTGTCGCGCACCGGTGACTTGTCGTTTGGGCCATCTTTTCGTTTGGGTGTCTTTTTGTTTGGAGCGTGCACGGAATGTTCGAGGGGCTGACCGGCAAACTTGGCGATATCTTCGACCGCCTGCGCAAGCGCGGGGCGCTCAGTGAAGATGACGTCAATGCTGCGCTCCGCGAAGTTCGGATCGCGTTGTTGGAAGCCGACGTTGCGCTGCCGGTGGTCAAGACCTTTATCGCCGGGGTCAAGGAGCGGGCGATCGGGCACGAGGTGTTGCGCTCGGTAACGCCCGGCCAGATGGTGATCAAGATCGTTCATGATCACTTGATCGAGATGCTGGGGGCCGAGACCGAGACCATTAACCTCAACGCCGTGCCCCCGGTGCCGATCCTGATGGTCGGTTTGCAGGGCTCGGGCAAAACCACGACCACCGCCAAGATTGCGCTTCGTCTCAAGACGCGGGAGCGCAAAAAAGTCCTGATGGCCTCGCTCGACGTGCGGCGGCCGGCGGCACAGGAACAGCTGAAGGTGCTGGGCGAGCAGGTCGATGTCGCGACCTTGCCGATTATCGCCGGTCAGCAGCCGGTCGACATCGCCAAGCGGGCGATCCAGGTCGGCCGCCAGGAAGGCTACGACGTCGTTCTGCTTGATACCGCGGGCCGGCTCTCTATCGATGAAGAACTGATGGCCGAGGTGGCCGCGGTCAGGGACGCGGCCAAGCCGGTCGAGACCTTGCTGGTGGTCGATGCCATGACCGGCCAGGATGCGGTTGTCGTCGCCACCAATTTCGAACAGCGGGTCGGGGTCACCGGCATCGTTTTGACCCGGATCGACGGTGACGCTCGCGGCGGCGCCGCGCTCTCGATGCGGCAGGTCACCGGCAAGCCGATCAAGCTGCTCGGTGTCGGCGAAAAAGTAGACGCGCTGGAGGATTTTCACCCGGATCGGATCGCCGGGCGAATTCTCGGCATGGGCGATGTGGTCAGTCTGGTCGAGAAGGCCGCCGAGACCATCGACCGCGAAGAAGCGGAAAAGCTGGCCGAAAAACTGCAAAAAGGCGGCTTTACCCTTGACGACATGGCGGCTCAATTCCGGCAGATTCGCAAGATGGGCGGAATGTCGGGGATCATGGGCCTGTTGCCGGGTGTCGGCAAAATCAAGAATCAGTTGAAGGAAGCCAATATCGACGAAAAGATGTTGGTCCGTCAGGAAGCGATTATTTCGTCGATGACCAAGGCCGAGCGGCGCGACGTGAAGCTGCTGAATGCTTCGCGGCGTCGGCGCATTGCCAGCGGCTCGGGCACCAGCGTGCAGGACGTCAACCGTCTGCTGAAGAGCTATCAGGACATGCAGGGTATGATGAAGCAGGTCAAGAAGCTCGGGCAAAAGGGGCTGATGCGTCACGGCATGCAAAGCCTGATGCCGCGGCGCTAACCCGACAGAATAGTTTTTAGATTAACTTCTCCAACCAAGGAAAGCACGACAAGGATGTCCCTTAAGATTCGGTTGTCCCGTGGCGGCGCCAAGAAGCGCCCGTTCTACAGCATCGTTGTCGCCGATTCGCGCAGCCCGCGTGATGGCCGCTTCATCGAAAAGATCGGCACCTATAATCCGATGCTGGTCAAGGATCACGCCCAGCGTGTCCAGATCAACGGCGAGCGCGCCAAGCATTGGCTGTCGGTCGGTGCGGTGCCGACGGACCGGGTCGTCCTGTTCTTCGGTCGCGCCGGGCTGGTGCCGATGCCGGAGCGGGTCGAGACTCCGAAGAAGTCTGCGCCCAAGGCCAAGGCTCAGGAGCGCATCAAGCAGGAAGCGGAGCTGAAGGCCAAAGCGGCGGGCGGCTGAGTTCGTGGCGGTCGGCTCAAAGGTTTGTGTCGGCGAGATTGCCGGGGCGCACGGTATTCGGGGTTTGGTGCGGCTGCGCAGCTTCACCGAGGATCCGGCGGCGGTTACCGCCTATGGTCCGCTCGAAGACGAGCGCGGGCGGAGGTTTGTGGTTCGGCTTTTGTCGGCGGCAAAGGATGGTTGGCTCGCCAGCGTCGAGGGCGTGACCGACCGGACCGGGGCCGAGGCTTTGCGGCGGACCAAGCTTTATGTTGAACGGTCGGTGTTGCCCCCGCCGGACGAGGAAGAGTTCTACCATGTCGATCTGATCGGTCTGCGTGCTGAATTGGCGGACGGTCGGGGCGTGTTGGGCACCGTGACCGCAGTTCATGATTTCGGCGGCGGTCCCGTGATAGAGGTGCTGTCGGCGGAGGGACAAAGCATGACTTTGCCCTTTACCTTGGCGGTGGTGCCGGTGGTCGATATCGCGGGCGGACGGCTGGTGGTCGATCCGCCGGTGGAGATCGAGTGGTGACTGTGTGGACGGTTCGGGTTCTGACCCTGTTTCCGGAGATGTTTCCGGGGCCGCTCGGGGTGAGCTTGGCCGGAAAGGCGCTGGAAAACGGTGTCTGGGCGCTGGAAACGGTGGACATCCGCGGCTTTGCGCGCGATAAACACCGTTCCGTCGACGATACGCCCTTCGGGGGCGGGCCGGGGATGGTGATGCGTCCGGACGTGCTGGAAGCGGCGTTGGTGGCCGCGGCCGGCGATCCGGAGTCTCCGGAGCGGGGCCGGGTGCTCTACCTGTCGCCGCGCGGGCGGGTGCTGGATCGGGAACTGGTGCGGGAGCTGGCGGCCGAACCGCGGGTGACGCTGCTGTGCGGTCGCTACGAGGGGGTCGATGAGCGGGTGATCGAGGCTCAGCGGTTGGAGGAAGTCAGTCTTGGTGACTTCGTCCTTTCGGGGGGCGAGCCGGCGGCGCTGGTTTTGATTGATGCTTGCGTGCGGTTGTTGCCGGGGGTGATGGGCAACGCCGAGACCGCAGGCGAGGAAAGTTTCGAGCGGGGATTGCTGGAATATCCCCACTATACGCGGCCCGCGCTCTGGACCGACGGTCGGGGGCAAACGCGGGCGGTGCCGGAGGTTTTACTCTCCGGGCACCACGAGAAAGTTGATGCTTGGCGGCTTGCCGAGGCGGAGCGGATCACCCGGGCACGACGGCCCGATCTGTGGTCACGCTATGCCGAAGCGCATCAAGCGGAATGGGATCGTCTGGCTGCACGACGCAGCCGGCGGAGGCGCAACGGGAAAGTGGACGGCGGGACCGGCGATACGGTCCGGTCCGGGGATAAGTCCGAGGGACAGGTGTCATGAATCTACTGGAAAAGTTCAATCAGGCTCAGGTCGAGAAGCTGACCGCCAACACCACGATCCCCGAGTTCTCCCCGGGCGATACCGTGCGCGTCAACGTCAAGGTGATCGAGGGCACGCGCGAGCGTGTTCAGGCCTATGAAGGCGTGTGCATCGCGCGCAAGAATGCCGGTTTGAATTCCGCCTTCACCGTGCGCAAGATCAGCTATGGTGAAGGGGTCGAGCGCGTGTTTC
>SERZ01001102.1_pt1 | contig 16113 bp, 19 predicted proteins | sample 3171461 | NCBI WGS metagenome assembly SERZ01 (sample SAMN06051861, study PRJNA518727) | freshwater metagenome | biome: subpolar coniferous forest; feature: holomictic lake; material: water; isolation source: holomictic Lake 227, 6 m depth | place: Canada: near Kenora, Ontario | collected... | reverse complement strand
TCAAAACAGGCCGCGCAGCCGCCACCAATTTACAGAAGGGTTTAGCTGGAAATGGGAGTGAGTCCAGGGTTTAGCGCCCGTTGGCCTGCATTCTATGACGGCAGGAATAGCAATGTAGGGTTACGGGCGCTTACTCTGGGCTTGATCGCATTGCAGGCTCAACCCTGTCCCGATAGGGCTGTCCCCACCAAAGCCTGGCCGGACAAAGTAAATAATCAAACAGCCATTCAACTATTTTCGCGGACGAGAAAAACTAAATAATGAAGACGATTTATACACAATAAAAAACTTTTTCGGAGGCAGATCGTAAGCCCCCCCGTTTTTACTGTGCATAAATCTGGATGATTTTGTTTCTGAACAACCCAAACCCCCCTCTTTTTTTAAACGGCATACATTTTCGCGACCGCGACACTTTGTTATTTCTTATCTAACATCAGGCATTAAATCAATATAATCCACTTGTTTACCATTGCAGGTATAAGTCAAGCCAATAGGTTTGACCTCCTCATTCCAGCTTAACCGCCGCAACTCAGCCCAAGCAAAATCCGCGACCACCTTACTTTCAGTCACTGTTTTGTCAGATACCTTTTGCCCAAGCCAACGCGCATAAATTCGATAAGAAGACATAAAAACCCCAATAAATAATCTATTTAAAAAGTAGTGAAAATAAGAATTCTAAAACAAACAAATAATCACATTTACTACAAACATTAACTAAGCCGCTTAATTTTTTGATTGTATCGAATGAAATATTGCCGCTGTAGTACGAATTTACGCTAGGTAATGATAAAACGCGTCTCTGCACTCTGTACGCTTGATCTTTATGCTTTTACTTCGATTTCCAGCACGATAATAAGCGCTATTCTCAGGGATGTATTTTGTAATCTCACCGAAACAATCTAATCGGTAAAATCCATTTTTTTTACCAAGCAAAATCCGAAGCTAGCCGGTTGTAAGCTTTCGATGATCATTTTAACCACCAAGTAGATCACGGAAACGGACGGTGCTTTTATTCCCTCAAAACATGGCTTATTCTACCGATCCCCAGTCATACTGGCAAGCGTTAATGCTTGTCATTATGCAATCAAATAGTTTGATTATTATTATAGCCATGACGCTTTGAACGTCTATTATCAACCCACCTTGCCGCAAGCGCCATCAAAGCTGCACAAGATTTATTTCATGCTATGCTATCGAAATAATAATCAACAGCCTCCTCTATTATCAGGTTCACCGCCATTCAGGCAGGTCATTTCATCCCTTGCTATTTTTTAAATCATCGCAGCGTTCACGGTTTTCATTTAAAAGCAGTCGGCGAAGCCGCTCCCTATAAAATGCCGGTGAGGACACTATGACCGACTCAGCGTTATACAATGATCCAGACCCGCCAAAGGCCCAAAAGAAACAGTCAAGGTGCTGTTCCTTGTCTGTTTCGTTATCTATCAGCAAAGAACAGTTGCGAAGTAACACGCAGCATCTGTTCACCTATGCGAAAATCAAAACAGGCCGCGCAGCCGCCACCAATTTACAGAAGGGTTTAGCTGGAAATGGGAGTGAGTCCAGGGTTTAGCGCCCGTTGGCCTGCATTCTATGACGGCAGGAATAGCAATGTAGGGTTACGGGCGCTTACTCTGGGCTTGATCGCATTGCAGGCTCAACCCTGTCCCGATAGGGCTGTCCCCACCAAAGCCTGGCCGGACAAAGTAAATAATCAAACAGCCATTCAACTATTTTCGCGGACGAGAAAAACTAAACAACAATGAAGACGATTCATACACAATAAAAAACTTTTTCGGGGGCAGATCGGAAGCCCCCCGTTTTTACTGTGCATAAATCTCGATGATTTTGATTCTGGAAATCCTGAACCACCCTGCCCCCGATTATTAATTTATTAAATTTAAATTTTTTGATAATTTACGCAAGCCTTCCTTTTGGGCTTCAACGGCATAACCATTCAATCTAACATATTCTAACCAGTAGGATCGCCCTAAGCCCCATTTTTTACTTTGCTCTATTGTCATTACAGGCCCCGCTTTCATATATTTACAGCATTAGAAGACCAACGGTATTTTTCGCCCCGTTAGCCTTCAAACACCTTTAAATAAACCTAAATTAGTCCGTGCTCTGCAAATGAATAAGGTTGACCATCTCCAATGATAAAATGGTCAAGAACTGAAATATCTACCAAAGCCAATGCTTGTTTAAGCTTTTCGGTTATTTGCTTATCCGCCACGCTCGGTTCATTTATGCCCGAGGGGTGGTTGTGTGAAAAGATACAACATGCAGCATTGTAAAACAGCGCTTGTTTAACCACCTCTCTGGGGTAAACACTAGCGCCCGATATTGATCCGGTAAAAAGCTCAACTAACTTAATGACGCGATGCTGGTTGTCCAAAAATAAGCAGACAAACACTTCATAAGTATAACCGCGTAATTGTGCGCTAAGATAAGCGCGGGTAATGTCAGGGCTAGTTAAAGCATTACCACGCTCAAGAACCTCTTGATAGTGTCTTTTAACCATTTCTAGCCCTGCTTGAATCTGTGCATACTTAACACCACTCAAACCACTAACCGCCGTAAAATTCTTTTGATCCGCACCTAGTAACGCCTTCCAAGATCCGAAAGCGCCCAGTAGTTCTTGAGCTTGGTCTACCGCTGTTTTTCCCTTTGTGCCAGTACGTAAAAAAATAGCCAGCAATTCGGCGTCTGTTAAAGCACTTGTACCGCGTTTAAGTAATTTTTCAACGGGGTTTTCACCAACCATAAAATATTTGTTCATTTTTAACTCCCAAGTAGGCCACGGAAACCGCCGTGGACGGTGTTTTGCTTTTTTCAAAACATGGCTTATTATAGCGACACCCCGCCAAACTGTCAAGCGTTTTTACTTGTCAAAACAGCAATAAATCAATTAACTTTCAACAACATAACCAACAGAATTTGTTGGCTACTCCCCGTCGATGCTCTTGTTTGAGCTGTCGTGGAAAGATTGAAAAACAAAGTACGGTTTTCATTTAAAAGCAGTCGGCGAAGCCGCTCCCTGGATGGAAGCGTAAACAAACAAAATCGTCTAGGTCATGATGCCCTCGCCGTCGCTGTGGAATTCGTCAGGCGGAGGCTTTTTTTATAGTCAAGGAATGCTTTATAGCGTAGCGACCCTTGACTATAAAAAAAACGAAAGCCAGAATTTCCACATAAAGCGGCGGTGAGGACATCATGACCGGCTCAGAATTGTGCAATACAACAAACCGCACTACAGAAGGGTTTAGTTGGAAATTAGACCAGCTCAGGGTTATAGCGACCGTTGGCCTACATTCTATGACGGCAGGAATAGCAATGTAGGCTTACGGACGCTCACCCTGAGAGCAGGATAATTGCAGGCTTAACCCTGTCCCGTAGGGCTGTCCTACTAAACGATTGTCCATTTTCAACGCCCTAACTAACTTTTATTGGGTTTCTCGTTAGACTTAATCAATCAGCCATTTCACGGACTTCCCTGTACACAAACAACAGCAAAGCAAATATTTTCGCGGACGCGAAAAACAACACGCAGGATTTCAAAATAAACGACAAACTGTGATATAAAAACACCACAAAGCCAACCACCACAAAAATCATAATAACGGCAAAATGGAAGAATTAGAACGACTTAAAAACCAGAAAGAGTTTAGGGAAATACTTGCAAAATACGGCATTACCCAAGCACAGGCCGCAGCCCTGATAACGAAGGAAACATCCCGAAGCATAAAGCTCAGAACGTTGAGAACATGGTTAGCCAACCCGGAAGCAGTATCGGCAAAACCATGTCCAATATGGGCAATCGTGGCATTGAAAAAAGCTCTCGCTAACCTGCCATCAACCACCCCAGAAAAGATCGAAATAAAATAAACGATAAACTTGACATAGGTACTAAGTGCCTATAACATCAGCCTTAACCAAATTTGCAACGGCTAAACCAACCCCGAACAGAGAAATGGATAAGCTACCTAAGCCAAAAACCATAATCCCGCTTGCTATAAAACGGGAGCTTTACAACAGCGACCCGGAAAACGAATCAAGCCGCTTGTGGAATATGTGGAACGGCGGGGATGGCGAAGCCAGCGACGAGGGAGTGGAAGGCTGGTACAACACAAAGACAGAATCAGAATCAGAACAGGACAATAACCAATGAAGCAACCCATTACCCTCATCATCCTAGCCCTGTTTGCCACAACCCCGGCAAGCGCCGACCCGCCGCCTACAAGAATAGTAGGCAGCGAACAGCAAGCAAGCCGTGACAATGAAAAGCTGAACATCCTGCAAAGCGAAATCAACGAACAACAGCAACTAGCGGCGCAGTTACAGCAACAAAGGGCGATAGACCTAACAAACGACAACAAGGAGGAACTTGCCAAAACCGAGGCAAGGCTGGAAGAAGTAACCGGGAACATCACCCAGATTCAGCAAGAAATCAAATTAGCACAAGGCCAACCCGTGACTGTGCGCCTAAATTCAAAACAGGGAGCAGAACCAACGAAAACCGCCCAAAAAGAAGCCGAGCCGCCAAACGCCCAAACCGGGCAATGGTGGGATTTGTATAACAAGAAGAAAAACTAAAACTGGCGCCTATCTTCATCTAATCTTAATTAAACCTACAGATTTCCTCTCATCTTGTTTATGTAAACTTTACGCAGACGTGCCTTGTTCCTTGTTCACTTATGGTGATTATGAGCAGGGTGACCATAAGCACAGCCACAAGAGGTCCAATGTTAAATGATTCTATGAGATTTTATTTATTCAACAACGCCCTGTTTCTGCCCTGGCTTACCTTCTTCACAATCGGTAGGCCAGTTGTCGGCGTTATTTGTCTAATCCTGCAAATAACTATAATCGGATGGATTCCGGCAACTATATGGCCTGCCTATGCTTTGGGCCAGTACAAAACCGATAAAAAAATTGAATACGCACTTAACAAAAAAGGTATCTAAATGAAATTTAACCCAAACATAATAATTGTAACCATAGCCGGACTTGGCCTATTCATACCAGAACTGTCATTTGCGGCGGGCCCTTTTTCATCAGGCGCAACCTCGCTGTCACAAGACATTCTAACCATCCTAACCCCTGTTGCCGTTATTGCGGTGATGGTAGCAGGAGCCTTGGCATGGTTTGGCCGAATCTCATGGGTATTGGCGATCAGTGTCATGGCGGGCATAGTATTGGTATTTGGTTCACAACAAATTGTGACCTGGATACGCGGACTCTTCGGGGTATAGCATGAGTGCCAACAACGGTCTACAAGCAGACCCGCTATTTGTAGCCGCCACCCGCCCCCCAATGCGGTTTGGCGTAACCACGTTCGGCATGGTGCTAGGTGGGATTGCGGTTATTGAAATGTTTCTGGTGACAAAAAACCTATTGTGGCTTTTGGCATACATCCCCATACACGGTGTTCTGGCTTTGCTTCTAATGACAGAATGCCGTTTCTTCGAGCTGCTGACCTTGTGTGTCAGAACAAAGGGCCTGAACTGTATTAAAGGCAACCCGAGGTATTGGCGGGCCAGTAGGAAACATTGGCGGGCGAGTAGTTACTCGCCGCAACGCTATGACCTGACCGACCTTGAAGGGCGGCGTAAGCTACCTAAATTTTTGACGTAGGCTTTTTAAGGGTAATCAACATGCAGTTAAAAAATCACAAAGCGATAATCAACGATGAGAGCGCCGCCGTCCATATACCGTATACCAGCCATGTCACGGAGCAAATAGTCAAAACCTATAACGGCTACGTCATGGCCTTCAAGCTATCCGGTATAGGTTTTGAAAACGCCGACGATGACCAGCTCAACAACTGGCATGAGCGTTTAAATGTGTTTTACAGGAACATCAGCAAGCCCAATATTTCAATCTGGCAAACGGTTGTCAGACACCGGGAAAACACCTACCCGGACGGCCAATTTGAACCGGGATTCGCGCATGACCTGAATGAGAAATACCGTCAGCGGATAGCGCAAGAAACCTTGATGGTCAACGATATATATGTGGCTATTGTTTACAGGCCGCAGCCTGGGAAAATCGGCAAAACCGCCATGAGCTTCTTGCGCCGCCTGAACAATGATGCACTGCGGCAGGAACAAGAAGAGGCATTGGAAGAATGCCAAAAGTTGCAGCAACACGTCAGCGCGTCCCTGTCCCGATATGACCCTGAACCTTTGGGTATATACAAACAGGGAGCGCATTGCTTCTCATCGTTGCTTGAATACTTCGGGCTACTCATTAACGGAGAATGGCAACGCGTCCCGTTGCCACGATCACCACTTAATGAAGTGTTGGCAACAACCCGGTTATTATTTGGCTCCGAAGCGATGGAATACCGCACCACGACAGAAACCCGTGTCGCCGCCTTTCTAGGGATAAAAGAGTACCCCACACCCAGCATCGTCGGGATGTTTAACCCCTTGATGTCAGTGCCATTCAGTTTTGTGTTAACGCAAAGTTTTACCTTCATCAATAAGGCAACCGCTCAAAATCTGCTCGGCCACCAATACAACCGGATGGTAAATGTTGGCGATTTAGCCATATCGCAATCTGAAGAACTGAAAACGGCGCTTGACCAATTGTCCAGCAACGAATTCGTGATGGGCGACCACCACTTTTCCCTGCAAGTACAGGCTGACATTTTCGAGGGTGTAAAAGAAGCGGAAAGCTTGGCACGTTTACGGGAATTGAATAACAATGTCGCCCTGGCTAAAACGATCCTGGGTGATACCGGGATGACGGTAGCGCGTGAGGATTTGGCGATTGAAGCGGCATTTTGGGCGCAACTACCCGGAAACTTCGCCATGCGGCCACGCCTCTCGCCGATAACCAGCCGCAATTTTTCGGCAATGGCACCGTTTCACAATTTCCCGGTAGGACGTGCCAACGGCAACCACTGGGGTGATGCAATGGCTGTGCTAGTGAGCAATGCCAAAAGCAATTATTATTTTTCATTACACGCGAGTGACCCCAAAGACCCAACCGGGGGGAGTAAAAAAGATGTCGGTCATACCTCTATCTACGGCCAGGTAGGTTCAGGTAAGACGGTACTGATCGGATTCCTGGTGTGCATGAACAGAAAACTCGATGTAACACAGGTGATTTTCGATAAAGATTACGGTTTGGAAATATTGATCCGCGCACTGGGCGGCTGTTATCTTGCCATCCAGAACAAGAAAAAAACCGGGTTCAACCCGCTGCAATTAGACCCAACCCCAGGCAACACGGAGTTTATGAGCCAATGGTTGCAACAGTTAGCAAAAAATCCTAACAGGCCACTGACGGTACGTGAAAGCAAAGACCTCGAAAAATCCCTGCAAGGCACTTTGGCATTAGAACAAAAATATCGCCGCCTATCGAGGCTCATTGAGTTTTTGGATAAACGCGACCCCGAGGGGTTACATGCACGGCTGAGTAAATGGTGTGAGGACACCGGCGGCGAATATGCCTGGGTATTCGATAATGAACGGGACAGCGTTACCGGAATAATGGGTAAAAACGCAACCATTGGCTTTGATGTCACTGATTTTATCGACAACCAGACAACGTGTACGCCAATCACCATGTATTTATTCCACCTGACAAAAGGGTTGATGGATGGCAGGCGATTAATCTGCTGGATGGACGAATTCTGGAAATTATTAGGCGACCCCACTTTTCAGGACTTTGCCAAAGACGGCCTGAAAACTGCTCGTAAAAAGAACGGTGCTTTTGCCTTTGCCACACAAAGCGTAGGCGACGGCCTGGACAGCCCTATTGCGCGTGATATTGTTGAGCAGACGGCCACCAAAATATTTTTCCCTAACGGGGAAGCCAGGCCGGAAGAATACATCGACGTTTTGGGCTTGAGTGAACGCGAATATTTGCTGATTAAACAGGAACTAGAACCCGGAAGCCGTCAATTCTTGGTTAAACAAGGTAATAGTAGCGTCGTCTGCGAATTAGACCTTAAAGGTTTTGATTTTGAATTGGACGTTATTTCAGGAAGATCCCACAACGTAGAAATAGTCAGGAACATAATTGCGCAAGTGGGCGACAACCCCGCCGACTGGCTACCCATTTTTCAACAACAACGCGGCAAACCAAAACTAAACCAGTGATACGATTTTCGCGTCCGCGAAAATAGCATTAAACATTAAGCCCCTTTAGGAGAATCAATATGAAAAAGCAAATAAAAAATAGCATCTTATTTCTGAGTTTACTGTTTTGCTCAGGCGCTATGCCTGTGTATGCGATTGATTTAGTATTCGACGCGCAGGCATTAGTGGCTAACATGCAGCAATTAGCCAGTTGGGCGCAACAGCTACAGCAAATGAAAGCGCAGCTCGACCAGCAAACCGGCACACTGCAATCAATGACAGGCAACAGAGGTATGGGGAATGTGTTGCCATTAGCCAATGCAGCGCGTAATTACTTGCCACAGGGCGCGGGTGATATGGTGGGCGTACTCAACAACACGAGTAACAGCTATTCCGGGATGGGCAACCAAATACAAGCCCTGGTTAGTAATAACTCCATCCTGTCCAATGCCTCCATTGCGAACATGAATATGACTCCGGCGCAAACACAACTGTTAACCGATCGCCGCACTAATGCCGCCGCGATTCAGTCCATATCCGCACAGGGGATGGCAAACGCCAGTGCGCGGTTTAATTATTTGCAAGGGCTGATGGGACAAATCAACAACACCACCGACCCCAAGGCGATTGCGGAATTAAACGCGCGGATTACGGCTGAACAAACCATGATGACCAACGAGCAAACCAAACTGCAACAAACAGTTAGTCTCATGCAGAGCCGGGATGCCGTTACCCAACAACAACAAAACGAGTTGGCAATACAACAAACCGGCGACGTTAATAATCTAACCCAGCCGAATTATGGCATCACGAATTAATTGGCGGATAACATCATGACCTCAAAACTCACCCTGATTACTTCAATTGTCCTCACCGCCGCCATGACTGCGGCGGGGACTTATTACGTAACGACTAACACACAACCCAACGATAACCCGACCGTGGAAGCTGCTAACCAGCCAGCCGACCAAACCCCTGTCACGGTGGCTGTCAACCAACAGCCCAATAAACCCGTTGAAATTACCATCAAAACAGAAATTTTGGAAAAACATAGACCATCAAGGCAACATGATTTTGCAGCCGAAGCTAGGGCCGCAGCACTAGCCCCGCAGCCGCACTATGAAGTTCTCAAATAACTGTTTGCTTAGGAGAGACACATGGGTTTTTTCGCAACATTCTGGGCATTCCTGCAAGGCAATGTCCTGAACACGGTTTCGGCCATTACCAGCAATATATCGGCCAGCCTGGCTCCAGCCGCCGTTACACTGGCAACCATTTACGTCATGATATGGGGATACCTGCACCTACGAGGGGCGATTGAAGAACCCATTATGGAAGGGGCCAAGCGTATTTTGGTTTTGGCCGTCATTCTGGGGGTTGTCCTCAGTTTGTGGCAATATAATGCCGTTTTTATTGATTTCTTTATCACCACACCCAATGCCCTGAGCGGCGCTATTCTCAACGGCAACAACGCCATTGCTACCATTGATGGGGTATGGTTAAAGGGTGCTACGGTAGCTGGGTCGCTAATAAATCAAGGCGGGTTTTTCAATAACAATTTTGGTTTTTACTTAGCGGGATTCGCGGTTTATCTTTTCGTTGGCTTTATCTGTATATGGATGGCGTATTTATTTTGCCTGTCGATAGTCGCGGTGGGTATCCTTCTGGCTCTCGGGCCGCTGTTTATCCTGGGCTTGATGTTCGAGGCGACCAAGCGGTTTTTTGAAGCTTGGGTCGCCCAACTCTCCAACTACGCTCTCATTATTGTGATCGCCGCTGTCGCCGCAAAACTACTTTTAAATATGTTGGATTCTTACGCGACCCAAGCCCTAGCGCTAGGTGCCGGCATCACCATTGCACAGTCGATACAGCTCTGCCTGGCCTGCGCTTTTGTGCTGCTCATCATGAAACAAGTCCCCAGCCTCGCCGCTGGCCTGGCGAGTGGTGTTGCCTTGAGTTCCTATAACGCACTGAGTAAGGCAATCAACTGGGGAGCGGGCGGCGCTGGTGGTTCTCTGTACCAGTTTGGGCGCGGCATGGGCGATGGCAGGGCCGGAGAAAAACCCAGCCGCTACCAGTCTCTTACCCGCAACCTGGGCAACCGGACGTATGGTGCTGGCAGAGCAGTAGCGAACCAACTAAGCGGAAGCGGAGATAGCACAGGCGGCAAAATAGCACGGAAAAATGTTTTTTAATTTGGCGAACTTAATAAGGGTTACACGATGACCGGAAAATGTGAGGCAATTCTCATCGATTATTACGCAGTTATGAGCGATCAAAACGAAACTAAGCGATGGAGTGATGGCTGGGCTTTCTACAAAAGCAACTGGAAACACGACGAATGCCCGCCACCTGTTGATGATTGCGTTGAGTGGATCAAGGGCTACGCGGCGGCGATGGCAGATTACGATTTAGAGCCGTACCGCGAACACCCAAGCATCCAGACCGCGCTGCTGCAACACGGTATAGTCGTGTATCTGCTTGAGGCGTGTCTTCTGGCCGCTGAAACCGTCTGCGCCGGTGGCGAATGGTGTCGTTGGCCGTCCGTGCCGGTGCGCGGATTTGAAAACCTGACGCCGCAAGACCAATGAAATGGAATCAGAATTGGAGAGAGAAAGAAACCAGCGAGAGTTCAGGGAAATACTTGCAAAACACGGAATTACCCAAGACCAAGCCGCAGGCCTGATTATAAAGGAAACATCCCGAAGCATAAAAGTCAGGACGTTGAGGGCCTGGTTAGCCAACCCTGAAGCAGTATCAGCAAAGCCCTGTCCAATATGGGCGATTGTGGCATTAAAAAAAGCTCTCGCTAACCCGCCATCAACCACCCCAGAGAAGATCGAATTAAAATAAACATTATAGTTGACATAGGTACTAAGTACCTATAGTATCAGCCTTAACCTACTACCAAAAACCACATCCAGCCTGCCTGAATAGAAACCTTATGATACTCAAAAAATTATGTATTGCTTGTCTTGCCTTGGGGTTACTGTCTGCGTGCAGTGCCACCAAACCGATGCCCCGCTGCACCGATGACTTTAAGCCGATTAACCCAGACACCGTGGCAAAACCATGAAACCCGATCCAGAGCTTGAAACCTACTTACAAGAAGCCTCCAGTTGGGAAGCCGACAAACTACGCGACGCCATTAAAACAGGTGATCGCTGGTTCAAGGCTTTTTGGTTGGTGGCTTTTCTTCTCGGCTGTGCAATAGGGGCGATTGTAGGGCTAACGCCTTTAAAAACAACCGAACCGTATGTTATCCGTATAGACAGCTCAACAGGGATCGTTGATGTTGTCCCTGTCTATAACGGTGAAGCCGAAGCCTCGGAGTTAGCAACCCGGCATTTGCTTACGCACTACCAGACCGCGCGGGAACGGTTTTATTATGCGACCGCCGAAACCGACTATGAAACCGTCGGCGCATTTAATAACGCCAAACTCAATGAAGAATGGGCGCAATACTGGCAGGAAGCTAACCCCGAATCGCCGTTAGTGCTGTACAAGGATGGCACCACTATCACCGTACACATCAAAGGCATCACATTTCTGGAGCCGGACAGCGGCGCTAGGGACACGGCACAAATTCGCTTTACCACTGAAAAGCGTCCGGGCGGCAATGCGGCACCACAGGTGACACATTGGCTCTCAACGATCAAATATGGTTATGGTGAACCCTCAAAGAACGACAAAATACGCGGCCTGAATCCAATGGGCTTAAAGATAGTAACCTACCACAAAGAGCCGGAAGTCATCGCCGAACAGCCAATAGTCCATCCGCAAGGAGTTCAAAAATGATAGCCGTAGCCAGAATGTTCGCTGTATTTTTACTATCAGGGGTAACGATCTGCTACGCTGAAACCACGCCAAGGCAGGGTAGCGTAGACGCTAGAGTTCGTGAAGTTATCTTTGACAAAAACGATGTTATCAGTCTGATTGGCTATGAGGGCTACCAAACCCACCTAAAACTCGCGGATGACGAGGAGTTTATTGGGGTTGGCGCTGGCGACACCGGGGGGCTGGATATTACCGCAGAAGGTAACGATACCTGGATTAAGCCGAAAGCGGTCATGGTACGCACGAACTTTGATCTGAAAACCAATAAGCGGGTTTACCATTTTGATTACCAGTCCAGAAAAAGCCTCCCGAAAAACCGTAACACAATGATCTACTCGATAACTTTCCGTTACCCGGAGGATGAAGCAAACCAACGGGCAGCGCTGTCTGCTCAAGAACAGCTCAAGCGCAAACTCAACGCCAAGCATTATGCGGCAAAAAACCGTGATTACTGGTATTGCGGAAGCCCCGCCATGAAGCCTGTTGAAGCCTACGACGACGGCATGCAGACGCACATAAAGTTTAGCGCCTATGCCGAATTCCCGGCGATCTTTGTTGAAAACGACGATCAAACTGAGGCGTTAATCAATTTCCATATAGACCCGGAAAACGGGGAGGTGGTTGTCCACCGCATAGGCCGCCGCTTCGTTTTGCGGCGTGGCGATCTGGTGGGCTGCATTGAAAACAGGCAGTTTACCGGCGGCGGCAAACGCACAACAACCGGCACAGTCAATCAGGATGTTATCAGGGAAACCAAACAAACCGAAGAGGCCAACCAATGACATCAATATATAAGGCAATTCTTGTCGATGTTTCCGCGTCAAGCTGGGTTAAGGACGCTTTGCGCTCTGCACTTGAGCGTGACCCGGTTGATGCGTTAAATGATGCGGAAACATTAGTAAAAGCACTGAGAGAAAACCTTGATGATATACATCGTCTAGTCAATGATTTTATGAACATGTATATGGAGAAGATTGATGAATAACCACACCGAACCTCAAAATGAGGAAGTCTCAGGAGAGCGCACAATATCCAGTGTCACCAAGAGGCAATCCCTACAAGCAAAAATAAATAACATTTTGGGGATTGCCATTATTGTCTTGCTGGGCGGCGGCTTTTTGTTTTGGTACTACAGCAACGTAGTTAGCAAACAGCAACAAATTCAGGAAGCCAAAAGGAAACAACACGAGCAGCAAATGCAAGGGGACGCACTCCTACCCAAGATCGGCACCGTGCCTTTTCCAAGTACCCCCTCACCACCTTCACAGAAACCTTCTGAGCCTGTCAATGTTGGCGACATATTTGGCCCCCCTCCTGTCTTCCCCGACACAACAACGACAACCAACACCGGCAACAACGCCGCCCCACCGCCAAAAACGCCTGAACAACTGGCGGAGGAACGACGACTAAACAGCCCTGTATTTGCCAAGTCCGGCACCAACACCACGGCGACCGCTATACCGCAAAACACTGGACTAGCAACGGGAAGCGATGCCCAAACAGGCGGCAATACTGCTCTGGGGGATGCCCTTAAACCGACTAAAACAGTGGCCGCCCGCGCGCAAAAGCTACCAACGATGACCTATCTTATTCCCAAGGGTGCAAAAGGAGACTGCACACTGGAAACCGCTATCGACTCACAACTGCCTGGATTGGTAACGTGTGTATTGGCGTTTGATATTTATGGGGCAAATGGCAAGGTGGTTATGTTGGAGCGCGGCACGACGCTCACCGGAGAAACCCGGTCGCAAGTACAACAAGGCCAAAACCGCCTATTTGTGCTTTGGGCAGAAGCCCGAACCCCAACAGGTGTTACCGCTCAACTTGATTCCCCGGCAACCGACGCATTGGGCAGAACAGGAGTAACGGGCGAAGTAGATACCCATTTCTGGGATAGATTTGGTGCGGCCATCCTGATTTCCGTGGTTAATGGAGCCACGCAAGCTGGAGCCAGTTACGCGAGTGGAGCAGGAACCAACGGCGGCACTAGCATCAACTATAACCCGCAGGGAGCCAACAGCGTGATGACTGAGGTATTACGGAATACGATCAACATCCCGCCAACAATTCGGGTGGCACAAGGGGAGCGGGTACAAATACTGTTTGCCCGTGATGTCGATTTTCGCCCTGTGTACGCCCTTAGCGATAGGTATCCAGTTATCCAATGAAAGCAGAAAACCCAACCGAAAACAATGTAGAAAGCATTAGCTCACTGCACTTCTTCCTGGCTCCACTCAGGTATATTCTTGATGATGAGCAAGTGACCGAAGTTTGTATCAACAAGCCGCATGAGGTTTTCATACAACGCTATAGTGGCTGGACACATGAAAAATTACCTTTTGCCAGCGTTAGCTGGTGTCGGAACATGGCTAGTTTAGTCGCCAATCGAACGAATCAAGGCATTGATGAAAACTCCCCGTTGTTATCCGCCGACCTGCCCAGTGGTGAGCGTATTCAATTCGTTTTGCCACCGGCGGCTGAACACGTATCAATTACCATTCGTAGGCCATCAAGTAAGGTTTGGACATTGGACGAACTGGCCGCAAACGGGCTTTTTGACCGCTGCAAAGAGGCAAGCAATGAACTGGATGAGGTAGAGCATCGATTACTGGAACTCAAGCATCAGCACAACTATATTGGTTTTCTCAAGCTGGCTGTTTTGTCCAGAAAAAACATTTTGGTATCAGGGGTTACAGGCAGCGGTAAAACGACTGCGACCAAAGCCCTGATTCTCGAAGTTCCCAACGACGAGCGAATAATCATCATCGAGGATGCCAAAGAACTCATTCTGAACAACCATCCCAACCATGTACGCTTGTTCTACTCAAAAGGAACGCAAGGGTTAGCCAATGTCACCCCGAAAATGTTGTTGGAGTCGTGTTTGCGGATGCGGCCAGACCGCATATTTTTAGCCGAATTACGTGGTGATGAAGCTTTTGATTATTTGCGTGTTGTAGCCTCACACCCCGGCTCAATCACCAGCGTACACGGACATACGGCGGAATTGGCACTGGCGCAAATGCTCTTGCTTATCCGGCAATCAGAAGCGGGGCAAGCGCTTAAATCGGAAGAAATCCGGTCTTTGCTTTATCAGACCATCGACATTGTGCTGCAATTCGATTTTGAAGGCTCTACCCGGTTTGTTAAAGAAGTTTGGTACAAACCGGACTTAAAGCGGGCGATGGCTAATGAACAAAGTAGGTAAAATCGTTGTAGTGTCGTTGTTAGCCCTTATAGCCGGACTTTATTTGTCCGGCTACTTTTTCTTATTTTTCAACCATCAAAACCCAATACAGACGACCCCCCTAACCATACTCAAATATGGCTATTATTACGGCCACAATCCGGCCCTGCGTAAAAGTCTGATCGGCAGTTCTGCATCAGGTTTCGGCATTATACTCATCTTCGCCATTTTGCCACTGATCCCGCGTAGCCGGGCATTACATGGTGATGCAAAATTCGCCACTTCATTAGAGATCAAAAAACGCGGTTTATTAGACGGTGACGGCATCCTACTGGGGCAGTTAAACGGCAAATATTTGTCCATGCCCGGACAACAGGGTGTAATCCTGTCCGCCCCCCCCAGATCGGGCAAAGGTGTTGGCGTGGTCATACCCAACCTGCTTAATTTCCCCGGCTCTGTTATTGTGGTGGATATAAAGCGGGAAAACTGGGGGATTACCGCAGGATTCCGGCAAAAACACGGACAGCAAGTCTACCTGTTTGATCCGCTATCTGAAACGGGCGAAACCGCACGCTGGAACCCGCTTTTTTATGTGTCGGACGACACCAATATCCGCATTAATGATATTCAGCGGATTGCCGAAATGCTGTACCTGTCTGAAACAGGCAAGGATTCATTTTGGGTAAACAGTTCCAGGACGCTATTCTTGGGCATAACGCTATACCTCTTTGAAACCCGGGGCGCAACACGAACCCTGGGCGAAGTGCTTAGACAAGGCATGTCCGGCGGCACCACCGGGGAAGGTTTTGTCGCGCACTGGAAACGGGTTATAGAAGACCGTAAAAAAAGTGGCCATCCGCTCTCGTGGCAGTGTGTATCATCCATTTATGAAGTGATCGACCTGGCCGCGCAAACCGCTTCCGGTATCCGTAAAGAATTCACGTCAAAATTGTCCTTGTGGCTAAACCCGCTATTGGATGCGGCCACATCAGGCACCGACTT
>SERZ01001100.1_pt1 | contig 16128 bp, 11 predicted proteins | sample 3171461 | NCBI WGS metagenome assembly SERZ01 (sample SAMN06051861, study PRJNA518727) | freshwater metagenome | biome: subpolar coniferous forest; feature: holomictic lake; material: water; isolation source: holomictic Lake 227, 6 m depth | place: Canada: near Kenora, Ontario | collected... | reverse complement strand
CCCTTTAGCCGATACAATATTCTGGTGGGGTCGCCCGGAGGGGGATTCTAAAGGGGGAGGCGCGGCGGGGAGGGACGCGAGGTCAGGCACGGAAGACGGGCCGTAGCCGTGCGACTGACGGGGTGAAGCGCAGCGAGGGGCGGAGCCCCTTACCGAAGGCCGAGTGAAGCGAGGGCGCGGACTAGCGTAGCGTAGGGCGATGATACCGTCCGCTATCTGCGGACTTCGCCCGGAGCGGAGCGGGTTTGGACTAGGCGGCTGGGCTTTCCCGTCCGCTATCTGCGGACTGCCCAGCCGCCGGGTTCTGGTTATGGCGTCATAAAAGTGACTTTTTGCGCGGGCAAACAACTGGCGTTAAACGCCAGTTGATCGGAAAGCGGTAGCTTGGTTTGCAAGGGTTTACACGGAAACAACTGGGAACAGTTCCCAGTTGGCGGTGGTTTCGAGGGTGACATAAAGGTGACACGGTGAGGCGGAGCGGAGGTCGCTATCCCGTCCGCTATCTGCGGACTGCGACCGTAGCTCGCCGGTGGTTATCAGGTGGTGTTAAACACCAGCTGAGCTACAGAGGTTGGTTTGATTTGCAAGGGGGTACGTGGAAACAGGGTCGTTTAAAACGACCCTGACGGTGGTTTCAGCGCGATCTTGGCCGAAAGCAAACAGTTAGCGTTAAACGCTAACAGGGCGGAGGAGGGGAGCTTGAGTTGCAAGGGGTTGCGCGGAAACAACTGTCTACCGTAGACAGTTGACGGTGGTTTTTACGCGGTCTTGGCGAGGGCAATCAACTGCGAACGGTTCGCAGTTGGCAGCGTAGGTTTACTAGCAAGCAAAGGGGTTGCGAGAAATCAACTTGGGAAATTCCCAAGGTGACGGTGGTTTCTGAATCTTGGTGAAAGGACATAAGCGAACATTTTTCGGATGTCTGACAAGTTGGCGAGCAACTGGGGAAATTCCCCAGGTGAACCAAGATTTGTCGCAATCAAGGGTTACGAGGATTCAACTGCGGTTTAACCGATGTTGACCATGGTTAATCAGGTGGGAATGGTTCACACCTGAAAGCGGAAGTTGTCTGGTATCAACTGGCCAAATTGGCCAGTTGACGACGGTCTTTTTGGGGTTCAGGTGGCTACCTTAGCCACCTGAAAATGCTTGTTTTTGCATATTTCAGGCAATAGTTAAGAAGACATGGAAGATTTTTAACTGAAAAAATCTTGAAAAACCCCAGCATCCGCCTAATCCGCCTAATGGCTTCAGGAAATCATAAAACAGTCAATATATTTATCGTCATAACTGCGTTTTCGCTGTTTTTATTGGGGTTTTTGCGAGTATGGATCACCCGTTTAAGGGGTTTCCGCCTATGAATCCGCCTATAGTCCGCCTATGAATCCGCCTAATAAACCCCAGCATCCGCCTAATCCGCCTAATGGTTCGGGACTTTTATATATATTTTTTTCGAAATCAGAAAAAAGGAATTATATTTTCACTATGGAACTCATAGGCGGATTAGGCGGATCAGGCGGATTTTCGGTCCGTTGTTACAAATGCTTTTTACGCAAAAGCCGCTAATGTTTCGCAAATGTAGGGGCCCGGCGGACCCGCACGGGTTCCGTTGGCCCGCCTCACCCGTGAATACACGGACGGCGGAGCGAACATTTGCGAGGGGGCAATCGGATACGGCAACTCAATGAGCTACAAGGTGAATTTTCTCTCTAGACACGCCTAGGTTGATGCGTTAGCAAAGCCATTAAATGGTTGTCACGAAAAGGGGATTGCCATGCTGCACTATGCTGATAATACAGCAGTGCGTGTGGCACATAATGGGTCCCCGCCAAGCGTCAAAAGACCGTCAGAGATTTGAAGTCGACGTTTACAAAAGTGCTATATGTATAGGGCTATCATTCAAAGAATTCTCAAACAGCACGAATTTAGGGCAGGTCAAGCAGGCAACACGGAGGGCATTTTCAGACGCGCAGCGGAAGGCAGGTTGACATTGATGCCATAAGTATAGGTGTGAACATGTCGGAATAATCACCAAAAAGTTCAAAAATGGCTTAACTCATTAATCCGTATAGGCTTACGGCGATTTTAGACCGAATTAACACTGACGATGATGCTATTAGTATAGGCGTGTATTGAAAAGAAACCTCAAACAGTGCTCTTTCAGGACAGGAAGATCAGGCGTGTGAGAGGGAGTTTCGGCAACGGATTTGGCTATTGACATTAACAGCGATGCTATTAGTAGAGGGACATCATGAGAGATCATCTTAAACAGTTCGCATTTAAGCCAGGGCAATCCGGTAATCCGGAGGGCAGGCCTCCGACAGGCCGGCAGAAGGCACTGGCATGTCTGGAGAAGTGGCTGACGGACAACGGCGACGCATACATGGAGGCGCTGGGAAAGGCGGCGATGGAAAGGCCGATCCAGTTCGCCCGCGATGTCCTGGTACCTCTCATGCCCAAAGAGATGCTCATCACAAGCAAGAACGTGGATGGCAAGCCGCCAGTGTGGCAATTCATCACGGATGTCGCTACGGGGCAGGCTGGGGGCGGGCAGCTGGCGATCGAGGCTGAATCCCATGATAGAACCGAGGGCAGTTTCCTGCCGGACAATTTTAATGACGAGGGGAGATAAGACCATGAGTAAAGAGCAACTGATCGGACGCATACTGTCGGCTACGCCGGACGAGATTGAAAAGATCACCGCGATTTTTGAAGGCCGGGTTGAGCCGGTGCAGCCTGTTGCACCGCTGGACAGGAGGCTTTACACGATCACGGGCGCGGGCGAGGTGCTGGGCGTATCGCCCATGACAATCCGCCGGATGATCGCGGACCGCCGCCTCAAGGCCATCGAGACGCGCGCCGGGCGGCGCAGGATAGCGAGCGCGGAACTGACACGCTACCTGACGGAAGGGGGCAAATAAGATGACACCCAAAACAATCTATGTGTGCGCGAACCGTGAGAGGCCCGAGGCAAAGCGGCGGAAGCTTGCACGGTGTCCGGTCTGCAACCGGGTCCTGTCCTTCCAGGAGGAGCAGGCTTCGATATGCGGCGGTTGCAGGCGCCTGCTGGCCCTGCAGAAGAGCACGAAGGGGGTGGGCGTATGACAACATCCCAGGTCGCAGGACATTTGAACGGCAGACCCACCGGGAATGGCTGGCAGGCGCGGTGCCCCGCGCATGAAGACCATAACGCCTCCCTGTCCATTTCTGAAGGGCTCGGGGGGCGAACCCTGCTGAAGTGCCACGCCAACTGCACGTTCGATCAGATCGTCTCCGCTGCGGGGCTTTCAAAGTCCGACTTGATGCCGCCGATACCTGAGAAGGCGAAGAAGCGTATTGTGAAAACATACGACTATGTCTCCGAAACAGGGAAACTGGTTTTTCAAGTCTGCCGTTATGAGCCGAAGGATTTCAGGCAGCGGCGCCAGGACCCCGTCAAGGCCGGCGCTTGGACGTGGAATATCAAGGGCGTGAAGCGTGTCCTCTACCGGCTGCCCGCCTTGCTGAAAGCGAAGGAGGAGGGGGAGGCGATATTCGTCGTCGAAGGCGAAAAGGATGCCGAGGCGCTTGAGTCGATCGGGCTGACGGCGACCTGCAATTCAGGAGGGGCGGGCAAGTGGGATCCGCACTATACCGAGACGCTGGCGGGCGCGGACATCGTCATCCTGCCTGACAAGGATCCGGCGGGACGTAAGCATGCCGCGATGGTCCAGAAGAAGCTCGCGGGCAGGGCTGCGTCCGTTAAGGTCGTCGAACTGCCTGACTGCAACGGGAAGCATGTCAAGGATGCCGCCGACTGGATCGGACACGGAGGTACAGCCAGTGAGCTGGCCGGGCTCGTGGAGCGAGCAGGGGAGTGGACGCCTCCTGAAGAAGAGCCGTGCCCGATGCCAGACGAAGCGCCTGCATCCGGCAAGCCCGTAGTCCGCCTTCCCCAGGGTTTACAATCCATATCGATGACAGGGCGTCAACTCGGGGAGCTGCTCGCCGCGACAAAAGAATATTTTATGCACGGCGGAAGCCTGGCGCGCATCGTGAAAGGATTGGACAGGGATGTTCATCTTGAACCTGTGAAGCCCGCGGCACTCGCGTCGGACTTTGAACGCGTGGCAGCTCTGGTGAAGCTGAAAGGAAAGGACGAAGACGACATTTCGAAATATGAAGCAACGATCTGTCCTGAACAGACCGCCAAGCTGATTTCAGAATCCGCAGCCTTCAAAGAACAAATCCCTCCTGTCTGCGTCCTGTCCCGGTGCCCTGTCCTGATCGAGCGGGACGGGGAGCTGGTGACGGTGACAGGATATGACCGCGGCAGCGGAATCCTTGTAACCGGCGGCGGCGCTGTCGCGACGATGTCCGTCACCGAGGGCAGAGGCCTTCTGACGGGCTTGCTGGAGGGCTACCGGTTCTCCACCCGGGCAGACCTTGCACGCGCCCTCGCCGCGATGATCACTCCTGCGCTGATATTGGGCGGGCTCCTGAAAGGACGCGCCCCTGTCGATCTCGGGGAGGCGGATAATTCACAGACGGGCAAGGGGTTCCGGAACAAGCTCACGGCGGCAATCTACCGCCATCACGTGAAACCGGTCACGCAGCAGAAAGGTGGGGTCGGAAGCATGGAGGAATCCTTCAACACGCTGCTGATCCGCGGCGCGGCGTTCATATCGCTGGATAACATCCGGGGCAGGATCGACAGTCCGGGCATCGAATCGTTCCTGACGGAGGACACATACCAGGCCCGCATCCCATTCAGCGGATCCGTCGAGATTGACCCCCGCCGCACGGTCGTCATGATGACCAGCAACAAGGCGGATGTGACAACCGACTTCGCGAACCGGTGCTCCTGCGTCCGCATGCTGAGACAGCCTGACGGGTACGAGTTCAGGTCCTTCCCGGAAGGGGACGTCCTTGATCATGTCCTTGCGAACCAGGGCCGATACCTCGGGGCTGTCTTCGCCGTCATCAGGGCATGGCACGAGGCAGGGAAGCCGCGCACCAAAGAGACGCGCCACTCGTTCCGGGCATGGGCGCAGACGCTGGACTGGATCACGCAGAACCTGCTGGAGGCTGGGCCACTGCTGGACGGGCACAGCGAGACGCAAGCCCGCATGACCAATCCGGTCCAGAACTGGCTCCGTGATGTGGCCCTTGAAGTCAGCCGTGCGAAGCAATCCGGCGTATGGCTCCGCGCGAATGAACTGGTGGACCTGCTCTCCGAGACGGGGATTGAGATGCCCGGCCTGTCCGAAGGCGGCGACCTGGGCGACTCCGCGACCCGCATGGCTGTCCTGCAGGCGACGGGCCGGAAGATGGGGCTCTGCTTCAAAGCGGGGGATGTCGTGGGCATCGACGGCATGACGATCGAGCGGCGTGAGACCCTTGGAGGCGAGCATTACAAGTCGGTGAAAGAATACCGCTTCACGTTCCCGCCGATGACTCAAACGGATGTTCCGGAGAAAGCGAACTGCCCTGGATGCTGGCACTGGCTGCCTAAAGATGGCAAATATGGATGCAATGAAATGCTTCCGTTGTGCGTGGATGGCCAGTGCAAGATGTACTCATCCGTTGCAAAAAACGAGCTCCGAACAAGGCAAAAAGAGCCAAATGCTTAACGGCTGTGGGCGGCAGCGTGAAAATGTAGTGAATGTGGCAATTTGAAAATGCGGACGTAAAAAGGGGTTCCATGCGTTACGGAACCCCGTGAACTTTATACGTCGGAGACGCGGTCTTTCATCCGGTAACTGGAGCCTTCGATGAGGATCGTTTCAGCGTGGTGCAGGACGCGGTCGAGGACGGCCGATGTGAGTGTGGCGTCGTTGTTGAAGATGCTCGGCCAGTGCTTGTAGGTCTTGTTGGTCGTGATCACAGTGGACCCTTTCTCGTAGCGCTGGCTGAACACCTGGAAGAGCAGGTCAGCGCCGAGCTTGTCGATCGGCAGATATCCGAGCTCGTCGACCACCAGCAGCGCCGGGCGCGTGTAGCGGCGCAGCTCCTTGCGAAGGCGCTGCGCGGCCTGCGCCGCCGAGAGGGTGTTGACGATGTCAACGGCCGTTGTGAAGAGCACGGTGTGCCCCTTTTCGCAGGCGTGGTAGCCGAGCGCCGTGGCCAGATGGGTCTTGCCCATGCCGACGCCGCCGATGAAGACGACGTTGGTATGGTCTTCGAGGAAGGCCATGCGGAAAAGGTTCTGGATCTGGACGCGGTTGATTTTCTTAGGCCAGCTCCAGTTGAAGCCGGCCAGGTCTTTGCGCAGGGGGAAGCGCGCCGCCTTGATGCGACGGGCGATGCCGCCGGCCTCGCGGCGCTGGCATTCCCCCTCAAGCAGCCGGTCGAGATAGTCCTGGTGGGGCCACGCTTCGAGCGCGGCGCGGCCGGTCAGCGCGGCGAGGTTTTCAAGGGAGTAGACAAGTTTCAGGGATTTGAGCATGTCGGCTGTTTTCATGGGAGGTTGGTTCCTTTTTCGTAAATGGACAGGTCGGTTTCCGGGATATCCAGCTCGAGGAGGTCGGCTCCCCGTGTCACATGCAGGACGCCCGGTTCGGGCCTCAGGCGCTCGCGCTGTTCGAGCAGGTTGGTCACGTATTCGGAGCTGTAGGCGCTGAACTCTATGGCGTCGCGTATCGCCCGCGCGGTTTTCTCCTGCCCGTAGATTTCGGCGAGCGCGGCGATGCGGCGCACGTGCTCGAAGGCGTTGGCGCGGCGTTCGGAGAGTTGCCGGTAGTATTCGGCGGACTCGCCGCACAGCGACAGGAAGCATTTCAAGGTGTGCTGGTCACGCGCTTGCCGCCGCTGGCGCACGAGTTCGCAGCCGTGGTCGGGGTTGGCGATGTCACAGCCGCGCCCGTAAGCCCGGGCGTGTGTCGCGATGAGTTCGTGGTCGCGGCTGTAGACCAGCACACGGTCGATATAGGCGCGCAGGCTTACGCGTGTGCCGGCATGACGGGCCGGAACCGAATAGCGGTTGCCGTCAAAATGCACACGGAAGAGTGACGTGGCGACGGCGTCGCGTTCAACCCCGGTGTCGTAAACACCGGAGGAAGGCAGAGGCTGTAAACACTCTCCTGCGAACAGTTCGTCGGGTCTGCGCCGGGTGGCGGCGTGCAGACGGCGATTAGCCACTTGGTCGACCCAGACCCGTCCGGCGGCCTGCACGGCCGCGAGTGAGGTCAGTTCCAGTCCGGCGAGGAAGTTTTTCTTCACATAGCCGACGCCGTTTTCGACGCGCCCTTTCTCGTTGGCGCGCCGCGGCTGGCAGGCGCGGATCTCGAAGCCGTAATGCGCCGCTAATTCAAGATAACGCGGATGATATACCGCCTGCATCCCGCGTGGATGCGAAAGCACCGCGCTCTTCAGGTTGTCGACCATCACCCGCCGCGGGACCCCGCCGAAGCGCAGGAAGGCGTTCTGGTGGCACTCCAGGAACTGCTCCTGCCGCTCCAGCAGGGTGAACTCCAGGTACATCATGCGGCTGTGGCAGAGCACCATCACGAAGAAGCTCAGTCGCCGCCGGGCGCCGTCCACCAGGAGTGTGCCCGCGCTGCCCCAGTCTACCTGCGCGCATTCCCCTGGACCGAAAGCCAACGACAAGTATGCCTCATGGCGCGGCGGGCGCAGCTGACGGACCAGATTCTTGAGTATGCCGTAGCCGCCGGTGTAACCGTCCTCTCGCAATTTATTCAGAAGCTGCGTGGCACTGTAGGGGTGTTCCGCCAGATGGCGCACTATCGACTGACGGTGGGCGTCCAGCTTGCCTGTCTTCGCCGGTGAACGGCGCGGCTGGTAGGCCGCCTGCCCCTGCCAGAGGCGGACCGTCCGCTCGTCCAGGCCGCAGTCCGAGGCGATCTGGGACGGCGTCAGCCCCTGGCGCGTCAGCGCGCCGATCTTAGCGTAAGTCTCGTAGTTGATCATACGCGGGCCTCTGGCAGTTCCAGTACCTGGTACAGCGGCTTGCGGTACGCCACGAGATCGGCCCGCACCAGCCCCTCGCGGATCTCCGGGACGCGGCTGGACGGCACGCCGATAAGTCCCGCGATGCTTTCATCGCCGTAATAACTCAGCCCGTCCGCGTCGCCCACGACGACCAGAACCAGGTACAGCGCCAGCTCCTCCGTCCGGCACCGCCTGCAGAACCCGCCACTCACTAACCGGTGGCCTATCCAGCTAAACTGCGCGGGCACCTGCCGCGTCCGCTCTTCGCACAGCACATGTTTCCTTGTATGCATGATGATTCCGTCCTTTCGGGTCGATCCCGGGGCCTTTCCCCAGTATCGCCAGCCCGAGAGTTTGCATCTTCGCCATCACAGGGACGATCTCGTCTTGTAACGTATCCGTTAACATGGCTATAAACCCCACGAATATAGGATCTTGCGACAGACAGAAATCTTGTAGCGGTACGGTATAAGGCCCAGCTATGGCAGCGTCAGACGAGCCGCAGCTAACCCCTTGATAGCCCGCAACGCCTTCCCCCGCAGGATCTTGCGGCATGGCAGGCAACGGCGCAAGGGTTATGCAGGATGCCGGGGGCTGCGCAGTTAAGACGCATTCAACCCCCTCGGCGGCAACGTCTTGCGCCAACAAGAGATCTTGTAACGCAGTCGTTTTCCGGCGCCAGTACCCAGGATGGGTCTTGCGCCAAGCGCGGACACGGGCGGTCTGGCAAGACCCACAGTGATAATTCCGGTTCTCCGGTTTCGCGAGCCAGCGGTGCCGGCTAGCCTCTCTGCTGGCTGCCTGGCACACAGACTTTGAGCAATATTTCTGGTGGTAGGCGTTCTGCCGATTGGGCATATATAACTCGCCGCAAAAAAGACACTTGCGTCTTCGGTTCCGTTTCATAGACGGATATGATGACGCACAACCGCACCCGCACACCACAGGTTTTTAGGAGGGAATAAAATTGGCCTTGAAAACAACGGGGGAAGAAGATGTTTTATTTCTTGGAATGGAAGAAAATAAGACGAAGAAGAACCACACGTTCAGATTGCCACATTCACTACAGTTTCATTTTGCCGCTCACACAGGCGGCTGTCCGAGCGGCTGGAGATTCATTACACTCCGAAGCATGGAAGCTGGCTCAACATCGCCGAGATAGAGCTGAGTGTTCTGAAACGGCAATGCCTTCCCGAGAGGATCGCCGAGTTGGCCATTATGCGGAAAGTAACTGGGGCATGGAATGATAATCGTAACGTCAGACAAACGAAGGTTAACTGGCAGTTTACATGCGAGGACGCAAGGATCAAGCTAAAACGACTATATCCGAAACTTTAAGCTGGACGCTGTACTAGTCTGATAATTATGGTTTAATATAATTCATTAAAGACAAATTGTGTGTGTACATGATGTTTAAAAATTAATGACTCATTATATTGGAGTGAGACATGAATACGAAAATGCGTGTTAACCTTGTGGTAGCGATGCTCGTGATGAGTATTTGTTTCAACGCGCGTGCTGACAACGGCACGTGGACCAATCTGGTAGGAGGCAGTTGGGCCACCGGCGGAAACTGGCTTGCCGGAACGATTGCAAATGGAGCGGATTTCACGGCTGACTTCAGTACGCTGAACATTACGGCGGCGAGGACCGTCACCCTTGACGGTTCTCGTACCATCGGCAATCTGAGTTTTGCAGATGCCACAACACAAAGTCATGACTGGACGCTTGCGACAGGGAGTGCAGGTCCTTTGACACTTGCGGTGAGTAGTGGTTCTCCCACGATCACCGTTGTTAATCGTGCCGCAACCATCAGCGCGGTGCTCGACGGAACGTCAGGGCTGACGAAAGCCGGCGTGGGTACGCTGACGCTCTCCGCTGTGAACACCTACACCGGTGATACAATGATCAATGCGGGTACGCTGGTCGTCACGAACAGCGGTGCCATCAACACGCCGTTCTCAACGCTCAATATTGTGAATGGTACCAATACGCTGTTGAAAGACGGGTCCATCAAGGTGCAGACTCTGTTGGCGACAAACGTCGTGCTCGGCGGTGCGACGAGTTCAATCTTCAATTTTAATGGGGGTACATTGACGACATCGAACGCTGTCAATACTGTCGCAGCCAAAATTCTCCTCGCTTCGGGTACCAATCTGAACCTGAATGGCATCTGGAACATGATCTCCGGAACCAACAGCATCGCCTCCGTGCAAACGGGTGGGACATTCGGCACTGTCTATGTTGGAAACGGGGTCAACAATGCGGCTGTCTATGTCAATTCCAATGCTGTCTGGAGTCTAGGCGTCAATAAAACAGCTACGGTCGATACCAACCTCTATCTGACAGTCGGTAATGGTACGGCCACCAACAACCTGCTGCAGATTGACGGTGGTGTTTTGACCAGTGTTGGCAGGTTCGCTCTGGGTGGTTTTGGCAATCAAGTAGTCGTGACGAATGGGGGCAGACTTTACAGCGGTGGTACGCAGTCTGCAGCCACCAGTATTGGAGGGACAAGCAATACGGTTGTGATTGCTGGTACAAATAGCGCGGGCGGCAAGGCAACCTGGGACATGTTGAACAACGGGCAGCGGTTCAATCAGAGCGGTGTGGGCAATGTTGCGCGGGTGGATCAGGGTGGCCAGCTCCTGAATATTTCAGTTTATGGGAGTGGCTTGGGCAATTCCCTCGTTGTCACCAATGGCGGGTATGTCACTTCGGGAACCATGCAATATTTGTTCCGGTACTCCTCTAGCAATAGCCTGATTGTGGCGGGTGCGGATAGTGGCGGCAATAAAGCGACGTTCAACGCCAGTGGACAGACTTTTAATATTGGCGTTGACTATACCACGACGGGTAACTATGTGAAGGTTGACCAGGGGGGCGTTCTGACTGCCGGTGTGTTCACACTGCTTGGGAGTGGCAACTACCTGATGGTCACCAATGGCGGACAGTTCACCAGCAGTGTGGGTACTATTGGTGGCGCTACCAACAACAATAACAACTACGTCACGATCGCCGGTAATGGTGCACTTTGGAACCTTGGAGGCAAGAGTCTCACCAACGGCTATAATGTTGCGGCCACGGGCAGCGTCGTGAATGTACTGTCAGGTGGTATTCTGACTAACGCCATTAACGTCGTGCTGGGGGGTGTCAACTCGAAGTTTAATCTGAATGGCATTGCGTATGTTTCTGGCATCAACCTGAGTGTCTCGGATGCGCAACTGAATTTCGCTGAGGGTGGGATTCTTTGCGCCCGAGCCAACGGTTTCCTCATTTCTGGAACAGGTACTACCACTTTCAGCGGAGCAGGCGGCGTGATTAATACTGGGACTTTCACAGTCACTAACGAAGTGGTCAGCACGGGTACAGGCGGCTTGACCAAGATTGGCACAGGCACGCTGACACTCACTGGCGCGAACGCGTACACAGGCAACACGGTCATCAGTAACGGCACGCTTGAACTGGTTACTGCCGGTAATGCGACGCTCAGCGATGACACAGTCGTGCGAATTGGGACCAGTGGAAAGATGAAATTGGCGAGCGGCGTGATTGAGAGAGTGTACGAACTCTACCTGAACGATGAACGTGCGTTGGTTGGCACATGGGGTTCTACGTCGAGTACCGCCGCACACAAGAACGATATTTATTTTACGCCAGGCAGTACAGGTGTGCTTGATGTACGTACAGGGCGTTCCAATGGGACACTCCTCCAGATATTCTGATCTGAATGAATAAAATTATTATTTTGATTATGGCCGTCGCTTTCGGGCGGCCTTTTGTTTGGGCTGAGACGTGTTCCTCGGGGCTGATCGGCACGGATGTAAACGGCACCCCCAAGGTCGCATTCGGCACGTCTGTTGAGTCGCTCCGTCTGGGGCCTGACTTTTACCAGACACCGCAGATGCCGTATATTCTCTCTCCCGGTGAACAGGTTGTGCAGGTTAAGCTTGGTTCATGCACAGGCGAGGAGGCACAGCGGATACTCGATAACGCGCGTGTTGCTGCCACGCAGGGTGTGTTGGTGGTCAGCATCGAGGGCAACATCCGCATCTCGAACGTGCCGCTTGCCCCAAAGGAGCGAACCTGTTTTGTTTTCACCAAAGGTGCACGGATTATTGCGGATGAAGGGTGCACAGCGCGTGAGCTGGTCCTCATCAAGGACGCGGAGTACGTAAGCTTCCAGTCAGAGGACGGAAGTCAGAGGACGGAGGGCGGCGTACTTGATGGAGTGAATAGGGGTGTGTTCGGCATGCGTATCGAGAACAGCGGTAAGATCTATCTTGATGGTTTGGCGATCACCCGTTGTGGAGGAGTAGGAGTGAGCATCATCGGACGTGGCTCTGACCGATACGGGGACGGCGTTTCGCTTACGCGGTCGAGTGTCAGTGGCTGCGGCGGAAACGGCGTGACGGTTCGACAGAGCACACAGTTCATGGCGCTCGACAACCGCATCACGAACAACGGTGGCACGGGCCTTGATATCGAGTCTCCCTCAGCCATCCTTGCCAATAATATCTCCGGTGCAAATGCCATCGGCATTTATGTTGCCTCGCGTGACAACACCCTTACTCGGAATCAGCTCATTGCTAATGGTACGGGTGTTGTGTTGAGGGCGGAGAGTGAGTTCACACTGGTCTATGAAAATGCCATTCAGGACAATCAACTCGGCGCAGAACTCCTTGGAAAGACCGCGACCCTTGGTTGGAATTGTTTCGCCAATCGCAAGCAACTCAACACTGGCGGCAAGAATAACCTCCTGCAATCCAACATGGGGCTCAGCGTGACGGATGTCACAACTCCTGGAACCGCGTATTTCAATCCGCCGACGGATTCCAATCCGCACACTGAAAAGGTGATTTGGAAAGGATCTGGAAATAAGGATGATGCAATGGAACGTTGCGACATCACGATTGAATCCGGCTCAATTGTGATGGATGTGAAGGCTGTCGCTGAGCGACTTCTTAAGGCGCGCCGTGCGAATCTCGGTAAAGTCATTGTCTCCAAGCTTGTGGGAAATTTTATTGTGCGATCAAAAGAGGGGCTCAAGATTCCTGACCACACGTGCGTGCTACTCGCTGGCACGATCACCAATGAAGCCAGTGAAGAGGAACGCGACCAGCTCGTATCCATGATTGGCAAAGGTTGCGTCTCCTTTTCAGGCGGGAAGCTTTTCAGTGCAAGTAAGGTACATGACGGCTTCACTGGTATGGGGGGGAATAATGTTTTTCTGCTCGATGGCGTGCAGATTGATCTGGGTGCTGTTGATGCGCACTCAGGAACGAAATCCGTCAACGCAGTCAGTGCAAAGAAACATGCGGGTGCGTTTATGATTCGTGGCTGCGAGGTCAGAAATCCAGGACACCGCGGCGTCTGGGCCCATGTTTCTTCGCGAGTCTACACGCTGGGAAATCGTTTTTACGCTGGTGGCATGACGATTGACTTCGATGCCTATTGCAATCACAGCGTGGCGCTCTACAATAGGGTTTCGGATGCCCTGTACCACTCCGCTATCTTTTTCGAGGAGGCCGTCAAATATAACACCGCCTTTGCGAACACCTGCTTCTCAAACAACACAGCCATCGCGATCCATAATCAGGAGGTCACCGGCGTGACCGAATATAACACCATCGCCTGTAACCGGCTGTTCGACAACGGTCTCAAAGGTGGTGCTGACCTGGGGATCGGAGGCGCGTCCGTAACTAAGCGGGCAGACCGTAACTACGTGTTTAATAATCAGATTTCACGGAATCGCGGAAGGGGTGCAATCAATCTGAAAGGCAATGCCAAAGACAATGTGATTGTCCAAAGTGTACTGATTGATTGTCCCACGAATATTGTAAATTGGTCAACAAAGCCCATCTCGCCTGAGTATGGGAGCAATATGGGGTTTGCTGGGCCAAGCACGCGTGTTCCCTGAATCTAAGTTATAGGAGAAATGTGATGACAGAACAAACAACAAAGCCCGGTGCAAAGGTTGCATGGGTTATTACCATTGCAGCAACCTTTGATCTTTTTGCCTTCGTCATGCTTGTTAAGGGAAATGTATCACTACTTCTACTGAGTGTTTTCGGGGTATGTAGTGTTTCTTTAATTCTGTTGGCTGTTTACGCATGGAAGTCTTATTTTGAGAACCTCATAGCACACAAGTCATAGGCGGGCACCCCGCCCGGGGTTCCGCCTACGCGAATACGTCGACGGCGGACAGGCCCGGGAATAAACTGAGTGGCAACTTGGAGAAGTGTGTTAATGTGTTATTGTGTTAATGTGTTAGTTGAAGAATTGAACGTTTTTTAGCATCCGAAATACACGAACCACACGAATTCAATGAGGCAATTTCTTCAAGCGGAGCACCTGTTTTCAGTTTCAGTTTTCCACGTTGAACTACTTTCTCCTCGTGTCACTCCGTTTACCTACATGACAAAAGGGAAGAAATATGGTTTAATGTAAATCATTGAAGACAGGTTCTTTCTAAACAACGCTGTCTAGCGAGAATCAACAGTTCAAAAAGCGGAGTGTGACATGAATACAAGAATGATAAGTAAACTGGTGGCAGCGGCACTCGCGGTCGTGTTCGGGTTCGTACCCGCCGCGCATGCGACGACAAACTATTGGTCGGGTGCCACCAACGCCAATATGTCCGGCACCGCTGGAAACTGGGGCGGCACAGTGCCCGGCGCATCAGACATCGCAACATGGGACGCCACTGCCTACACCAATTCGCCGACAGCCAATGCGGCTATGACCCTTGGCAAACTCTGGTTCACTGCCAATAACACCACTAATGTCACCTTCGGCTCAGGAGCCAATACGCTGACCCTCAATGGGGTGTCAGGGATTGGCATCCAGATAGACTCCGGCTCCGGAGTTATCAATTTAGGCAGTGCCAAACTCAAGCTTGGAGCAAACCAGTCTTGGACAAACGATAACTCTCTCACTGTAGCCACGCTCGACCTCAATGGCTATGCGCTATCGCTGGACGGCAACGGCAGCATCTCCCCTACGATTACCGGCAGCGGCACCGTTACTAAAACGGGTACTGGTACTTATTCGGCATATTATGGCTCAACTTACACAGGCGCTTTTAACTTTGTTCAGGGGCGGGTTGTTTTCTCTGGCACTGCTAGCGGGTTCAGCGCCACCACCACGTTATATCTGGGAGATCCAGATACGACTCCCGGCAACACCAATAGCGCCGCGTTAAGCGAAAGCAGAAACACTGGATGTACTCAGCTTTACCCGATTGTTGTCACTGCCGGATCCACTGGCACACGGGCCATTCTTTCAGGCCAACCTTCTGGGTCGACCGGCCCTATTGATTATTCGGGAAACATTACATTAAACACCAATGTGACCGTAGCGGTGTACGTGCACGGCAATGGAGGCGTTGTCCTGTCAGGTGTTGTTTCCGGGACGGGCGGTCTCAATATCGGCGATAACACCTACACTAATTTGGGTGTTGTCAAGCTCTCCAACGCTAACACCTTTACTGGTACGACCACGCTCAAGTCTGCGTTTCTCAGTATAACCAACAGCCTGGCGCTGCAGAACAGTACGTTGGATACGGACAACATTATTAGAGGGAATAGATATGACGGCATCAAAATAGATGGGATGACGAGCCTGACCATAGGTGGCCTGAGCGGCAGCAAAAATCTGAATGGTGGTAATTCTGCAAATAATTATAATCTAGCTAATAGTATTTTCCATAATTACAACGGTTCTTCTTACGCCAACCTCGCCGCCCTGACCCTGAATCCGGGTGTCGGCGTGAGCAGCATCTACGGCGGAACCATCACCAATGGAGCAGCAGGTATGACCCTGACGAAGACCGGGGCGGGTACGCAGACGCTGACCAATTCGCTCTACTACAGCGGCGCGACCATTGTGAGTAACGGCGTTCTGGACGTGAGTAACGCTCCAACGTTCGCCAACACCAACTGGACCATCGCAGCCTCGGGCACACTGAAGATCGGCACAAAAAGCCTCTCTGGCAAGAACCTGACCATCGGGGTTGATGGTGTAGGCGCGGGTCTGCTGGATATGACTGGCGCCAAAACACTGGCTGGGAACCTGACGGTGATAGGTACGTCAACAGTGTCGCGCAAGATCGCGCAATCCACGGGCACGATCTCCGGTACTTTCGGCACGACCTCCTTGCCCTCGGGCTTTGTGCTGACTACCCGTAACAGCGGCAAG
>SERZ01001096.1_pt1 | contig 16162 bp, 14 predicted proteins | sample 3171461 | NCBI WGS metagenome assembly SERZ01 (sample SAMN06051861, study PRJNA518727) | freshwater metagenome | biome: subpolar coniferous forest; feature: holomictic lake; material: water; isolation source: holomictic Lake 227, 6 m depth | place: Canada: near Kenora, Ontario | collected... | reverse complement strand
TCTTGCAGTTGCCGCTGATGCTTGCAAGCGGGACAGTTGTTTCAGGGCCTCATGAGCCATTTCAGTTTACTGGCGATGGTCTCTGGGGAAAATCCAGGTTTCAGTTTCAGGGATCCGCCGACAGTGCCTGGGGACATTTATCCGCAAGAGCAACCACCAGGGCGGATGTAAAAGAATTGTTTGAAATGGTGCTACCACAAATGAAGATCGGGGACTGGACTTATGGTCCACTTGATGCCGAAGGACTGTTGTATGATAGTTGCGCAATCATTGATCCAGCCAGGATCAATGTTGGAAAGGGATATCTGCGGTTCAAGGGCAAGACCAATCTTGAATATGGCCGCACTGTACCCGGAATGCATTGGGTCAGCCATATTCATATTGTACAGGAATCGGCGCAAAACCTGATTCAACTGATTTACCCTGGCACCACTTTGTTTGACGGCAGTGTTTCACTGGAAGGCGTGCTGACTCTGAAAAATTCAGATGGTACCGGTGCATTTTCCGGATTGAGTGGTCACGCCACTTTGGTGGTTGAAAAAGGCTGGATTCAGCAGAATAATTCTATTCTGAGTACTCTGGCCCTGCTCAATCTGGAGCAATTTTCCAAACCGGGCACATCCGGAGTACAAGCCGAAATAAAAGAGGGACGGCTCTATTTTGACAGGATTGAAGGAAAGATTGAGATCGAAAAGGGGAAGATTCTATTACAGAATCTGACATTGCAAGGCCCTGTCATTAACATCGCAGGAGCCGGAACGATCGACCTGAATCGGGATCATCTTCAATTGAGGATCGGGTTTCAGCCCCTGGGGATAGTGGACAGCCTTGTCGGCGGCATCCCGTTAATCGGAAATATTCTAACTGGAAAAGAAAAAGCGATTATCGTGTATAATGTGGAAGTTACCGGTTCGATGTCAAACCCGCAGATCAAAACCATCCCCCTTAAAAATCCTGGCGAAAGCGCCCTTGGATACGTTGAACGGATGGTGTTTACGCCGGAGCGCATCCTGAAATCCCTGACATCCCTGAATGATCCACGGCCGCCGGCTCTGGATTATCACGCAGAATTTGATCAGATAATTCCTGCTCTCTGATCTTTTTTTCATACCTGTTCCCATGTAACTCTCAGAACTTCCTGATAGGTGGTTTCGCCTCCCAGGAGTTTTTTAACAGCATTCTCCCGGAGGGAGATCATGCCCTGAGAAATGGCTTGATGCCTCAGGGCATCCAGATCCACATTGCTGTTTGTCAGACGTTTCATCGCTTCGGAATACGCCAGAACTTCATAAATGGCGACTCTTCCATGATAACCGGTTCCTCTGCAGCGATCACAGCCATTTCCTCTGAACAGACGAACGGGTCCGATCCTGCGGGTTGCAAGACCCATAAGCAGCAGCTCCGCAGCATCCATTTCAAAGGCTTCCTTGCAGTAAGGACATATTTTTCGAACCAGTCGCTGAGACAGTATTCCCACGAGTGTGGCTTGAATCAGAAACGCCGGCACACCCAGATCCAGCAGCCGGATGACAGTCGAGGGCGCATCATTGGTGTGAATGGTCGATAGTACCAGATGCCCGGTAAGGGCGGCCTGAATGGCGTTCTGGGCGGTTTCCAGGTCCCGCATTTCTCCGACCATAATGATGTCCGGGTCCTGTCTCAGGATATTTCGCAAAATCGTCGCAAAGGTGATTCCTATCGCCGGCTGCACTGCAATCTGATTAAAATCTTCATGCACCATTTCAATGGGGTCTTCGATTGTGGTAATGTTGAGGGTGGGAGAAGACAGCTCCTTGAGGGTGGAATAGAGCGTTGTGGATTTTCCACTTCCAGTAGGGCCGCAGACCAGCACAATCCCGTGAGGCAGCTTGATAAAATGGTTGTAGCGAATCAGGTCCGTTTCGGTAAAGCCCAGTTTATCCAGATCCTGAAATAAAATATCCGGATCCATGATTCGCATTACCACTTTTTCGCCAAAGGCGACCGGAATCGTTGAAATACGGATTTCAACCTCTATCCCTGCCTTGTTGGTCTTGATTCTTCCGTCCTGTGGCCGCCGCTTCTCGGACATATCCATGCGGGAGAGATTTTTTATGCGGCTGACAATTGCCGGATGTACTTTTCTGGGAAGTCTGTAAATGGTGTGAAGCAAACCGTCAATCCGCATTCGAACCAGGCTGACATCCCGCTTGGGCTCAATGTGAATATCGCTTGCCCGCTGATCCAGCGCATAGGTGAACAGATGATTGACGGCATTGATAATGTGCTGATCGTTTGATGGAACTTCGTCTGCGGATTTCAAACGGACATACTGCTCCAGATTGCTCAGATCAACGCCGGCATTTCCAAAGTGGTTTTCGGCTTCCGAAATGAAATGTCTGAATCCATAAAACTCGCTGATGTACTTTATGATGTCCGACCGGGAGCTGAAGACCACCTCCACCTTCATCTGGGTGGCGTGGGAAATGTCATTGATGGCTTCATGGTCAAAGGGGTTGGCCATTGCAACAGTCAGCGTGTTATTCAGAATGGAGAGCGGAAGCATCAGGTTTTTGAAAGCAAACGATCGGGGAATGGTCGTTGTAACCTGATTTAAATCCAGCTTCAGGGGGTCTATTTTCCGATATGGAATCCGCCACTCTTCAGCCATGATTCGGCACAGGGTATCTTCATCCAGAGGGCGTGAAGGAGAATCTGTGCTGATAAGATTCAGGGAGGCAAGCACATCAATAGCGGTCAGCGCCGCGCTGTCTTTCTTTGCATTTCCACTACCTGAAGATGATTGTTTTTTTTCAAGCTTCTGCAAGAGGTTATCATAATGCCGGTGAATCTCCCTGGCATTATTCTCGGTGATAGCCCCTTTAGCCAACAATGTTTTCAGGATATCATCAGGGGATGTCAAGCGGGGCTGAGATGTTATTGTCACAATGGAAGACTCCCCAGAATTGATTCATTTTCGGGATACAACGGTTTCACTAAACAAAATACCTCACAAATAAGAGGGACTTTATTTCACAAACGATGTTTGTCCACACCAAGCTGTCTGCAAACTGCCGTGATAGTGCCTTCCTTCAAATCCTTTTGACCCCAATCCGGAATTGTTGTGCCTTTCCCTGTTGTCGGATTAAACCATTTTCTGTGCGATCCGCCACCTCGACGGGGAATTTCGCAACACCCAATTTCACGCAGCTTTTGTGTGAACTCTCTGTACTTCATCCTTCAGCCATAACCAAGGACTCAAACCATATCGGAGCATCAGCATATTCGGTCCGTAGATTCGCTGGAAATTGTTTCCCCATATCCTGATAAAGTTCAACAACAGCAGCAATTGCATCTTGAACACATGAATTCAGATCATTGAGATCATCAATCTCTGTCACCAGTTCGGGAAGTAAAGGACTAATTATTGTCCACCCGCCTTCCTTTTGTGGTTCAAGAACCAAAGGAATTTTCATCATTGTTTTCATGAGGTCATCCTCTATTATTTAAAGACAAATGAGAACGCCGGTCCGCCTGTACGAAGCCATCTTATTTTGTTTTGACGACATTATCGACATGGAATTCGCCGCCGGAAGTCGCCACGGCTTCGGCGCTGTCTGAAGAAACAGAGGTGATTCTTATTTCTCCGATCTTTTTTCCGGGAAGCAGAAATGTCTGCCCTTCAGTACCCTGAATTCTTTTACCCGGTTCGTAAACTTTCAGCACGCGCCCAGCGGCCAGACCAGATTGGCTGCCGGATGAGAGGGTAAGGGTTTCTTCCGACGCGCTTGTGCCCGCTACCTTGGCGATGTATCCTTTCCAGGGTTTTCGAATAATGGCATCGCATACGGTGTCCGCCATCTCCTGAATGATTTCGAAAACCGCCTTTTCGACCGCCGGAACCGAACTGATCTCACCCTTTCGAATACTCTCAGCCGCTTCATCATTCAATTTCAGTTCGCGGGTAAATGTTTCATCCAGGTATTTGGCACCGGTTTCCGTATCATAGACTTCAATGGTGGCGCTAACCCATGCAAACGGAAGTTTTTTGCGAAGCCACAGAAATCCCGAATCGTGCTGACGAACTGCTACAGCGGAAAAGCGGCTTTTCATAACGGCCGATATGCCGAGTTGTTTTCCGATTCTGATCAGGTCAAGACTGTCTGCTGGGCCGACGGGTTTCTGAAAAAGCAGATTCAGCATCCGTGAAGCCTCTGAGTTCTCTGATCCAATGATAAAAAGATTAGGACAGGATTTGGGAAGGGCCTCAAGATAGCGGCTTTCAATCACTGCGCCCATATCCTGCTGGGCGGTTGCAACCTGGTTGTTCAACACGGCCATGAAAACCATTTTCTTCAGATCATCGTCCGGAGCCCTGAAATCCCGAACCATATTCCCCGTGGATTTTTTCAAATTCGAATAGGTACCGCATCCACACAATAGAGCCACTGATAGCAGCAGAATCAAAATCGGAATTTTTCTATGTCGAAGGCTCATGTCGCCCCCTCATAAACCGCGGTAACACTCGTGGTGATACCGCCTCTGGCCGTAAAATCCCCGGATACTTCCATGCGTTTGGGCTTTAGAGCCTGCACCAAGTCATCCAGTATCCGGTTGACGATGTGTTCATAAAAAATACCTACATTTCGGAATTGCATCAAGTAGTATTTCAAAGACTTCAGCTCGATGATCAGGACATCAGGACGGTAGCGGATTGTAATGCAACCGAGATCCGGAAGGCCGGTCATGGGGCACAGAGACGTATATTCAGGCTGAGAAATGGTGATATCGATATCCCTTCGATTCCGGTACTGATACTCGATGGGGTCCAGAACATCAGCCTGGATGCGGTCCGGGGATTCACATTGGGGAAAAAATGCCTGCGTGGTTGGTTGTGTTTTTTCAGAAAGATTGGACATGGTGATTCTCCGTGTTTTGACTTTTTACGAGTTCATAAACAAAGCTGATAACTCTCATGTTGGCGTTCATTTGGTCTATACGCATTCCTTTACTCAAAATCAATATTTAAAAGAAGTGACCTTGCCTCCCGTGGACGTCCGTGGACTTCCGTGACGGGTTCTCATTGACAGTGCGGTGACAGGGTGGTATAAAATCGCATAAATCAACTATAAAATGCAACACAGGATAACGAAACAGCAATGGCGGAAATCTTCTCTCTGAACACCAAGCTTCAGATGTCTCAGGATAGGCGGGATGCTCTCGTTCGGAAACGAAAGATTCTGGCGGTTCAAAAAGTCTTTCAGTGTTCCCGCTGTGTTCAGAAGTGCGAAAAATGCGGCGTACACAACGAACTCAGCCCAGAAACGCGCAATGATCACGACCATTCCGTCGGATGTCCCTACCGGTTCTGCGAGAGTTGCCAGGATGAATACAGGGATTTCGTCAATCGATTGAAGGGTGGAGGGGATCCTGCCTGCTACTGGCATAACGATGCCTGGTTCGAAAGTTGGAGAAGCTGGATTGATTACCAGGCGGCGACGGATAGATATCTGAAAACCCCCGAATTTTTTCAGTTGATACAGGAGTTAAAGCAGAATCGTCTTGATGAATAGGAGGCTTATATGTTTGGTCTGGGAATGTCGGAACTTGTCGTAATTCTGGTTATCATACTGATTATTTTCGGCGCCGGAAAGCTTCCGGAAATCGGCGGCGGCATCGGCAAAGCCATAAAGAATTTCAAGGAAGCAACAAAGGATCCATCGAAAGAACCGGACAAGATCGAAGACGATAAAAAGCCCGGTGCATAGCAGCCTGCAAAGGGAAAAGTTATCATTTTTCAGCGTCCATCTGGTCCCGGATGTTTTTGATCTGTTCAGCGATTTCGCGGGATTTTAGCCGCATTCCATTCAAGGTCCTGGATACTTGGCCCTTGTCTGTTTGGTGACCATCCGCCCACTGCATGATTCGGGCGATGTCTGTTGAATATGTGTCAAATCGCTCCATCAGGCATTCCAGCAGAGACTGAAAAGCCGCATCCGCAAGTTTAAAAATATACTGAAATTTCAGATTTTCCCGATAATCCTTGAAATGCGATATAATGGAGCGTTCGGTTTCCCGTTTCATACGATCCATCCCGTCTTTCAGGGCATGGATTTCATCCTCCTGCCTGCTTTCAGTTGATTTCTTCAATAGCCGCTTCACCAGCGTGACCAGCGTATAGCACCCCAGCTTCACAATCGCTTCGGTTTTGATTCGAGCAGAATATTGCAGTGTTATGCCGGCGGATGGCAGTCGAAGCCTGGATCGGGATTTGACTGCATCCAGTTCAGGAATGTGGATGGGGTCAATTCTGTCCTGAACCGACGTAAACCCCAAGCTGCTCATGGAGATGCGGTAGTCAGAAAGGGCATCCTGCAGCAGGCCGTCATAAGGAGTGGCGATCATCAGCAGATACGCTACAATCTTCGCTTCTTCCTCCCGGACGAAACGAATCACCTCCGGCATCGTGGATTCAGTTACAAACGTATCCAGACTGTGCTTGAATTCCTGAAACACCAAGAAAAGAGCCTGCGTAAAACCGATTTTCGGGGTTTTCTCCTGAAAAGGATCAATAACTGCCGTATATTGACGGATAAACCTAAGAATGCCGGAGAGAACATCCCCGTAGCGGATGTCAAAAAACCGGTCCACATCTGTTTTAAGGTCCTGCCTGATTTTTTGCAGCGCCCCATCCAGAGTGCTTTTCATCATGGTTTTCAATTGAAGGATTCTGGCTTCATGGCGCTTTATTTTTTCCAGCATTTCGTCGGCGCTGACAGAATCACGGTTCAGTATATCCAGATTGATATCAATCCAGTGATCCACGCCGGCGGAAATCACAGCGAGGCGCTCCATCGGGTTTCGAAGCAACAGCGCAAATCGCTCGTGTAGAAGCATTCCGTCAAAATCGGTCATGAACCGCTTGGTTTCCATGTCGCAAAACGCCGTAAACGACCGTTCTTCCTGCCACTGAAGAAGCCGCATCTGGTCTTTTTCGCTGAGGCTGGACTCGATATTCTCGAAGAGATTGTACAGGGAAGACAAGGTATAAATGCTGGGGGATGGCTTTATCAGCGAGATTTCTTCCCGAATGCGTTCGATAAGAGGCAACAAGCCGTCAACGGAGTCATGCTCGCTGAAATCGCAGTTAACAACAAACAGGATATGCTCCGCCAATCCCATTTTCTGGATCATGGACAAGAAGCGAATATCCGCCCGCCGAAGACCGGTTCGGCTGCTGATCACGTAAATGATCAGGTGGGTCTGAAGCAGATAATCCTGAATCATGGCAAGATGAAGGGGATTTGGGGAATCGCTGCCCTGACAGTCAGCCATCTCCAGGTTGCTGTCCAGAACGTCGGCGTTGATTTCAATCTCGATATCCTTTAAATAAACAGCCAGGGAATCGTCGCCGACAAAGTCGCGGTGAAGCGGAAAATCATTGTCTTCGTAATGACGGACTACGGTTTCTTCCGAAATTATGTCCTTGACGCTTTCAAACCCTTTGATATAAGAGGCCATTAATACGCTGTTTTCGTTTCGCGTACCGTTGCTGATCAGCCGGTCCTGGCCCAGATCCGCCAGAGCCTTATGAAGCGCCAACCGGCTTGTTGCTTGTCTGAAATCAAATGATGATGCTTCGGAAGCAACCGGCATCGGCAGCAGCACCATGGCATGTTCCATGTCCGAGTGAATCTCTTCCCAGGACTTGAAATACAGCTTTGCCTTCAGGCCATGGCCTTTGCGAACCCGCGTGACAATGGAAGTAACAACGCCGGCACCCCGCTTTAGATAATCCCCTTTCAGAAACGCATTGATGAATGTGCTTTTTCCGGATTTGATGGATCCGACTACCGCCACACACACCCTGTTATCCGAAATCGGGTTGGATATATTTAGGCATGTTTTTTCCCAATCATTTCGAATGGCTCCAGAAAGCCCCGGAATGCTTTGAGCCACGGTTAACAGCTCCGCCATGCTTCCGGCAGTGCTCAACAGCTCCTCTTTAAGAACATGAAATGAACGCATTGACCAATATTATCGGAATAGAAATATCCGAATCCTTTCTCTGGAAAGTCACTTGTGTTTGCCCAGTCAAGGGCATCAACCGGATTCTTTCAGGTTTGATGATCCCTTCCCGCTTTGGAAAAAGAGGGGGGAGTATATTTGTGATGGTAAACTACATGTTATTTGATTCATTGTCAAAACGATTTGAATATCGGATTCTGTTTTGGTGGAAGGTCGAAAAAAAAGAGAAGACATAATATCTTGTAAACATAATATCTTGTAAAATCCATGCGTTTATGATACTTTATTCGGAATATGATCTTGGAGGGGAATTTGAACGATGTCGGAAAAAAATCCTGAATGTCCACTGTACAATCCCTTGAACTGTAAGGAATACTATAATCCCAAGCTCTGCGCCTTTGTCAGAAAAGACCGGGACTGCCTGAAGAAAAAGAAACCCAAGTCCAAAACCAAGGAGGATTCCAAAGAAGATTCCACTGAAGAAAAAGACGAACAGCCATGATGGCTACGCATGGCCGGCCGCCGCAGAAAGCAACAGCGGGTCAACTCCCATTTTTTTTAAGGCGGCGCCCCACCGATCTTCGTTATTGATGTCAAAAATAATTGCATCCCACATCGCACTGGTCAACCAGACATTTTCCCTGATTTCAGTATCCAACTGACCCGGCCCCCAGCCTGCACAGCCCAGCGACAGGATATACGATTTTGGTCCTCTGCCTTGGGCAATCTCTATCATGATATCTATCGTATTGCTCATGGCCAGGGACGGCGTGACCATCAAACAGCCTTTCCATCCAAACGGTTTCCTATGCAGAACGAATACTTCATTGGGAAGAACCGGACCTCCGGAATAAATGTGCATAGATGCCTTGTTCGGGGCGGCTTCAATTTGAAGTTCATCGAAAATATCCCTTTCCGTTAGAAAGGGATGGGGGCGATTTACAACGATGCCGACAGATCCCTGCGACGTATGTTCGCAGACACAGACAACGGTCTGAAAAAAATTCGGATCTGTCATGTTCGGCATGGCAATCAGAAACTGCCCTTTCAATGAAGAATCTTCTCTGTTCATATCAAATTCCATTCACACCCTTATTCGGTAAAACCACCAGGCTTTTTTTGTGAGATTCCCCCCTTTGGGAAAAAAGGGGGGCCAGAGATATTCACTTGTTGCCAATATCGTTCAGCAGCAGGGTAATCGGTCGGTCGTCGTCAACATTTCCGGTAAAATGAACCGGTTCGGGTATTCGGTAATCATCATCTCCAGGGGTTGCGGCAAGCCATTTTTCACGAAGGGCCTTTGCCACAAGAAACGCAGGCGAACGCACATCCACCAGGCTTTTTTCCAGAACCAGCGCCAGTCTGCCATTGCGTTCTTCAAGATGCATCAGCGGCGCAATGGGAAGGCCAATTGGCTCCCAATCGGAAAATTTCTTCTCCAGGTTTCGAATGGCGGCCATCTGTCCGGTGGCGCCATTGGCAATCAGGCTGAAGACCGTCCATCCCAGGTTATAGGTATAAACGCAATCAAATTCCGTGGGAATGCTTCCCCTGCCGTCATATCCATAAAAATGGGTCTGGGTTTTGAACTGGGGAACGGATTTGTTATAAATTTTTTCGATTCCATGAGGAATCTTCTGATCTTCCTCCAGAAGATTGCCTTTGATCAGGGCCTGCTTCAGAGTCTTAAGGGACATGATGCTCTCTTTGACCAGAAGATACATTGAATTGTCATAATTCTTGAACAGCACCTGGCCAAAAATATCGGGATCCATGCCGGCGGCGACAAGCGTTCTGCGGTAATACTCGCGCTCAATCCCCATTTTATAGATGCCCTTTTCCTTCAGGATGTTGAGATAGTCCTTTACCAACCCCATTACTACCTTGTCGGTTTCAACTAATGAAAACTGAAAATTGCCGTGACTGTCTCTCTCAAGAAGCAGCCCTTCCTGGAAAAAATCCGGAATATCGTTGAACAAATCATCATCGCGGGTGTTCCATACCGAAAAATCGCTAGTCTCACGGTGTGCCTTGGCCAGCCGCCTCAGGTAGTCTCTTTTATCTTCGAGAACGGGAAAGTCTGAATGGAAATCGGTATCATGGGTGCGATTGTATTCCCCGATAATGGTGTTCAGCTTGATAATAAACACCTGAATCTCATTGATGAACTCCAGTACGCCTTCCGGAATGACCATCACCCCGCAATTTTTCCCCACTGCAGCCCGGCGAACAATGGCATCACAAACCACACGGGACAGGTGACGCAGGGTCATGCCATAGGCTGTATAATCGACAGTTCCGGCATTTTCGGCGGCTTCGATCCGTCTATGGTCAACGTAGTCCGCCACATCCTCTCCTATCAGCGTAATGTTGGCGTGGGTCTGAAGGCCCACTTCCAGGGCCAGATGACTGGCGGACCTTCCCATGACCTTGCAGATATGCCAGTATTTCATGTCTGAACTGCTGTCCGTACATAAATTGCTGACTTCCTGGGCAAAGGCCCTGGCGGCGGAATGGAATCCGAACGATATGGCGCAAAGGACTTTGCCGGTTGCATCACGAACCTGAACGTCGCCATCAATGGTCTTGGGAACCCCGATAACCTGAATACCGTCATCGTAGAATTCCTGGGCCATAAAGGCCGCATTGGTGTTGGAATCGTCTCCTCCGACGACAATCATGGCATTCAGGCCCAAGGTTTTGCAGGTTTCCCTGGAAAGGACCATTTTTTTTGGCGTGTCGATCTTGGTCCGGCCGGTTTTGATCATGCCAAACCCACCCAGATTCAGATACTGCCGGATACGTTCCTCTGTAAGTTCCACAGCCCTGTTTTCAATGATCCCATCCGGACCCATTAAAAACCCCCAGAGCTGCGTATCGGGATTTGCTTTTTTGGCTGCGTCAAATATTCCGGCAATAACGTTATGGCCGCCTGGCGCAGGGCCACCGGAAAAGACGATACCGATTCGCCGTCGTTTCCGATAACTCTCCGAAAGCTTTTCGTCCGCAGCATCGGCGCTTTCAACTGCCTGGACTTTATTGCGAATGATCTTGGGGAGCAGCCTTCTGGCATCATTATCGATTTCAAACACAAACCCCTCTTTTTCCTGCAGCCGGGTTATGGGCGAAGCAAACACCCCGCACAGGGCGGGCGCCATATTTCTGTGACTAACAAGCTCCGGATTGATCTTGCTGGTGATTTTCTGAACATCCGGATTGCAGAGAATGGCTTCAATTCCGTTCGGTACTGACATGCGGTTCCTCCTCATCGGTCGGGTTTCGGCTCTGGTGTTGACTCCATGAAAAATGACAGTGGCATCGAATAAACAGGATATTATTTGACAATAACTGTCCGTGAACCCGGATGTCAAGATGAAACAACCGACACTGTCCATTCATGTCAGGAGCCGGTGCTGCGCGGGCTGTTTCTTTTTTCTCGTTTTGTTGAAACATTCTACCATATCTTGTAGAAGAAAACTAACGTAACCCCTTTCCATTGTGTTTAAACTTTACAATTCGGACGGTTGCTGATAAACTTATTCCACAGTGAACTGCTGATTGCAAAATTGGGATGGTGAAGTAGATATAGGAAGCCATCAAGGAAAACATCATCAAATGAAGCTCAAAAAACTGGAACTGGCGGGATTCAAATCTTTTCACGAAAAAACCTGCCTCAATTTTCCGCCGGGTATATCAGCGGTTGTCGGACCTAACGGGTGCGGGAAGAGCAATGTCATGGACGCTCTCAGATGGGTCATGGGGGAACAGAGCGCCCGGCAGCTTCGCGGAAAAGCAATGGAAGATGTTATCTTTTCCGGCACTTCCGGAATGCCTCCGCTTAATATGGCGGAAGTGTCCCTTACGCTTATCAACGACAACGGTTCCGCTCCGGAATCGCTTCGGGAATTTTCAGAAATCATGCTGACCCGGCGGATATACCGCTCCGGCGAAAGTGTTTATCTGATCAACAAACAGCCCTGCCGGCTGAAGGATATTCACCATGTCTTCATGGGAAGCGGCATGGGCGCCAAGTCCTACGCCTTGATTCAGCAGGGAAACATCGGCGCCATTACCGAAGCCAGTCCGGAGGAAAGAAGGGGGTATATTGAAGAGGCTGCCGGAACAACCCGGTATAAAGCCAGCAAAATAGAAGCCCTTCGAAAGCTGGAATCCACCCAGCAGAACCTGCTTCGGCTGATTGATATTCTGTCTGAAGTCAGTCGCCAGATGAAGACTCTTGAACGCCAAGTTCAAAAAGCCGAGCGTTACCGCAGATACCAGAGAAAAATCAGGCGTCTGGATATTCGGCTTGGACTACATTCCCATGATGCCCTTTCGCTTCAGATTCAGCAACATCAGGTTCTTCTGGCCGAGGCCAGCGATCAGGACGTCTCCTGTCAATCCCGATCTGGCCAACTGGAAGCTGCGATTGAGGCCATCAAATTTCGTCATGTTGAAATCCATGAGAACTTGTCCGACTGCCGGTCCCGGAAATTTGAGTGCCGGCGACATATTGACCGGATAGAAAATGATCTTGGACATTTGAAAAAAGACATGCTTCGACTGACCGCCGAAACCGAAGTGATGGAAACCTCCCTCTGCAATCTTGAGGAAAAAGCGGATAAAATCACACAGGAAATTTCGGATTTACAAAATCAGGCCGATATTGCTCAAAAAGATATTGATGCCGTTTCTGTGACGCTGGATGCGGAAAAAACATCATTTCAATTAGCACAAACCCAGTTGACAGATCTCAAGAAAGAGCGCGATGCCATCAATGCCCGCCTGATGGACTTAACCGGGCGGGAAGCGCGGCATCAGCATGTCTTTCAGCACGCTTCATCAAGCCAGGAAACCCTGAAAAGACGCCTGAAACGCGCCGATGAAGAAGAACATACTGCCAAAAATGCTTTGTCCGAATCCGAAATAGCGGAAAACACGGCCAGAAATGCTCAGATATTTCACAAGGACGAGGTCGCCAGGCTGGCGGATTGTGTGGATGAGCAGAAACAGCGGCTTCTGATATCGAATCAAGCCCTGGGACAACAGGTCAAAATTACCCAGAGCCTTGATTTGGAAAAAAACCGGACGGGTACCAAGTATGGCGCGCTCAAAAAAATGGCGGACAATTTCGAGTGGTATAATGGGGGAGTCCGGGCCATAATGAAACAGGTAAATCAGAAATCCGGATCCGATGCGCCAGAATTATCTGGAATCATCGGCCCGGTCGCCGATATACTGAATCCAGACCCCTCTTACGAAGCGGCTCTGGTGGCGGCGATGGGAGAATCCCTTCAGTATCTTCTAACAGTGAATTCGGAAGCCGGGCTTCGGGCCATTTCTTTTCTTAAAAACAATCAGGCCGGACGCTGCGGATTCATTCCAATGGATGACATCAGAAAGCCGCCTGAAAAGGCTGTGACGTGCGAGGACAGACTGATCAGCCATGTCCATGTTCTGCCAGAATACGAACCTGTTGCAGAGGCCCTGCTTGGTAATATGGTTCTTGCTGAAACCCTTCAGGAAGCAATTCGCATTCAAAGTAATTCAGAATCCGGCCAGGTAGTCGTCACCCTGGATGGACAGGTGATTTCTCAGCAGAAAATCCTGATCGGCGGCAGCAGCGATTCATCTGCGGGGATTATGGCCAAGAAAAAGGAACTGGCCGCCCTGGAGCTGGAAATCAGCCGGATCACACTGGATCATGAAGCGGCGCGCAAAACCCAGACTGCAATGGAAGCTGATGTCAGGGAACAGGAAACCCTTCTTCAGAAAAATATTGAGTACAAAAACGATGCGGTTTATGAAGAAGTTCAGGCGGAAAAACATGCCTACAAAGCTGCGGAAATGCTCAAACAGGCCAGGCGGAGGCTGGAGATGGCGCAACTGGAACAGGAACAGATCAGCGGCGAAGACACAGACATGGAAGCGGAAGTAGCCCGAAATAATGCCGCCTTGTTGCAGGTCCAGCAGGAACTTGCATCTGAGCAGGCCGCGATTTCACAGAAAGCGGAGGCCATACAGGCGATTTCCCTGGAAACGGAAGCCGCCAATCAGCGGTGGATGGAATGTCAGCTCCAACGGAACACCCTGAATGCCCTGGTGGAAAATACACGAAACACCCTGAAGCGGCTGTTGAATTTTCGTGAAGATGGGCTGCAGCGAATCACACAGACTTCCAGCGACATTGACGAAAACCGCCGGAATATCTCGGCAGGTGCGCTGAAGATCAGTGTTGATGAAAATAGTCTCAAGCAATATTATGAGCAGATTCAAGCAATTGAAGTGGAGCTGAGTAGCCACCAGCATGAGTATGATGCCATGGAGCAAGAAATTGCAGATAGCAGCTCCATGCTCGGGAGCATTAACCAGGAGCGTGAAAAAACGCTTCAGGAGATACGGCTGCTGGAGCTTGAAATTTCCCGAATGACCCTGAAGCAGGACAATATTCAAAGCCGCCTGACCGAAACCTATCATCAGCCATTTGCTGAAATACGCGGGGAAGCGGCCGCAACCGCCGACACAGAAGAACAGCTTTCATCGGCGGACATGGAAACTGAGCTGATCCGGCTTCGGGCCAAGATCGCCAAAATCGGGGATGTCAATCTTGAGGCCATCTCCGAATATGAAGCCCTGAAGACCCGGTTTGATTTTCTGGAAACCCAGCGCCAGGATCTGAACCAGGCCATTGACGACCTTCACAAACTGATTCACAAAATAAATCGGGTCACTCAGGAGCGGTTTATGGAAACCTTTAACGCGATCAATGAAAAAATTCAGGAAATCTTTCCCCGTCTCTTTGAAGGCGGAACCGCCCAGTTGATTCTGACAGATCCGAACAAACCGCTGGAGACAGGTGTCGAATTCATGATTCAGCCGCCCGGAAAAAAGCTGACACGAATCAGCCTGCTTTCCGGAGGCGAGAAAGCGCTTTCAGCCATCGCCTTTATTTTTTCCATATTTTTAATCAAGCCCGCCGCGTTTTGTCTGATGGATGAAATTGATGCGCCCCTTGACGAATCGAATGTTTTCAGATTCAATAATCTCCTGAAGTTGATCGGCAAGAATTCCCAGATTGTTATGATCACCCACAACAAGCACAGCATGTCGTTTGCGGATACGCTTCTGGGAATTACCATGGAACAAAAAGGCGTGTCCAAGGTGGTTACTGTGAATCTGGAAAAACAAGGGGCAGGGTGATGGATAAGGATGCAAGCCAGTTGGAACCGACCTGTTTCTCAAAAGCGTCTCAAATTCTGTTTGCAACTGTAACGAGATTGCTGTTCATCGGTGATAGCCAGAAACTGTTATATTCATTTTTATTGCATGATATACGGAAACAGATAAGGTGATAAAAGTGTTTTGGCAACTATTATTTTATGATGCATAAAAGATTGGAACGAGATTTGGGATTATCTGTGGGCAGAACTGAAAAACAGATATCGCTTGCACATCCTGATATTGTTTGCATTTTGGAAAGATATACATAAACTGCACAATCACTTGTTATGCGCTAAAATATGAAAAAGGGTATTGAATATGAGGTTTATTTATCTATTCTCTATAATGATACTGGCGTTGTCTATTGCAGGCTGCGCAAGTACATCTATCAAGACTTACCAAGCGGCTGGAAAGCCAACAATTTGTGACGGGGGAAATGATGGTCTTGGGCATATAGCTGTTTTGCCTGAAACAGCATGGAGAAATGACCAAAAAGAACCAGCCAAAAGAGAATCAATGGCTTTAGAAGAAATCAAAAAAGCATTTCAAGGTTTTCCTTGTGGTAATCTTTCTACACCTGGCGGCATTAGAAATTTTTCCAGTTGGTCTAGTAAACCTGAATCTGAATTACTGAAACAGTTTTCTATTGAAGGAGTTGATACAATCATCCTCTTGCGAATTGAAGAATTGACACCATACTTATATTTCACCTTTTCGTTGCCTATTCTTTGGGGTGGTTCAAATGAGGCTGATTTTCGTATTAGGATGCTTTCCGTAAAAACTGGTGATGTTTTAACTGATATGCGTGTTAGAAGAAGCACTGGCGGACCTTTCAACATTCGGCCGGCGGAATGGTCCAGAGATGAACTCAACGCGGCCTTACATGACATCATCGGAAAAGGGAAAATTGAGTAGCTATATTGCTTGAATCCAC
>SERZ01001093.1_pt1 | contig 16220 bp, 15 predicted proteins | sample 3171461 | NCBI WGS metagenome assembly SERZ01 (sample SAMN06051861, study PRJNA518727) | freshwater metagenome | biome: subpolar coniferous forest; feature: holomictic lake; material: water; isolation source: holomictic Lake 227, 6 m depth | place: Canada: near Kenora, Ontario | collected... | reverse complement strand
ACACAGACACCGGAGTACTGTTCGTTGACCTTTCAGGGAATGATGGTCCTGGATTCCATTGCAGGCATTTTCGTGGATAGAATTTAAGCGTGTTCGTTCCATCATACCGATTGGTGTGGCGAATGTCGATTGATATTCACTCCAAAACCTTCCAGTGTACAGGAATTATATGTGGCAATTGTGGTCCCTCCCCGATGTCTGGCAATAATTCCAGCGGCACATTAATATATTTTCGCTTATGGTATCCAATAGGCTGTTTTCTTTTTGTTAATTGGACGGCTGTCCAGCTCCGGAATGTTGTTTGGCGTGAGATTTCTCCCTTATGGCAGATCCGGTGGCACTGGCCAGGCCTTTTTCCAGAACGCCCCTGATTCTACCGGATTATGTGGTTAGGTGCTGATACAGCAACGAGAGTGTTATGGAGTCTGTTGAAAAATTGAATCGCGCAATAGAATTGCGCGATATTTGCAAGTATAAGGCACCTTTTATTGTAACAGTGCTGCAAAAATGCAATTTTCACCGGCTTGTAGTATGAAAACCACAAAATCCGGTAGAATCAGAATTGTTACCAGGACTTGCCCCCGTGTTTCCCTCTCTTTGAGGGGGCAGGCCACTATCGAAGGAGACGATCTTCGTAATCGTTTCCCCGGTGGTGATTCTGTCTTGTACGAATTTTCCATTGGTTCATCAAGTGTGATCGTCGCTAATCTGACGAAAAATTCGGATGAAACGATCAATATCCCGACGGTATTCACCATCGGACATTTACCTATCAACGATTTGAGGAGGATTCATTCCGTGAGGTATCCCAAGGAAGTCGTTCTGAAAGAAGGAAAGGAAGCTGTCATTCGTCCGCTGGAAAAGCAGGATGAGGGTCTGCTGGGTCAGTTCTATGCTGAACTGCCGGATTCGGACCGGTGGTTTATGCGATATGATGTTCTTGATTCGAAAATGGAGTTTGGGCCATTCGGATTTCAGGAATTGAAATGTCGTATTACCCACTGTAGATAGCGAGGAGCCGTATTTACAGATTCATCGTGGGATGATTATCTATGGTTTCAGGAAAATGATCGAAAACTGAATATCATTCAAATTGAGAGGTTAAAGGCTGATGATTATCCCGGAATCACCGGAAGGTAGATGTCCACGGTCGTGCCCTGATTGACTTCGGATTCGATAAATATGAATCCATCATGCTTATGAATGATGGAATACACAGTGGTCAGTCCCAGTCCCATGCCTTTTTTAGGCCCCAGCTCTTTGGTGGTGTAGTAGGGTTCAAATATTCGGGGAAGATGCTCGGAAGAAATTCCCTTGCCTTGGTCCTTGATTATTATGTGCAGATAATGGCCCGAAGAAATAGGGTGGGCGGGAAGAGGTGAGTCGCTGGAAGCCACTGTATTTCTGATTTTTACTTGAACCTTTCCTCCGTCTGGCATGGCTTCAACCGCATTGGTCATCAGATGGGTGAGGGCATACAGCATCTGTTGCTCATCCACTTCAATCTTCCAGATGTCATCTGGCAAATCAAAGTCAACATCAACCCTTGGGTCGGAAACCACAATGGCTGAGGACTCCTTGAGCAGCTTTGTGATTGAAGATGGTTTTTTTGAAGGATATCCGGATTTGGACAGGATGATGAATTGCTGGGTAAGCTCTTTGGCCTGGTTACAGGTTGATTCAGCCCTTTCAAGAATCTTGTTGGCTTTTTCTTCGGGGTTTAGGAAAAGTTGGGCCAGAGAAATGTTGCCCATGATAGCCATCAACAGGTTGTTAAAATCGTGGGCGATTCCGCCAGCAAGAGTGGACGTGAACTCAAGTTGCTGAGCTTGTAAAAAACTTTTCTGGGTTTTTAATCTTTCAGTTATATCATACATGATACAAAACGTTGCAAGGGCATTGTTGCGGGTGTCAGTTTCCTGAAAGCAGTTAAACAAAACCCGGGATAGGGATCCGTTTTTTCGGCGAACATTCAGCCCAACATCCTGGATTTGTTCAGGGGCGTTGATGTATGAAAAATAGGATCGGAGTTTTTCCGCTTCTGAAGGCGGCAGCATATCATAAATTGGCGTACCCAGAACATCCGCCTTCACATAACCCAAAAGTCTCTCACATGCCGGATTTATCAACAGAATACATCTGTTTTCATCCAGCGTCAGGTAAGGTACCGGGGCTTTTTCGTACATCAGCCGAAATCGTTCCTCACTGGCCTTTAAGGCATCTTGGGCTAATTTAAGTTGAGTCTTGCAGGCATTCAAAGGTTTTCCTCATGAACGGGTTGCATTTGATTTTCGTATGATGAGATATCACCTTGATCAAAAGCGCCATATAGTCTATAAAAACAAAGAAAATGGCCATTAATCATCCGGACATTCACCCCTTATCATGGCGATTAATATACAGTTATTTATTGAAAATAACCACAGGAATATAAGCAAACAAAGGAAATTAATTTGATTATCCAGCAAACCGGACGTGTTGTTGACAGAATTTATATGCTTGGAAACCCTGCTGTCCCGGTTTATCTGCTGGATGGCGAACATCCAGCCGTTATAGATGCTGGGTTCTCATTTTTGGGACACCATTATGCTTCCGCCATTTCTGAGGTGTTGGGAAGCCGGACCCCTGCCTATTGTCTGTTGACCCATTCGCACTTTGACCATTGCGGATCTGTTTCGGTGCTGAAATCACATTTTCCGGAAATGAAGATTGTCTCCTCCGAACAGGCCAAGACTACATTGGCCAGGCCGAACGCTATTGAGCTGATTCGAGAGCTGAACCGCGCGTCGGTGAAAGTGTTCCAGAGAAATGGTTTTATAGGTGATGCCTCGATAGAGTTTACCCCTTTTGAAATCGACATGACAGTGAAAGAAGGCGACCTGTTAAAGATATCCCCGGATCGAACCCTTCAGGTTATTGAAACTCCAGGCCATACAAGGGACTGTTTAAGTTATTACGTTCCGGAGATTAGAACACTAATTTGTTCGGAAGCCGCCGGAATTGCAGATTCCACCGGATATATTGTTTCCGACTGTCTGGTGGATTATGATCAGTATGTTGATTCCATGAAAAAACTGGAGCTTCTGGATTCGGAAGCGATATGTCTGGCGCACCGGTATGCCTTTACCGGTCAGGATGCAAGAAACTACATACCCCGATCCCTGAAATATTGCGATGAATTCAGAAATCTGGTAGAAACTTGTCTGGCGGAGGAACATGGCGATATTCCGCGTGTCATGACAAGGATCAGGGCTGTTGAGTATGACCTCAAGCAGGAGCCAAAGCAGCCGGAACCTGCATACCTTCTCAATCTTGAAGCCCGCATCAATGCCGTGGGTAAACGCAAGGCGCATTTAGATGAAAAAATCAACTGTTGATCTTCAGGTGTCAATTGCCGGACTTAGCCTGAAAAATCCGGTCATGACTGCGTCAGGAACCTTCGGTTATGCCGGCGAATTTGTCGATCTGGTGGATCTGAACCGTCTCGGAGCCATTGTGGTGAAGGGCCTTTCCCTTGAGCCTTCCATCGGCAACCCGCCACCCCGAATCGTGGAAACCCCGTGCGGGATGTTAAATGCCATTGGCCTTGAGAATGTGGGAATCAAGGCATTTATCAACGAAAAGCTTCCATTTTTGCGGAGCCTGTCTCCGCCGCTGATCGTCAATATTTACGGAAAATGCATTGAAGAATATTATGAACTTGCGCGGCGCATTGAGGATGTTGAAGGCATTTCAGCAATTGAGGTCAATATTTCCTGCCCCAATGTCAAATCAGGCGGCATTGCCTTTGGTGTGGATCAGCAGGCCGCTTTTGATGTGATCAGCGCCGTTCGAAATTGCATTTCAAAAACCATGATTGTCAAGCTTTCCCCGAATGTCACAGATATCACCCAGATCGCTCGAAGCGTTGTGGATGCTGGAGCGGATTGCCTGTCCCTGATCAATACCTTGACCGGCATGGTCATTGATATCGAAACCAGGCGCCCAAAGCTGGCGAATATCACCGGCGGATTATCTGGCCCTGCCATTCGACCGGTGGCGGTTCGAATGGTCTGGCAGGTTGCACAGGCTGTATCTGTTCCGATTATTGGCATTGGCGGCATAATGACGGCCTCCGATGCTCTGGAATTTATCATTGCCGGCGCTTCGGCCGTTCAGGTGGGAACCGCCAATTTTGTCAATCCTCGAGCTACTCTGGATATCATCGAAGGTATTGAGGCGTTTATGGTTCAGCACCATATAGAAAAACTGTCCGATATCACCGGTACCCTGAAAACCGGATAACGGGCCTTTATCAAGAAAGGATAGGGTTATGGAATTCAAGAGCTATCAGGCTATTATAGATTTTGCCATTGAAAAGGAAATTGAAGCAGCCTCTTTTTATGAGGAAGTAGCCGGGACTGAAGTACAGAAGGAAACCCGGAAAATGTTTCTCGACTTCGCCAAGGAGGAGCGAAAGCATCAATATCTTCTGGAAAACCTTGACTGCAAAGGCGAATGCAGCCTGGTCACACAGGATTACAAATTCAAATGGATCGGAGATATCAAACGCAGCGATCTGATGGTGGATATTGTCTGGCGGAAAGGGATGCTCTAACGGGATATTCTTCTCCTTGCCATGAAACGGGAAGAAAAGGCCTTGGTGCTTTATAACGAACTGCGTCAGCAGTCTGAAACCGAAACCGCCAAAAATATCTTTAAAATTCTCTGCCAGGAAGAAGCTCGGCATAAGCTGGGGCTGGAAACGCTTTATGATGAGTATATGGCGCAAATGGGGGATTGATGGAGGGGCTGTTTACAAAGTCATCGCAATTTATTTGCTAATAACAACCTAACAGAAAGGAATTTTGGGTATGAGTCGAAAGTTGATTATGGTCTTGGGTTTGATGGGGGTTGTGCTGTTGTGGAGTTCCATGGGGAGCGCAGAAGTGCTTATGGCCGGCATGAAGGCATCGGACTGGTCATTCAAGGATTCAGAAGGAAATGTATTTTCGATGGCATCCTGGGCTGGAAAGGTGCTGCTTGTCAATTATGTTGATCCGGACGAATCCGACCTGAACGATCATTTTACCGATGCCATGAAAAAGGCCAAAGACCAGGGACTTCTGAAGGAAGAAACCTACAAGGGAATCGGGATCGCAGATTGTAAGGCCACATGGAAACCCGATGCCCTCATAAGGACGATCGCCGGAAAAAAAGCCAAAAAATTCAACACGGTCATTCTGTTTGATTATGATGCAACACTCCGAAATGCCTGGGGCCTGGAGGTTGACACTGCCAATGCCATTCTTCTGGACAAAAACCGGACTGTCCGGATGATCGTCCGTGGAAAAGTTCGGCAAAGCGAAGTAGCGTCTATCGTCCAGATGGCTATTGATCTGCAGAAAGAATAATAAAAAAGGGAATCAGGGGCAGGTTTCAGTCGTAAGACAAGAACAAAATATCTGCTTATCGCCCCCGGCCCCTGCCCCTGTTCTCTGTTTTATTCCATCTGCGTTACCGGATGCGCCTTTAAATACTCCAGACGGTTCAGGCCATTGACGTAAGCTTTGGCGCTGGCCGTGATTACATCAGGGTCCGCGCCTCTTCCCATGGCCTCAAGGCCGTTTTCCCGAAGCCGTACAGTTACCTCGCCCTGAGCATCTGTGCCGCCGGTAAGGGCGTTAATCGAAAAACGCAGCAGCTCTGATCCGGTTCCGGTAAGACTTGCAAGAGTTTTATAAACGGCGTCAATGGGGCCGTTGCCATACTCCGCACCCTGCACCGGTCTTCCGTTGATCATCATCCGCACGCTGGCCATGGGAAGAACCGTTGTGCCGCTGATTACATGAAGATAATCCAGTGTAAAGACATCATGACTTTGCAGAAGTCCCTCGGTGATCAGAACTTCCAGATCCTCATCCACCACATGCTTTTTCTTGTCGGCCAGTTCCTTGAACTTGGTAAAAACCAGTTGAAGTTCTTCATCCGACAAATCATATCCCATGTCCTTTAAATGCGTTCTAAGGGCGTGGCGTCCAGAATGCTTTCCCAGAACCAGTTTGTTGGTATTCAGACCGATGTCTTCGGGTTTCATGATTTCATAAGTCATAGGGTTTTTCAAAACCCCGTCCTGGTGAATTCCGGCTTCATGGGCAAAGGCGTTGGCCCCGACAATAGCCTTGTTTGGCTGAACCGGAATGCCTGTAATCATACTGACCAGGCGACTGGTGGGATAGATGAATTCAGTCTTGACACCAGATGTGAATGCAAAATAATTGGGCCGGGTGTGAAGCGACATTACGACTTCCTCAAGAGAGGTGTTGCCGGCCCGCTCGCCGATGCCGTTGATGGTGACCTCCGCCTGCCTTGCCCCTGCGCTGATGGCAGCCAGGGTATTGGCAGTCGCCAGTCCCAGATCGTTATGACAGTGGACGCTTAATATGGCCTTGTGGATGTTGGGCGTATGGGACATGACATATTTAACCAGTTCGGCGTATTCCTGCGGAATGGCGTATCCAACGGTATCAGGCAAATTGACGGTGGTTGCGCCAGCTTCAATGGCGGCTTCAAAGACCCGGCATAAAAAATCCCGGTCGCTTCGAGATCCGTCTTCGGCTGAAAACTCAACCCGTTCGGTTAAAGAACTGGCATATTTCACGGCCTCTACTGCGGCTGCCACCACTTCATCGCGGGTCATACGCAGTTTGTAGGTCAGGTGGATGTCGGATGTGGCGATAAAGGTGTGGATACGGGGAAAGGCGGCATGCTGAATGGCGCCCCAGGCCCTGTCGATGTCTTTTTTGGAGGTACGAGCCAGAGCTGCAACCTCTGTGCGTTTTAACTGCCCGGAGATTCGGGATACAGCCTCGAAATCGCCATCCGAGGCTGCTGGAAATCCGGCTTCCAGCACATCCACACCCAGTTTTTCCAGTTGGGTGGCCAGACGCAGTTTTTCGCCGGTATTCATGCTGGCGCCGGGGGACTGCTCGCCGTCTCGTAAAGTGGTGTCAAAAATAATTACTCGCTCGGTCATGATATTGCTCCTTTTTGCCTGAGTACTTACCGCGATAATTTATACTGAAAACTGTCTGCAAGTGCATGCCAACTGGCTTCAATGATATCTTCGGACACGCCGATGGTACTCCAGACATGGTCTTCATCCCTGGATTCGATAAAAACGCGCACTCTGGCTGCAGTTCCCGCCCGGCCGTCAATTACGCGGACCTTGAAATCCACCAACCGCATGTGATCCATATTCGGGAAAAAATTGTCCAGTGCTTTTCGAAGCGCGTTATCCAGGGCGCTTACCGGGCCGCTTCCTTCGGCTGCCGTTATTTCCTGTTTGCCGTCAACCGATATTTTTATGGTTGCATGGGCGGAACAGGGCTGGTTTTTGTCTTTTTCAATGGTTACCCGGAACGACTCCAGCTCGAACAGTGGTTTGAACTGATCTGTCAGTTTCTCCAGCAGAATCTTGAAAGATCCGTCGGCCACATCAAACTGATAGCCCTCCTGTTCCATGCGCTTGATTTCAGAGACGACTTTCTGCCGATCAGACCCATTCAGCTCCACTCCGAGTTCTCTGGCCTTGTATTCCACATTGCTTTTGCCGGAAAGATCGGAAACCAGCACCTTGCGCTTGTTTCCGACCAGGCCAGGGTCAAGGTGTTCATACGCCATGGGAAGTTTCATGATAGCGCTAACATGAACCCCGCCCTTATGGGCAAAGGCGCTTTTTCCCACAAAAGGCATGGTGTTCTGTGGAATCATGTTAGCGATTTCGCTGACGAACCGGGATAGTTTCTTCAGCCTCGAAAGGTTCTCGGTAGATACGCAGGGCCGATTCATTTTCAGGCATAATATGGGAATGATGCTGGTAAGGTCCGCATTGCCGCATCGCTCCCCGTATCCGTTGATGGTCCCCTGAACCAGAACCGCACCGGCGTTTATCGCACTGATGCTGTTGGCTACGGCAAGGCCGGAGTCATTGTGAGTATGAATACCGATTCTGACAGCAGATTTTGATGGATTCGCTTTTTCTGCTATCAACTGGTGCACTTTGGCGATTATCGGCTCGATTTCATGTGTCAGTGTTCCGCCATTGGTATCGCAGAGTACTATGCAGTCTGCTCCACCTCTTAAAGCCGCCGCCAGGGTGTAAAGGGCATAATCCGGATTGGATTTGTAGCCGTCAAAAAAATGCTCTGCGTCATAAATCACTTCACGCGAATGGTATTTCAGATATGCCACCGTATCGTGGATCATGGCCAGATTTTCTTCCAGGGTATTGCCCATGATTTTTCCGACATGAAGATCCCAGCTTTTTCCAAAAATGGTGACAACCGGGGTCCGGGCTGCTATAAGAGCCTTGACATTGGGGTCATCGCCAGTAGCGAAACCTGGTTTTCGGGTGGAACCAAAAGCAGCAAGTTTTGCGTGCTTGAAATCAATCTGCTGAGCCAGCTCGAAAAACTGCATATCCCTGGGATTGGACCCCGGCCATCCGCCTTCAATATAGTGAATGCCAAAGTCATCCAGTCGCTGGGCGATCATGATTTTTTCTTCAGCCGAAAAATTGACATCTTCCCCTTGTGTTCCGTCTCTCAGGGTGGTGTCGTAAAGGTGAATTGGTTCCATAAGGAAAAATCCTTTCGTGAAAACAGGCTGAAGGTGTAAGGCCTCAGACTAAACGTAACCGTCACTCCCCTCTCAGCGGGAGGAGCAGTGGGGATGGCAAGTGGTTGGCATAGGAGCATTTTCCCCCCTCCCAACCTCCCCCCGCCGGGAGGAGAGGCTGAATGCTTACGCCATAAATACCTATTTCCGGTTTTCCGGTCGCAGTGAGCGGACTGCAGCGCCTGCCTGCCACATTTCAGACAAGCGAATAACTTCAAGCTCTTCATGGAGTTTTTCACGATAATCCGGAGCGCTGTTTCTCTCCAGGGTTCTGCGGGTTTCTTCTCCGGATAACACACTTTCATAGAGTTGATCAAAAACCGGCTTGACCGCATCCCTGAAGCGTGGCGACCAGTCCAGCGCTCCCCTTTGCGCGGTGGTGCTGCAATTGGCGAACATCCAGTCCATGCCGTTTTCAGCGACAAGGCGAATCAGACTCTGGGTAAGTTCTTCAACGGTTTCATTAAATGCCTCGCTGGGGCTGTGACCGTGTTTCCTAAGAAGGGTGTACTGAGCCTCCATAACCCCCGCCAGACATCCCATTAGAACGCCTCGCTCTCCGGTAAGGTCGCTGTGAACTTCTTTTTCAAATGTAGTAGGAAACAAATAGCCGGACCCGATGGCGATGCCAAGGGCAATGGCGCGTTCCCTGGCTTTGCCCGTGTAGTCCTGATGAACGGCAAAGCTGGAGTTGATGCCGCTTCCCGCCAGAAAATTGGTTCGTACCGTTCTGCCGGAGCCTTTTGGCGCCGCCAGAATTACATCCACAAAATTCGGCGGAATAATGCCAGTCTGATCACTGAAGACAATGCCGAACCCATGAGAAAAATACAGGGCGTTTCCGGGATCCAGGTAGGGTTTGATCTTAGGCCATGTCACCATCTGGCCGGCATCGGAAAGCAAATACTGGATAATAGTTCCTTTCTTGGCTGCTGCTTCCAGGGGAAAGAGCGTCTCTCCAGGAATAAAGCCGTCAGCAACGGCCTTGTCCCAGGAATCGCTGTTTTCCCGTTGGCCGACAATTACCTGCAATCCGTTATCTTTCATATTCAGGGCTTGTCCTGGCCCCTGAACGCCATATCCCAGAATGGCAATGGTTTCATTCTTCAGTACTGCTTTTGCATGCTCCAGGGTAAATTCCGAAGCGGTAATTACTTCTTCCATGATGCCGCCAAAATTGATTTGTGCCATTGTGATTTATATCTCCTTGTTATTGGGTGATTGGTTAAAAATTTTAGTTGATAGGAGCGAATAATTATTCGCTCCTATGCTATTTAGGTTCCCTGAACAGCGCTACAATGCCGGTTCGGGCAATTTTTTTGATGCCGATAGGCTTCAGTAGATTGATAATTGCAGCAAGTTTGCCTTCGTCGCCAGTGACCTCAATGATAAAATGCTCGATACCCGTATCCACGACCTTGCATCGAAAAATATCCACGATTCTAAGGACTTCAGCCCGGTGTTCGGGTTTGGCCTTGACGCAAATCAGCGCCATTTCCCGCTGCACAGCCTTGGACTTGTCCATGTCCCGAACCTTGATGACATTGATCAGTTTTCTAAGCTGTTTTTGAATCTGTTCCATCACCAGGGGGTCAGCACGGGTTACCAGAGTAATCCGGGATATTTCCGGGTTGACGGTTTCAGCCACACAGAGGCTTTCAATATTAAAGCCTCTTCCACTAAAAAGCCCGACAACCCGGGCCAGAACTCCTGGCTGGTTATCCACCAGCATGGTAATGACATGTTTTGCTTCCGTCACTTTTAAAATCCTCCATACATGCGTAAGGAGAGTACGGGCTAATAATTATTCGCCCGTACTCTGTAGAGCTACTGCTCTTCAACTTTTCAGCCATTCGGCTCTTCCGGTGTTAAATCAGCAGCATTTCGGTGAGAGTTGCTCCGGCAGGAACCATCGGATACACACATTCTTCCCGCTCCACCCAGAAATCCATGATAGCCGCCTGAGGTGAGGACAGACCCTGCTCTAGCACCGATTCAACTTGATCCGGGGTGGTCGCCCTCAGACCAAGAGCACCGTAAGCCTCTGCCAGTTTCACAAAGTCCGGGGCATACTCCATGTTGGTGCACGCATAGCGCTTGTCGTAAAACAATTCCTGCCATTGTCGGACCATACCCAGGTATCGGTTGTTCAGAATCACCACTTTAACCGGAAGGCCATACTGAATAGCGGTTGCCATTTCCTGAATATTCATCTGAATGCTGCCGTCTCCGGCAATATCCACCACCAGCTTTCCGGGTTGCGCCACCTGAGCGCCGATAGCCGCTGGAAGGCCAAAACCCATGACACCAAGGCCGCCCGAGGTTATGAAATGATCCGGGTGGTCAAAGTGATAATACTGGGCGGCCCACATCTGATTCTGACCCACCTCAGTGGTTATGATCGCCTGGCCCTGTGTCAGGCGGTATAGCGTTTCAACCACATATTGGGGCTTGATCACGGTGGTCTGATCATAATTCAGGGCGCCAGTCTGCTTCCACTGATTGAGTTGATCCAGCCAACTGCGCCGTTGTTCCGCCAGATCGCCAAAATCAATGGCCTCGATCAACCGGTTCAACTCTGACAGAGTGATTCGGCAATCGCCAACAAGCGGAAGCGATACCTGGACATTCTTGCGTATCGATGTCGGATCAATGTCAATGTGGACAATCTTTGCCTGGGCCGCAAAGGCATCTGTTCTGCCGGTAACCCGGTCATCAAAGCGCACCCCGACCGCAATCAGAAGATCGCAAGCGCCGGTGGCCATGTTGGCCCGGTAGGTTCCGTGCATTCCAATCATTCCCAGGCAGAGTGGATCTGTTCCAGGAAATGCACCCATGCCCATGAGTGATGTGGTAACCGGCATCAGGGTTTTGCGGGCGAAGGCAGTAAGCTCCGATGAACCTTTTGACAGTATGACACCGCCGCCGGCAAAAATCATTGGACGCTGTGCTTCCCGAATCAGGGTGATCACTTTTTCCAGTTGCCATAAGTTGGGCTGATAGGTTGGGTTGTAGGATTTCAGCCGAACCGGTTCTACTGGAGTATAGGCAATCCGTTTTTTGGTGATGTCTTTGGGAATATCCACCAATACCGGGCCGGGCCTGCCGGATCGGGCGATATAGAAGGCTTCCTTCAGTATTTGCGCCAGATCCTCAATTCTTTTCACCAGGTAATTGTGCTTGGTGCAAGGCCTGGTGATGCCGACAATATCCACTTCCTGAAATGCATCATTGCCAATCAATTGTGTTGGGACCTGTCCGGTAATGATCACTATAGGGATGGAATCCATATAGGCGGAGGCAATGCCGGTTACGGTATTGGTGGCTCCAGGGCCGGAAGTCACCAGACAGACTCCCACTTTTCCGCTTGCACGCGCATATCCGTCCGCAGCATGAACCGCGCCCTGTTCGTGTCGCACCAGGATATGCTGAATGGGCGTTCTGGCCAGTTCGTCATAGATGTCTATTACAGCGCCTCCGGGAAAACCGAACAAGGTGTCCACACCTTCTTCCTGAAGAATTGTCATCAGGATTTGCGCTCCGGTCAAAGTGTTTTCAATTGGTTTCATATCTACTCCTATTCCACAACAGCACCTGTGCTGGCGGACGAGACATTTCGCGAGTATCTTGCCAGATATCCGGAAGTGATTTTGGGCTTGGGCGGCTTCCAGGCGGAAAGCCTGTCCTGAATAACAGCCTCTTTAACATTAAGGGTGATGGTTTTATCGGGAATGTCTATGGAAATCATGTCACCTTCGCAAACGATGGCAATGATGCCTCCCGAGGCGGCTTCCGGCGAAATGTGGCCGATGGCGGCCCCGCGTGTTCCGCCCGAAAATCTGCCGTCCGTGATCAATGCAACATAAGCGTCCAGCCCCATGCCGGCAATGGCGGATGTCGGGGAAAGCATTTCCTGCATTCCAGGCCCGCCTTTTGGGCCTTCGTAACGGATGACGACAACATCACCTTTTTGGATTCGGCCTGATAAAATAGCCTCACAGGCGCTGGTTTCCGAATCGAACACGCGGGCCGGGCCCTGATGCCGGAGCATTTCGTCTCGTACGGCCGATTGCTTGACCACACAGCCATCCGGAGCCAAATTTCCAAAGAGAACCGCCAGACCGCCTTGTTTGTGGTATGGGTTATCGATGGTGCGAATGACATCAGAGTTTAAAATTGCAGCGTGGCTGAAGGTTTCCGCCATGGTTTTTCCGGTTACGGTAAGGCAATCACCGCTTATAAGTCCGGCGCGGAAAAGCTCGTGCATTACGGCCGGTATTCCGCCTGCCCGGTACAGGTCTTCAACATGGTGTTTTCCGCCGGGGCTTAGAGAACACAAATGGGGTGTTGATTGGCTGATGTGGTTGATCAGGTTCAGATCAAAGTCCACCCCGGCTTCCCGTGCAATAGCTGCAAGATGCAGCACGGTGTTGGTTGAGCAGCCAAGCGCCATATCCACAGTGAGGGCATTGCTGAAAGCTTCTTTTGTCAGAATCCTGCCAGGGGTAACGCCTTTTTCCAGAAGTTCCACGATCTTCATTCCGGTTTCCTTGGCCAGACGGATTCGGGCGGACATGACAGAGGGAATGGTGCCATTTCCCGGAAGTCCCATGCCGATAGCTTCTGTCAGGCAGTTCATGGAATTGGCAGTAAACATGCCGGCGCAGGAACCGCAGGTGGGACAGGCTGCATCTTCGATCCGGGAAAGTTCATCTTCTGTCATTTTCCCGGATTTTACAGCGCCGACTGACTCAAATACCGAAATGAGATCGATTTTTTCCGGGGCGGAATGGCTATCCGGATGAATTCCAGCCAGCATCGGGCCGCCGCAGATGAAAATTGCCGGAATGTTCAGCCGGGCCGCAGCCATCAGCATTCCGGGAACGATCTTATCGCAACTGCTGATCATCACCAGTGCGTCAAAGGCATGGGCGGTGGCCATGATTTCTACGGAATCGGCGATAAGCTCCCGGCTGGCCAGAGAATATTTCATGCCGACATGGTTCATGGCAATGCCGTCGCATACACCAATTACGCCGAATTCAACGGGCGTTCCACCTGCCATGTAAACACCTGCTTTAACCGCTTCCATGATGGTGTTCAGTTGGATATGGCCGGGAATGATGTCGTTGGCGGCATTGGCGATGCCGATAAGCGGTCTGTGAATTTCGGTGTCCGTGTAGCCCATGGCCTTGAAGAGCGACCGCTGGGGAGATCTTTCAATGCCGTTTTTGACTATATTGCTTTTCATTGGTTTCCTGTCGAAATTGGTTTTTGAGCAAAAAAAATCCGTTATCAGCTTTTGAGGGCTGATAACGGATTTTTTAAAATTACAATTAAGAAAAAATCAGGCCATTATCAACCCGGAACCTCGTAGGGAAGGATAATCCCAACGAGGACGATAATAAGGATAATAAAGACGATGATTGCAGTTGGTATCATTATATTTAAAATCAAAGCTTGTCTGAGGGTTGAAAATTGTGTTTGTCTCAAGGTCAAAGATTGAAATTGAATACCAGTAACAATATCCTCTTGTCAAGAAGTTATTTTCAGGGTAAAGCTGGACGATGATGACAATTGTATTAAAACGGAAGTTAGAGGAGGTGGGTGATGTATCAGAGGGCTGGAAATGGAAAACGTTTTTGTCTTTACTGTATTGGATGGATTCTGATTTTTGTTCTGCTTTGTGGAGGCGCTCAATCCGCCACGCTTTATGAGCAGTCTTGGCAGAAGCTGAAATCCAGGTTGGCCGGGATTCAAAAAGAGCCTTATACATTTGTGGTCATGGGAGACAGCCGCGACAACGATGAAGTCTTCGTAAAATGCCTGCTAACTGCAGCCAGTTACCATCCGCTGTTTATTCTGCATACGGGTGATGCCGTGTCCACCGGAAGTGAAGAACGGTTTCTGAATTTTCTGGCGCTTCTTCAGAAAACCATTCCGGACATTCCCGTTTTTGTTGCTGCTGGCAATCATGAACTGACGCATAAAGATAAAAGTGAAAAGGGGAAAGCGTTGTTTCAGCAACTGATCGGTCCCCTGGACTATGTCATTGATATTCCCGAAATCAATTCCATGTTTATTGTTCTGGACAATTCCGGATATTCTCTGGAATCAAACCAGATTGACTATCTTAAAACCCAGTTGAGTATGGAACAATCCCTGAAATTTGTTCTCATGCACATTCCGCCGCAGACCCCTAAGTGGATAGACAGTCACACGTTTAAAAAAGGGGGCGACGCTTTTTTGCAGACGCTTTCCGGTCAGAACATTGCTGGAGTTTTTTACGGACATTACCATCTTTATGATGAAGATATACTCTCAGGAACGCGACACATCATTACCGGCGGGGCTGGAGCGCCGCTTTCCCGTTTGTATTTCGGGGATGCTTCTTATCATTTTGTCGTTGTCACGCTCTCAGGAGGGAAGATGACAACAGAAAAGGTGCTGGTTTCGGAATGATCGGGGGGGGCATCATTAAAATTAGTATTGAAAATGACATCTCGTTGATATATGATGGTAGAATAAATGTTTTGGTTTTAATTATCATTGTTACAAAAACTGAAAGTTGATTTGGAAGAATTGGTCGTGGCGTAATTACACCAATTCAGAAATGTGAACCTTCGTCGCCGACATCTTCATTAATAGTGCAATAAAAAAGAATACAACGTAAGCCATAAATCCTGCAAACATCATCAGCGTTTCAAATACCGGAGTCGGAACCATGCCCTGGACAGCCACAGTGACTTCAGGCGATAGCTGGCTCTTGATATCATCTGGTGCCAGCGGCACCGATTCCGGAACGATTACATGCAGCTTCACGGCGAATGCCAGTAGCACAGCACGAACCGCCACCATACATGTAACAGCAACCGGTGCGACCGGTAGTCCGGTGGATGTAACGGTGATCCAGGCCCCAACAGGATGTACGGCGACCTTAGATGGAAATTTAATGCTCAATGTACCCATTCTTGCCTCTCTTATGGACTGGTGGTATGCTCCAGCGTATTCGGCGGATTTTGTTTATGAGTACAATCCGACGTATCCGGCCTTGATAATTTTTAAAATGGCCAACATCACCATGCGAACCACTTATAGACCTGAGTGCGAAAAAGAAGAATCAACATATTCCGACGATTTTAAAATCCATATTCCAGGTCTTGTGCTCGCCGATGGAATCACTCGTTTATCGGTTGATATGGAATACAGCAAGGCTCTTTCCACCGATGTAAATACCTGCTTTGTTGTTACAAAATATGGAGTTGTTCCTAATTGAAAGCATTGATCATTGTTTCGACCATTCGGGTTTATTTCGTAGGGGCTAATCTTGTCTTCGCCATAATGATGGATTAGTGGCGAATCGCCTCTGGGATCGCCGCACCCCAGTGCGGCAATTATGACGACAATATAGAACAAGCCGCACTGGGGTGCGGCGATCCCGGGATGGCTCCCAGGCATCGGGCACTTACCGTGCGAGAGTATCAGGAATAAAATAATTGAAAACTCAGGAACACTCTGTTCATCAGCCTCATGCCAAACTTTTTGAAACGGTGTTTTCCGAT